>Ga0247841_10006519_pt1 | contig 17948 bp, 18 predicted proteins | sample LaCruzMarch2015__2_FD_192410 | JGI IMG/M metagenome (GOLD analysis project Ga0247841, IMG submission 192410) | Freshwater microbial communities from meromictic Lake La Cruz, Castile-La Mancha, Spain - LaCruzMarch2015_18m | ecosystem: Environmental > Aquatic > Freshwater > Lake | place: Spain... | reverse complement strand
TTTGCTTTCTTTATAGCGCTCGTCGCTTCCATAGCGGCGGGCCTGGGAGTATAGTTCATGATAATCGGGATCATATTGGGGTGTTTTTTGGTATCCACTTTTCTTCTTGTGATCGCTAAAAGGATCACGGCGCTGGTCCATGCTTTCAGGATGCAGTCTGTATTTCTGTTTCTCTATACTCTTTATATGAGCATCGGTCAGCAAAGCACCGAATTATTCGCTGTCTGCGCCCTGGTCCTTGCGCTGAAAGTCGTGATCATACCCCTGGTGCTTATGCGCATCACGCGCCGCATCAACACGGAAGAGGATCTAGGGCTATTGATAAATCCGCAAATCTCGCTCGTTGTCGCGGCAGTATTGGCGTATCTTTCATACCTTTTTACTTATAACGCCATGGGTTTGGCGCATTCTTCGGCGTCGATCGCGTTTGTAGCTTCGATGGCCGCGGCCTCCATAGGTTTTTTCCTTATGGTGAGCCGGATGAAGGCCCTCGGTCAGGTGGTAGGACTTTTGGTTATGGAGAACGCCATATTTCTCGCGGCGAGCGTTATCACGGGCGGAATGCCGTTCTTCGCGGAGATAGCTTTATTCTTCGATGTATTGGTATTTGTGGTTATTGTGGAAGTATTTGTCTATAAAGTGAACAGGCTTTTTACGCACATCGACACGTCCAAGATGCAGTCGCTTAAAGGGTAACTATGGTATTCGGTCTAATAAATGTATTTATCTATGCGGCCGTTCTCGCGGCCAGCGTAATATTTATGTTGATCTTTTTGGCCGGCGGATGCGCTCCGGTCAGCATGTGGGGATGGATATACATAGATTCGTTGAGCGTTTTTTTTCTATTCACCACGGCCGTAGTGTGTTTCGCGGCAAGCCTTTATTCGGTCGGTTATATCCGGACGGAGGTCGAAGAGGCTAAGATGTCCGGCCGCAAGGCCCGCGGATATTTCGAGCTCTTTAATCTGTTCTGCCTCACTATGCTGGCTATACCGTTCTTAAATAATCTTGCCCTGGTCTGGATCGCCATTGAAATGACGACGCTCGTCTCTGCTTTTCTGGTCGGTTTTCACAATGTTAAAGAATCTATCGAGGCCGCATGGAAATACATAATCATATGCTCAGTCGGGATAACATTCGCCCTTTTAGGGATAATATTCTTCTATTATACTTCTTCCAACGATGCGCATGTCAGGAGCCTGGAATGGGCTAATATGCTTTCGGCTTCGGGCATGTTCGATCCTAAAGTCGTGCGGATCGCGCTTATATTCATATTGGTGGGATATGGCACGAAAGCGGGGTTTGCGCCTATGCACAACTGGCTTCCCGATGCGCATAGCCAGGCGCTCTCTCCCGTAAGCGGGTTATTGTCGGGAGTGCTTCTAAAAGTTTCCCTTTATGTGATATTGCGGTTCGTGATGCTGGCGAACCTTTCGGTCGGTTATGCGTACAGCGCTAAACTATTCATGTTCTTCGGTCTCATGTCTCTGGCGGTAGCGGGCTCATTTTTACTTGTGCAGAAAGACTTGAAGAGGCTTCTCGCTTATTCGAGCGTTGAGAATATGGGGCTTATATTAATGGGGCTCGGCCTAGGCCCGTTCGGCGGCATCGCCGCGGGGCTATTACAGGTATTCAATCATGCGGTAACTAAGGCGCTCATGTTCTTCTCGGCCGGCAACGCGGTCCAGGCCTATCGCACCAATAATATGAATATGATGCAGGGGATTATAAGATCCATGCCTTTTACCGGGGCTTCGATGTTCCTCGGGCTGTTCGCGCTGGTCGGTATGCCGCCATTTTCCATATTCATCAGTAAATTATGGATCCTGGTGAGCGCTTTTCAGGGTGGATATTACGGCATCGCCGCGCTCATGCTTATCCTTATCGCCCTTGCTTTTGCGGGGCTGGTTTATCATATAAGCAGGGTGGTCCTGGGCAATCCTACGAGCTCGATGCCGCGCCAAAAAGAAAATTTAAGCGCGAAACTGGCGTTTCTGTTCCTCGGAGTTTTTATTTTAGGGTTAGGATTTATCATTCCTAAAGGGTTCTTGGATCTCATACTCAGCTGTCAACGGCTTATCTTAGGTCAATAAATGAAAGACGCGAGTCTTATAAAAAATATTCTGGAATCCGGAAAGATCAATGTCGCGGATCTGTCGAGGCCGTTTCCGGATGAGATCCATGTCTCCGTAGCCGGAGCCGATTTCGCGAAGGCGTGCGAGCTCTTTCACGACCGTCTCGGCTCTCCGGTCATGATGCTATTTGCCGAAGATCTGCGCGAGTCTTCCGGCATCTTTGCGCTCTACTGCGTATTCTTAAGTTTGCAGATAAAATCCTGGGTATTGGTAAGGCGGGATATAGCGGCGGATACTCCGGAATTTACCTCGATTTCAAAGGAGGTCTATTCGGCGAGTTTATTCGAGCGTGAAATCCGCGAGATGTTCGGAATCGAGCCCGTCGGCCATCCGGACCCGCGGGGCCTTAGGCTCCATAGCGAGGTCTGGCCCGCGGGTAATTATCCGCTCCGTAAGGACTTTACCGCGCCACATGGGAATACGGACAAAGTTGTGCCGTACCGGTTTAAGCGCGTGGAAGGTATCGGCGTCTTTGAAGTCCCGGTCGGTCCGGTCCACGCCGGCATCATCGGCCCGGGTCATTTCAGGTTCAGCGTCGCCGGCGAGCCGATTATAAATCTGGAGCTGCGTCTTGGATGGACCCATCGGGGGATCGAAAAGATCCTCGAAGGAAAGAGCGCGGACGAGGCCGTGAAGATATTTGAATGCATAAGTGGCGATACGGCGTTCGGCTATAGTCTCGCGTTCTGTCAGGCGGTGGAGAAGATACATGGTAGCACGCCTACAATCCGCTCGCAGCTTATACGCGTCCTATGCTTAGAACTTGAGAGGTTGTATAATCACTCCAATGATATTGGCGGGATGGCGCTCGATGTAGGATTCAGTTTTCCCGCGCAGTTCGCGAGCCTTATAAAAGAAGCGATTTTAAGGCTCAATGAAGCAGCGTTTGGCTCCAGATATCTAAAAGGCGTAAATGCGGTGGGCCGAACACTTGTCGATATCGACGCGATGAAAGGCACCCTTATCCGGAGGGAGCTTCTAAAAATAAAAAAAGATCTCATTGCCCTCGAGAAAATATTATTATTGAGCGTCTCTTTCATGGATCGCGTAGATGCGACCGGTATCCTGCGCACGAAGACGGCGCGCGATCTCGGCGTAACGGGTCTCGCCGCCAGAGCCAGCGGCATCGGGCTCGATATTCGCAAGGTCTTCCCGGACATATACAGCAGCCTGTCTTTTAATTTGGTAAAAGAGCATATGGGGGATGCGGCCGCGCGCCTTAAGGTGAGATTCGGCGAAGTTAAGGAATCTCTGGAACTTATATATCAATGTCTGGGAAAACTCGACGCCTGCGAGGCGCAAAAGAGCGTAGCCGCGGCCGGAAAAAGCGGCGTTGCCCTGGGGTGCGTGGAAGCATGGCGCGGTCCGGTGCTGGTATGGGTGAGGCTTAATGCCGCCGGCCGCATCCAGCGATGCAAGATCGTCGATCCGTCATTTCACAACTGGGAAGGGCTTTCTTACGCCGTGCTCGGCAATATAATCCCGGACTTTCCGTTGTGTAATAAAAGTTTCGACCTGTCATATTCGGGAAATGATCTATGAACATCAATATTCTTAAAAATAGTTTCAGGAAAGGCAGAGTCACTCTGCCGGTCGATCCGGCCGGTATGGCCTCGTCTCCAGAGCTGGATAAGCTGGGCGCGGAGCTTAAGCGGACGATACGCGATAGATTCGGCAGGTCACTGCATATACGTCAGGTCGATACCGGCTCCTGCGGCGCCTGCGAATCGGAGATCATCGCTTGCTCGAATCCATTATATGATATCCAGCGTTTTGGAATAGACTTCGTCGCCTCGCCGCGCCATGCCGACGCGCTCATGGTCACCGGCCCCGTTTCCAGGAATATGGAACTTGCGCTTAAAAAGACTTATGAAGCTATGCCGGGGCCGAAATTTGTAATAGGTGTCGGAAGCTGCGCGAAAGGCGGGTATTTATTTAAAGATTCCTATTATACGCGCGGCGGCCTTGAAAATGTTTTGCCGGTCACTTTGCATATCCCCGGATGTCCGCCAAGCCCGATGGCGATCATGAGCTCCCTGTTATCTTTTCTAAAAAAATAAAAAAACTGACACCGGGCCGATCAAAGGCCCTCCGTTTAAACGGAGGGCCTTTGATTTTACATTGAGTCTTTTATTTTCCGTACAGGACCTTCAACTGCTCTACGGTCGGGTTATCGGAATAGTACTCGCCCTGCGGTCCGACATATCCGGTGCCTGCCCTCCTAAGCGTTACCGCCGTGTATCCTCCCCGCGAATTGGGGATGTTTATGGTCGACACGTCCTGGTTTTGGGGCTGCGCTATTGGGCTAGCGTTATAAACAGTCTGCTGAGGCATGACTACGGTAGGCTGAGCCAGCACGGGCGGCGGAACGACCACATATCCGCCATACTGGTATGGACTGTAGTAGTAATTTTCAGAATAGTAATACGGCCTGCCCGCGACTACTACCGTATTATGTCTCGGAGGGAGAGAATCGATTATCGCGCCTATAGCCAGCGCGGATACGGCGATATCGAATCCAAGCCAACCATGCTTGTACCAGCCGCCGTTACGATAATAGTGCCTGCCTCCTCCGCCAAAGTCACGTCCGCCTCCATTACGGCCTATTTCTCCGCGCCCGCCTCCGCCACGCTGTTGGGCTAACGCGTCTGTATAAGGAAGCGCCAAGCCTAATATCACAACAAGCGTCACCACTGCCATAAATCTCAAGCTTTTTGCTAACATATTAAACCTCTCTTTCTGCCTGCCTGTGGGGCATGCTTTTTTATGTTCTATACCTTAGACATCGATGTTTAAGAAAAAGTTCCAAAAAAAGTTATGATTATAGGTCTTTTGGCATAGAATTCGTTTAAGCGCGGGCCAACAAAAAATATTGTTATTTGCAGATTCTCTCATGATATAATTATCTCTGCAGGATGTGCCTGCACCTATTTTACAGAGGACATTGGCGGCATTGATTTTTAAGGTCACAAATCCACAGGAATAAGGAGACCGATATATGGCAAGCATAGATAATCTAAAAGCTGCGTTTGCGGGTGAGAGCCAGGCAAACAGGAAATATCTGGCGTTCGCGAAACAGGCCGATATAGACGGAAAACCCCAGATCGCGAAACTATTTCGCGCGGCGGCGGAGGCGGAGACGATCCACGCGCACGCCCATCTTCGCGTGATGAACGGCGTCGGCAAAACGGCCGATAACGTGCAGGCCGCGATCGAGGGGGAAGGGCATGAATATAAAGTCATGTATCCGGAGTTCGTAGATACGGCGAAGAAGGAAGGTAACCAGGGCGCTCTAAAGTCATTCGAGTTCGCGATGGCGGTCGAAAAGATCCATCACGATCTTTATAATAAGGCTGCAGAAGCGCTTAAAGGCGGGAAGGACCTGTCGCTTGCCAGAATATTCGTATGTCCGGTATGCGGAAATACAGTCCTCGACGCAGCGCCCGACAAATGCCCGATATGCGGCGTTTCAGGAAGTAAATTCAGCGAGATAAAATAAGACAGGATCTTCGTATGGGTAGTAATTGCGAAAAGATCTGGCGCTGTAAAGTATGCGGGTATGAGCACCGGGGAGAAGTGCCTCCGGAATGCTGTCCCAGCTGCGGCGCTCCGGCTTCTGAGTTTGAGGAAGTCGGGGAGTGTAAGTCATCGGATGGCACGTGGCATGATGTTGGCGCAGCCGATGAGCTTAAGACCGAGCCACTTCGCGAGATCGAGATCCCGAACGCCAAGATCGCGCTTATCTACAAAGACGGCGTATTTAAGGCGATATCCGGCTCATGCAATCATGTGGGCGGCCCGTTAGGGCTCGGCCGCATGGACGGCGACTATGTCGTATGCCCGTGGCACCAGTGGCGCTTTCACGCCTCAACAGGCGAGGGGAAATCCGGCTGCGCGTGCGAAGGCGGTAAGGTGCCGTGCTATTCCGTTAAAGTTGAAAAGGGGCGCGTTCTTGTGAATCCGACAGCGTTAACAGAGCGCGTTCGTAAGTCCGTAACTCCCCATCCATTGACGCGGGTCGTCGTTCGCGGCCAGCCCGGCGGTCCATCAGAAAAGGATCCCATAAGGATAGTCGGAATATCGACTACGAATATGGATATAAATAATCCCCGCTATTCAACCTCAGACTTTCTGTTAAATATCGCTTTAAAGCGTGCCCGGGAATGCGGGGCTGAAACCAGGCTTATAAGACTTGCGGAGCTTAAATTCCGGGCTTGTGAAGGCTACTATTCTCAGAGTGAACGGGCCTGCACATGGCCATGTTCTATAACTCAGATGGATCCGGCCGATCAGATGGAGCGCGTTTACGAAGCTTTTACTCAATGGGGGGATATATTCGTTATTGCCACTCCGATCCGCTGGGGGCAGGCCGGTTCTCTATACTATAAGATGGTCGAGAGGATGAACTGTATTCAAAATCAGGAGACGATCGCCGATCGCCACCTGCTCCGGAAAAAAGTCGTCGGTTTAATAATAACCGGAGGGCAGGATAATATCCAGTCCGTGGCCGGCCAGATGCTTTCATTTTTCAGTGAACTCGGCTGTCAATTCCCCCAATATCCATTCATCGCGCATAGCCGCGGATGGAGCGCGGAAGATATGGAAAATAACACCCGGTATGTAAAAGAGAGTAAAGACTTAGCGGCGGCGGCGACCGGATTGGTGGATCGCTGTATTGATACTTATAAAGCTCTTCTGGATATAGATATAGGATCGGCTATCCCTCCGCGCGGAGGCCGCAAAGCCCACGAGCTGGATGTGCACTCGCAGATCTGATACTCCTGCAATCCGCTATTCCAATAACCGCCCTGACATATTTATTTCGCAAATGGCGCATATTTTGCAGGATGTGATATAATTATATGCAAGGGTATTGCAATCTATAGTGGTGTAAAAATATGAAAAAATGCGAAAAGAGAAATATTCTTTACAGGCAGTGGGGGTGCTCTTCTCCCAAGGCCGCTGTTCTCATGGTCCACGGCCTCGGAGGCCATAGCAATAACTGGGAATTTCCGGCGCGATTCCTCGTTGAGCACGGATTCTCCTGTTATTCTATAGAACTTAAGGGATTTGGCAATACCGAAGGCCTTAAAGGGCATATAAGCTCCCTCAACATCTACATAAAGGACGTCCGGCGCCTTTATAATATAATAAAGAAAGAGCATAGAAATCTTCCGGTCTTTATTGCTGGCGAAAGCATGGGCGGGCTCATAGGCTTTCTCACAGTAATAAAAAAACCACAGCTCTTCAGAGGGCTTGTATGCGTATCCCCGGGATTTAAAAGCAGCCTTAAGTTCTCGCTCGTCGAATATTTTAAGATGATATCGGCGCGTTTATATAACCCTAAAAAACAATTTACCATGCCGTTTACAAGCGATATGTGCACGCGCGACCCCGAATGCAAAAAGATCATAGACAACGATCAGCTTGAGCATAGATTCGCCACGCCGGGGCTTTTGCATAGTATTCTTATGGCTCAATTGACAAGTAACCTTCTAAAACACAAGGTTAAGACCGACACCTTGTTTCTTCTCGCCGGAGCGGACACATTTGTATGCTCCAAAGCCAGCAGGAAGATCTTTGACGGTATAAAATTCGAGCATAAGCATATAATCGAGTATCCCGAGATGCGCCACGCTCTCACAATGGAACTCGGAAGAGAAAAAGTTTTTGAGGATCTGCTTAAATGGCTGGAAAAAAGAATTTAAGACACTTTGCCTAACCGAAAGTCCATAGGGATGAATGCAATAAACCTGTTGCTTAAATGTCTGGCGCCTAAGGCACGGAGATTTGAGCTCGAGACAAAAGATCCTATCCCCGCTCAGAAAAATACCCTTTTCGAATACTTGAGGAGAAACAGAAACACGGAATTCGGGAAGAAGTATAAATTTTCATCCATCAGATCCATAGAGGATTTTCAGTCGCGCATCCCGATCAGCGGATATGAAAGCCTTCGTTTGCTCGTCGATAGGATGGCCCGCGGAGAGAAGAATGTGCTCACCGCGGACCGGCCGGTATTTTTCGGCCGCACGAGCGGCACGACAGGTAAGCCTAAGTTGATACCCGTGACCAGATATTCCAGGAACAAAAAAGCGGAGTTGATGGCGCTGTGGACTTATTACATATCCAGGGATCATCCGGAGGCAACGAGCGGGAAGGTATTCGCGATAATCGATCCTGAGGTTAAGGCGGTCACCGAGTCGGGCGTTCCATGCGGACCGGAGAACGGGCACGCCTACGTAAATCTTCCGTATATAATTAAACGTAACTGTGTCATTCCGTACGAGATTTTCGACATACAAGGCTACAACGCCAGATATTACACGATACTCAGGATGGCGATCGAACATGACGTAAGCACCCTGGCGACCCTGAATCCGAGCGCCATAGTAATATTGTGCCAGAAGATCAAGAGATGGAAAGACAGAATAATCGAAGATATAGAAAAAGGGACGCTCGATCAGGGCTTTGATATTCCGGCCAATATAAGAGCAATTGCCGAAAAGAAAATGAAACCCAACCCTTTAAGGGCGCTCGAGCTTCGGCGTATCTTAAGCGAAAAGGGCGAGCTTCTGCCGAAAGATTTCTGGCCAAATCTGAAGATCATAGAATGCTGGAAAGGCGGCACCGTGAAGTTGTATTTGGACGGGCTCGACAAATACTTCGGCCAAATACCGATACGCGACTTCGGGTGCCTTTCTACCGAAACGCGCAGTTCGATACCGATAACCGATGACGGCGCCGGCGGCATATTGGCTATAAACACAAATTTTTACGAGTTTGTGCCGAAAGAAGATATGCATAAGGCAGACAGGCGCGCGGTGTTGTGCGACCGGCTGGAAAAAGGTAGAGAATATCTACTGATAGTCACTACGCCTGGCGGATTGTACAGGTACGACACGGATGATATCATACGTGTCGACGGATTTTTTAATAAAACACCCGTGATCGAGTTTGTTCAGAAAGGCCTGAACGCTATATCCTTAAGCGGCGAGAAGCTTTACGAATCGCATGTAAATGAAGCCATCAACGCCGCTAATAATAAATTAAAATTGGTCATAAAATTCTTTTCCGCTTCCGTGCAGATGGAAAAGCCGCCGCGCTATATATTTTTAACCGAGTTTACGGATGACCCGCCAAAAGACAAGAAGAAGGACCTGCTGGTGTCCGTTGAAAACGAACTATGCCGCTGTAATCTTGAGTATGAGGATACGAGGCAGCGGCAGGAGCTCGCTTCCCCTATTTTGAAAGTCGTAAAAAAAGGCGGGTTTGAGAAATACCGGTCCAAAAGGGTTTTAGAGGGCGCTCACGAGACCCAGTTTAAGATACCGGAACTTATTCGCGACCCTGATTTTCAGAAAAATTTCATAATAGAGGAAGAGATCTTTATAGATTGAAGAAGGCCTATCCGAAAGGGGCTTCCCGTGGAAGACGGTAAAAGATACAGCGTAGGAAAGATCAGCGTTTTGGAACTATGCGGCGACTATCGCGAGATGGGGCGTCAGTATGGAAGGCTCTTTAAGGATAAGATAGTAAAATTTTACGAGACCGCCATCGAGGGGTATTTCATCAGAAGATCTAATATGCCGTATTTAAAGCTTCTGGCCATATCGCGTTTGATATTCCGGCGCTACGGGCCGAAAATAAAGGAAATGTTCAGCGGGATAAGCGAAACATCGGGCGTCAGCCTGAATAGTATAATCATGCTCGACCAGATAAACACATTCGAATTTATGAGAAATCAGGATGTTGGGCGATGTTCCGATATGGCCGTATGGGGAGATCACACCGAAGATGGAGCTCTTGTATTCGGAAGAAATTTCGACCAGCCGGAGTACTTTAAAAAATTCAACGATTTTCTGACATTGACCATCTTCAGCCCGGATGACGGAATTCCGGCGGCCAGCATCGGTTACGCAGGACAGATAGGCGTAAGCTCTGCGATCAATGCCCGCGGCGTCTTTATAGCCAATAATGAAGCGCCCACCGAGAAGAGCGACGAGATCGACATAAACACGCCCAGCGTCCTGATCCTCGAACTTGAATTTTTAATGCGATCTTCATCCCTGGACGATCTCGACAGGCTTATAAAGGGCGCGAAGGCGAACTGCCCCATCATAGTCAGCGCCGGAGACGGGAAAACATCTCTTACTTATGAGTGGACGGCATCCGAGATAAAAGTGAGGTCTGAAGATAAGAGAGGGATACTGGTAACTACAAATCATTTTGCTCATCCGTCATGGAAAAGATCGGCTATCCTTCCGGATGCTTATGTGAAGACGCTGGCCAGACGCGCGAACCTGCTATCACTGGGGGAAAAATATAAAGGGAAATTTAATATACGGAAGATGAAAGATGTTCTGGATACCACCATGGATAAAGGCGGCGCCACGCATTTAAACCAGACCACCTTTCAGATGGTCCTGGCGCCGGACAAACTCCAAATGCATCTGAAAGTCCCGGATTTTCAAGATTGGACAGAGATAGATCTTAAGACCCCGCTCACCAGATACGCGCTAACCGGTGACGCTGAATTTTCGATCCAGTAGATCCAGAATAAATATCCTGGGTTTCGGTCCTGCCGGAGGCTTTACCCTTCCGATCAGCATCATCACAACTTCTGTAACAGCGATCGATGTCGCCAGATATTGAGGCATCGCGATGTTTGGAATGGGTATTTCCCCTGCCGCGGCTTTTTGAACTATTTCCGGAGAAACATAGCCTGGCAGGTAAGGGACCAGCTTCAATAATGCCATGCGAGGATCGGCGCCGGAGGACAGCCCCACATATTCCTCCAGAGAAATTGTATCGGGACCGAATACAAAAACATTCACCCCGAACCCGATGGCGTTAGGATTAAATACGCATATTCCTTTTTCGCGCGCGGCCCTGTACATATGGACGGTCGCGCTCATTTTAGAAAAATCGGTCCCGTCTATAACCGCTTCCGCGCCTTCTAAAAATCTATCCGTATTTTCAGGCAGGACGCCTTCTTTGAATATGTCGAGCTGTAGCTTCGGGTTTATGTCCTTAAAATGCCTCCCTAAGATACCGGCTTTATTATGGCCTATGTTTGAGGTTGCGGAGCCTGTCTGGCGGCTTAAATTATGCACCGCGAATGTGTCGTGGTCTGCTATCTTTACACGCCCGACGCCTACTCGCACCAGCTGTTCGGCGGATAATCCGCCTATACCGCCGCAGCCTGCTACAGCGACGCAAGCGTTTGAAAGGCGATCCTGTTCTTCGGACGAAAGCACGCCGATATTCCTCTCCACCATCTCGTCATAAAAATTATCGGTCACGGTTATCATAGGCCCCCTCCTTGTTATTTGCGCAGGTTATTATAATGACAACTATCCAATATAATACCATATTATATTCTTTGACGCATGAAATAATGAGGGTATAATCAGCATGAATATCGATAGGGTCCGTTTAATCTGAAAAGGCCGTAATGGAGCTTGAAAATTGAAAATTATAGACATACAGAATATTAGCGATCCGCGCCTGGGAGCCTATAACTCCCTTAAAGGCAAGAAGCTGGAAAGCGAAGGCATATTTATAGCCGAAGGGGAGAAGGTCGTTAAGTGTATGCTGGCCAGCAAATGTGAAATAGCGTCGTGTCTTACCGCTAAAGGGGCTGTAAGCAGATATAAGGGGCTGCTTTTAAAAATAGCGAAAAGAGGCGCCGATGTTTTCGCGGCTCCCGATAAAATTATAGAGGATATTATAGGCTTTCGTTTTCATAAGGGGATTATGGCCGTCGGGCGTTGTCCTAAAAAGCTTACAATATCCGATTTGCCAGAGAAATCTAGAAGCCCTTTATTGCTCGTAGCGCTCAATTCTATTAACGATCCGCAAAACGTCGGCCTCATAGCGCGCAATGCTGCCGCTTTTGGAGCGGACGCTCTCATAGTGGATAATGCCACATACGATCCGTATTATAGGAAAGCTCTGCGAGTGTCGATGGGCACGATCTTCAGGATACCGGTCTCGTATGAAGACGACCTTGCGGCGAGTCTTACTCGGCTTAAGAAAAAATACGGTATGCGCATAATTGCCGCCACTCTCGGCAGAGGCGCAAGCGAAATATCTAAAATAGATCTTTCGGGCGATATATGTTTTGTCTTCGGGAATGAGGATAAGGGCGTATCCGCGCGCGTATTAAAGATCGCGGACGTTAAGGTGCGCATACCGATCCTTAGGGGCGTAGATTCGCTGAATGTCGCCAGCGCCAGCGCCATATGTCTTTATGCGGCGTCATGTCACAAGACAGAATGAAGATCGTGAAAATTAGTTTAAGGATATTTCTCATATCGGCTTTTCTTTTCGGAGGAGTAATTCTGGAAGCGCTTGCCTCTGAAGAGCACTCTGAAACGGAGCGTTTCTTGAGGCGTAAAGTGTCGCCTCCCGCGGCAACACTCGATGAGGTTATAAAGAAGAAGGATGAGTGGTATATTGAAGGATATTATGAGCCGAGCACTATCAGGGCAGGATCGTTAACCGGGAGATGGTCGGAGTATATCGAGAAATTCGGATATATTCATAATAACGTCCATGCTTACATGTGGCTCACCGAGATCGATAAGCTGGAAAATAATGACTATCTGTTCAATGTCGGAGCGTATTACAATTTCAAAAATAGCTACGTTCATCATGAAATAGGGTTTGGCTGGAGCGACGACTTTGTTTATAAATTTCAGAATCTGGTCACGCTCGGCGTGCGTATGTTTAAGGACAAGGATCTGTTCTGGCAGGCGGGCTATGTATTCAGGGATTGCGCGATACGCGACACGCACATAATCTATCCGGGCATCGTATATCGTTTCGGCGAAAATTTGATAAATGTCACCTACGCGGCATCGATCATAAACGGCAGGGGCACCGCTAACCAGGGCCTCTTGCGAGGTGACTTCGCCATCACCGAGTTTATAAAATTGTCAGGAGGCATAGCCTTAGGAGAGAGACTATTCGACGCGGCCGGATTGGCCGCAAGGCTGGAAAGAGGGTACTTGATCTTCGGGTCGGTAGATACGATATTTTATAAGCGCCTCCATCTGAAGGTAGGATATTCATACGGACGTGAAGATCCGAAATTTCTGAAACACAGCATGAACTTCGCCGTATCGATGCATTTCTAATAAGGCTCACTTATTTTTCACATGACGAAAAGGTGGTAGTCCATAATGGAGAAGAGAGCTATTTTAACCAGGATCGCGAGATTTTTTAAGACGATCTATATTAAATTATTCAGGATAAACGATACCCCCCAAAAAGTAGCGATAGGTCTGGGGTTGGGCGTTTTTATGGGGACTCTTCCCGGGACCGGACCTGTGGCGGCGCTCGTATTGGCGGTCGTTCTCAGAGTGAATAAAGCGAGCGCGCTTCTCGGGAGTTTGGCTACCAACACATGGCTTAGCATACCTACGTTTATTCTGGCGGTGAATGCGGGCGCGATAGTTACCGGAAATAGTTATGAGGGCATACGCAACGATTGGGCTCTATTTACAAAAAACCTTAACTGGGGCAATTTTTTTAATCTATCGGCCTATAAAATAATCCTTCCCATTCTAATAGGATATTTTATTGCTTCATTGCTGTTTGGAATAATAGCTTACATGTTTGCCATCATTATTATAAGCTCCAGAAAGAAGAAGGCAGGGTAATCCCCGCGCAGTTGTCCTTTTCCATTTTTTGTGCTAAAATTCAATCTTAATGAAGCGCTACGAGCAATTTCCCCACACGGCGGATATAGGCGTTCGCGCATATGGTAAGAGCTTAAAAGAGCTCTTCGAGAACGCCGCGTTCGCGATGTTCGATATATTGGCCGACCTCGAAGGCATAACCGACGATCTTACGGAAAAATTCGACCTCAAAGCCGCAAATCCCGAAGAGCTCCTGATAGCATGGCTCGACGAACTCCTCTACAGGTTCTATACCAAGCAGATAATATTATCGGAATTCAATATTGAAGAGATCACGGATAAGTCACTTAAAGCCACGGCTTACGGCCGCTCCGTCATGGCGAACCGGAACCGCCTTAAGACCGAGATAAAAGCGGCGACTTACGCGGACCTGGCGATAAAGAAGACCGCCGACGGCTATTCCGTCGAGATCATTTTTGACGTTTAACCTTTGCTTAACCTTCGTCTAACCGGGTCGGTTAGACGACGCAATGAGGAATTTATGGCGACTTGGAACGGACCGCTGGAGAGGATAGACGAGTTCAGGTGGCGTCTCGCTAAGAGCTATAAGGCCGGCATGCGCACAGACGGCGTGATCTACGCCGATGAGCGAATGATGGCCGATATTCGAAACGACAAGGCCGCGGAGCAGGTCGCGAACGTCGCAATGCTGCCCGGTATCGTCGGTAATTCTCTCGGTATGCCGGATATCCATTGGGGTTACGGTTTTCCGATCGGAGGCGTAGCCGCTACCGATGTCGACGCGGGAGGCGTCATATCGCCAGGTGGCGTTGGTTTCGACATAAATTGCGGCCTCAGGCTTATGCGCACGAACCTGACGGGCGAAGAGGTAAATCCAAAGCTCCGTCAGCTCGTTCAAGCGCTTTATAATGATATCCCTGCAGGCGTTGGATCGAAGGGCGATATTAAAGTAAGCGCGAAGGACGAGCGTAAACTTTTGGCGCAGGGATCCGGATGGGTCGTCGCGAATGGTTATGGACGGTCCGAGGATTTGGAATACACTGAAGAGCACGGCGCGATAAAAGGCGCCGATCCCGATAGCGTATCGCCCCGCGCATACGAGCGCGGCAAAGATCAGTCAGGGACGCTGGGCAGCGGCAATCATTTTCTTGAGGTGCAGGCGGTGGATGAGATATATGACTTAGAGGCCGCCGGAGTATTCGGTATAGAGAAGGGGCAGGTCGTTCTCATGATACATTCCGGATCGCGCGGCCTCGGCTATCAGGTCTGCGACGAATATTCTAAGGATATGATAGGATGTCTATCAAAATACGGCATTGAAGTTCCTGACAGGCAGCTCGCCTGCGCTCCGGTTAATTCGCCCGAGGGCAAAGCATATCTCGGCGCCATGAAATGCGCCGCCAATTACGCGTGGGCAAACCGCCAGTGCCTGATGCATCTGGCCAGGGGCGTGTTTGAGAAAGTATTCAGGAGAAGCGAAGGCGATTTAGGCCTTGATTTAATATACGATGTCGCTCATAATATAGCGAAGATCGAGAAGCAAGTGATAGGCGGTAAAGAGCGGACTTTATGCGTCCATCGCAAGGGTGCGACGCGCGCATTCCCGCCTGGCCATCCGGAACTTCCGGCTAAATATCAGAAGACCGGACAACCGGTCATAATACCGGGAGATATGGGCCGGAATTCTTATATTCTGGCCGGGACGGAAAAAGCCTCAGAGACATTTTATTCGACATGCCACGGCGCGGGGCGCAGGATGTCGCGATCTGAAGCGATAAAGAGGGCGCACGGAAGATCCATAGCCAGGGAGCTTGAAGCTAAAGGCATAATAGTTATGTCGAGTGGCAGAGAGACTCTGGCTGAAGAAATGCCAGAGGCGTATAAGGATGTTAATGAAGTCGTGGGGGTCGTGGCAGGCGCGGGGATCTCGCGCAAAGTCTGTCGGATGCGGCCGCTCGGAGTTATAAAGGGATAATAGGAGAATACCAAATGCTCGAACTGAAATTTATACGTGATAACAGGGATGCCGTAAAAGAGGCCCTTAAGAACCGGGGGTCCAAGCTGGACATAGATGAGCTTATTAGCCTTGACGAAGAGCACAGGAAACTACTGGGCGAAGTGGAAGCATTAAAGAACCAGAGAAATAAGGCAAATGACGAAATATCGGCTATAGTCAAGGAAAAGAAGAACCCAAAAGACATAATTGACAAAATGAAGGTAGTTTCCCAAAAAATAGCAGAATTAGATAAGAAAGTGGAGGAGTTAAGCGGAAAAATTGAACAAATTGTGTATATAATCCCAAATATACCCCATAATTCTGTGCCTGTTGGAGGCCCGGAAAGCAATAAAATCGTCAAATCTTGGGGTAAAAACCCAAATTTTGACTTCAATCCCCGTAATCATATCGAAATTGCCGAAAACCTCAAGATAGTAAGCCTCGGCAGGGCCGCCAAGATAACCGGGTCGAACTTCATACTTTATATGGGGCAAGGGGCCAGATTAGAGAGGGCGCTCATAAATTTCATGCTCGACCTGCATACAAAGAAGCATGGCTACACCGAAGTATTTCCGCCATTTCTTGTGAACAGGCGCAGCATGACCGGGACCGGACAGCTTCCGAAATTCGAAGAGGATATGTACAGATTGAAGGACGAAGACTTATTCCTTATACCTACGGCCGAGGTGCCGGTGACGAATATTCATGCCAATGAGACGCTGGAGGAGGACGAACTTCCGATACGATATACCGCATACAGCGCCTGCTTCAGACGCGAGGCCGGTTCTTACGGTAAGGAGACGAAGGGAATGATACGCGTCCACCAGTTCGATAAGGTGGAGCTCGTGAAGTTCGTAAAGCCCGAGACATCCTTCGACGAACTCGAGAAGCTTCTGGTGGACGCCGAGGAGGTGTTGCAGCTTTTGAACCTGCCGTACCGCGTAGTTCTTTTGGCTACGGGCGATATCTCTTTCGCGGCGGCTAAGTGCTATGACATAGAGTTGTACGCGCCGGGGACCGACGCGTACCTGGAAGTTTCGAGCTGTTCATGCTTTACGGACTTTCAGGCAAGGCGAGCTTCCATAAAATATCGCGATAAGAACTCCAGAAAGCCGACTTATGTTCACACATTGAACGGTTCCGGCGTTGCGCTAGCGCGGCTATTCGTAGCGATCATGGAGAATTATCAGAATAGGGACGGCAGCGTCAATATACCGAAAGTTCTCGTGCCTTATATGGACGGAGTGGAAGTAATTAAGCCGGCGTAAGCATATGCTAAAGCTTGTAATAAAATTCATCATCGGGATATTGTCGATACCGATAGCTATCGGGACTACGGTAGCGTTTTACGATAATCTCATATTGATAAAAGAGCTCGTCGGTAACCTGAACTTATTTTTGTGGGGCATAGCTTCATATGTTGTGCTCCATCTTTTGCTATACAAGCCGACATACCTTTATGTTCTGGGGCACGAAGCGGTGCATGCCGGAACGGCGTGGCTCTTCGGCGGCAAAGTAAAGAGTTTTAAGGCCACCAAGGACGGCGGCGCGGTAGCCACCGACAAGACGAACGTCGTAATCGAGCTCAGCCCGTATTTTGTGCCGATATATACCATATTGATAGCGGTTATATATTTTGTAGTAGCGTCGTCTTATAATATAAACAGTTCGACCTTCGTATTTCTTATAGGGTTCACGCTGGCGTTCCATATCGTATCTACGATAGAGGTGATGAAGATCCGCCAGCCGGATATAGTGAAGAGCGGGTATCTGTTTTCGATAATATTCGTATATGTGCTTAATCTGATCGTGATATCGCTCATATTCAGCATGCTATTTCCGTCTTTCGGGGCGAAGAATTTTTTCCTCGACGCTTGGACCGGTTCGAAGCATATGTACGTGGCGATAGTAAAGCAGCTGTTTTTTTAGAGGCTGAGGAAGTATAAATTTTTTCGGAGAGGTGGCAGAGCGGTTTATAGCGGCAGCCTTGCCCCGCCATGGCAGTTAAGAGGTGTGGGGCGGGGTCCCGCCTCGTGGTTATAAAAGATGCATGGCGGGAAAAGCTGTAAGTAATTTTTCGGAGAGGTGGCAGAGCGGTTTATAGCGGCAGCCTTGCCCCGCCATGGCAGTTAAGAGGTGTGGGGCGGGGTC
>Ga0247841_10006518_pt1 | contig 17950 bp, 25 predicted proteins | sample LaCruzMarch2015__2_FD_192410 | JGI IMG/M metagenome (GOLD analysis project Ga0247841, IMG submission 192410) | Freshwater microbial communities from meromictic Lake La Cruz, Castile-La Mancha, Spain - LaCruzMarch2015_18m | ecosystem: Environmental > Aquatic > Freshwater > Lake | place: Spain... | reverse complement strand
TTTTCTATCTATACTTTGATTTAATTTATTAATTTCTATTAAACATAATTCTATTAATTTTGAATTCATTTAACTATAAAAATACACATATAAAATATTTGCATTTTAAACATAAAAAAGTATATATCACTAATATATTTTAGTCTTGTATATAGAATTTACAATTAAATTATTAATATTGTTTTTTATTTAATTTATAATAATACTTTTTATAATATTAAAAAGTATTACACGCAAAGGTAAATATTATAATAATTAAACAATATAAGAATTATAATTTTAAAAATTATAAAAAACTAAAATATAATAATTGTAAAATTACTAATGAAATTAAATCATTTATTTTAAATTTAATTAAAAAATTTAATACCTTCAATGTCAAAAATATTAAGAAAAATATTATTAACAAATTTAATGTTAAATTGAGTAAACAAAATATTTGTAATGTTTTTTATGTTAATAATTTGACTTAACAAATAAAAGTTAAAAACTTACCATACAATGATGATGAATTTAAAAAATTAAAAAAATAAATTGAAAGAAAAAATTAAACGGGTAATTAATAATTTAAATAGTTATGATGAAATAGCTATTTATTTAAATGATGTTTCTACACGTGAATGAAGTGAAAAAAGAAAAGATTGTATAATTAAAACAAAAAAATCATTAATTAAAAAACGTTATACAATTGGTATGAACATTGATAAAAATAGTATTATTAATTTTACTTTAGTAGAAGGTTCATTTAAACAAGATAAATTAATAAATTTTTTTGATAAATTAAACAAAAAAACAATAAAAATAAAACTTTTTTTATGGATAATGTATTAAATTCACAAAAGTAAAAATGAAAAAATATATGGAAAAAATAAATTTTATTTTTAATATTCCATATTGTTCTCAATATAATCAAATTGAATATGTATTCATTACTAACGAAAAAATTATTAGATAGAGAAGTTGAAAATGAGAGTTATATAATAAAAATAACAATACAATTTTAAGAAAGGAATTATTAATCCTTAACAAAAAAAATTTGTTAAGGATTTCCAATATTAATATATGTTTAAATACATATTAATATTATTTATAATTATTTTTAATATTTTAATAGATAATTTTAAAAAAATAATTATAAATAATATTAATCAGTATATTTAACTTTATATCTTTTTCTATATATACTTTGATTTAATTTATTAATTTATATTAAAGATAATTATATTAATTTTGAATTCATTTAAGTATAAAAATATATATATATATAAAATATCTGCATTTTAAACATTAAAAAGTATGTATCACTAATATATATTCCAGTCTTTATTAATAATATTTTATTTTTGTATTTTTTGGTAAACATTTTAAATTACCATTGTACCCTTTATATAATTTAATTATTTTTAATGAATTTGGTAAATTACATAATGTATCATCATTAAATTTTCTACCTAATACTAATTCTTCTATTCCTTCAGGTAAATAATATAAATTACGAGATTTATCATTTTCTACTTTTAAATACTTAATAGTGTATGGTAAATTAGCTTTTTGATTAAAATCATTACCAAAAGTTAAATGAGTTAAATTTTCTGGTAATTCTAATTTTTGATTAAAATAATCACCAAAAGTTAAATTGATTAAATTTTTTGGTAATTCTACTTTTTGATTAAAATAAGCACCAAAAGTTAAATGAGTTAAATTTTCTGGTAATTCTAATTTTTGATTAAAATAATCACCAAAAGTTAAATTGATTAAATTTTTTGGTAATTCTACTTTTTGATTAAAATAAGCACCAAAAGTTAAATGAGTTAAATTTTCTGGTAATTCTACTTTTTGATTAAACCCACAATCGAAAGTTAAATTGATTAAATTTTTTGGTAATTCTACTTGTTGATTAAAATGAGCACCAAAAGTTAAATGAGTTAAATTTTCTGGTAATACGACTTTTTGATTAAACTCACAACCGAAAGTTAAATTTATTAAATTTTTTGGTAATTCTACTTTTTGATTAAAATGAGCACCAAAAGTTAAATGAGTTAAATTTTCTGGTAATTCGACTTTTTGATTAAACGCACAACCGAAAGTTAAATTGATTAAATTTTCTGGTAATTTGACTTTTTTATTAAAATAATAACCAAAAGTTAAATGTGTTAAATTTTTTGATAATTCTACTTCTTGATTACAAATCCAAGTTAAATGTGTTAAATTTTCTGGTAATTCTACTTTTTGATTAAAATAATAATCAAAAGTTAAATGTGTTAAATTTTTTGGTAATTCTACTTTTTGATTACAATTCCAAGTTAAATGTGTTAAATTTTCAGGTAATTCTACTTCTTGATTACAATTCCAAGTTAAATGTGTTAAATTTTCTGGTAATTCTACTTTTTGATTAAACAGAAAACCAAAAGTTAAATGTGTTAAATTTTCAGGTAATTCTACTTTTTGATTAAAATAATTACCAAAAGTTAAATGTTTTAAATTTTTTGGTAATTCCACTTTTTGATTAAAACTATTACCAAAAGTTAAATGTGTTAAATTTTTAGGTAATTCCACTTCTTGATTAAAAACATCACCAAAAGTTAAATGTGTTAAATTTTCAGGTAATTCTACTTTTTGATTAAAATAATTACCAAAAGTTAAATGTGTTAAATTTTCAGGTAATTCTATTTTTTGATTAAAATAATCACCAAAAGTTAAATGTGTTAAATTTTCAGGTAATTCTATTTTTTGATTAAAATAATCACTAAATATTATTTTATTATATTGAGGTAATAAATTGATATCTATTGGCTCATTATAATAAGGACTGAATATAATTGTATCTTCATTTGTTGTATATTCTAACATGATTTAACGGTATATTTTTATTTAAATTTTTGATTACTTTTCAATTTTTTTCAACTTTCTTTCAATATATGTGAAATAAGAAAAGTATGTATAAATACAAATATAAATAAAAGTATATATGATTATTAATATAAATAAAAGTATATACGTATCATAATTATAAAAATTTAATTTTAAATTTATTTCATATTTAGAAATAAAAAAATACTATTTAAACGCATTTTTTTTTTAAATATGCGTGGGGATATTGAAAAAATTTTTTTATTAATGATTTAATTTATGTATATGTAATTTTAAATAATAATCATTAAAATATTAATTTTTAATATTAGTATATTAAATTTAAAAACAACACTTTATAAAATAGCATCTGCTTATTAAAATTTAATTAATAAAAAAGTTCATTTTTAATTAATTATGATTGTCAATTACATATACATATTTTCTTATTTATCAATTATTTTTAAATATTGATAAATAAGTTTTAAATTTTTATTTAGTCATCTGGATTTTTATTTTTTAATGCTTCTATTAAAGTGATAAACCTATAATAAGATGCATAATATTAAACATACCACTTTGAATGAGGAGTTTTAGATATTCTTTCATTAAATACATCTTTAATTATATTTACTTTATATAATATTTACCTTTAGTAGTTATACTTTATTGTTTATTAAAGTACAATTGCCATTTATATGTAAAAATTATTAAATTAATTTATACAAAAAAATAATTTAATATTAAAATTATTTATAAATATTATATTAATAAAATTTGTAATTTAAATAAACATAAACAAACTTTAAAAAAAAGGAATTATAAATCCTTTTCTTGAAAAAAATAAAAATGTATCCTTATATAGTTATATTATTTACAAATAATTTTAAAATTAAATTATCCTGTGTAAAAATTAATTTAATAATTTTTATGTATAAATGTCAATTGTACTTTATAATAAACAATAAAGTATATCAACTAAAGGTAAATATTATAATATAAAATTATTTTTTATATATAATGTTGTTATTTTAAAAATAGTTGTATGTTATATTTGTTGATATTCAATTATTTTGTGAACAAAATTTATATATTAATTATAATATATAAATGAATTGGAAACAAAATAAAATTATTTTTTCATATATAATGGACAAAGATTATTTGATAAAAAAAGATGTTAATACAAATGATATATTATATATTGATTGGGACCAATTTGAAATGAAATGTAAATATTTTTTAGCATTTACAGTAGATTTATCAAATAACATCATTTGGTCATGTGATAATCCCTATATTGATCAAAAAACAAAATATTTTAGTCAATATATAAAAAGTAATTTAGGAGAAAAAAATATTTATTCATCACAAATAATGAATGAATTAAAAAATATAATTTTGAATGGGATGAGTTTAGTTTATGAAGAAAATAAAATAAATTTATTATGGTGTTTGGTTGGAGATTATAAAAAATATAGACAATATTATATAATTACCGATATAATATATATATAAAAGTTTTTTCTTCTCATAATATAAAATAATATTATATATATTATGGATAATAATTTAAATAATAATTTAAATGGTGATAAATTAAATGATGATAATTCAAACTATTATATTTATACTAATTCAAATATTATTGTAAAAATTTTAAAATTTATTATTAATAAATCAAAAAAAAAAAAAAAAAAATCATGTTGTGTCATATGTAATAAAAAATTTAATTTTGTTTATATTTTTAAAGATAAAAATTTTAAATTTGTGATATCTGATTTAGACTTACATCATTTGACCATCCATAATATTATTAACACTGAATTATATAAAAAATTGTCAGTACACAAATTATTAAATTTTGATATTGAGTGGTATTTATTATCAATAAATCAAATTAATATTTTGGATGGACTCTATGAAGTTGGTTCTAATAAAATATATATTGAAAAAAATAAAAATATTTCACAATCAAAAGTTTCCAGATTTTCAGAACATTCTGGATTTATTTATTTTGAAAAAAATAAAGTTTCAAATATAAATGTAATTTCTGGTTCAAGAGTAGAACCATCTGATCCAACAATTTTTATGCCTAAAAACTGTTTAGAAGCATTAGAAGTAAATTATATATTTCATACACATCCAAAAACACCTTATATTGGTTCGCGCATAAAAAATGGTATTATTTATGAATTTCCTTCTATTTCTGACATCATACATTTTATTGATCATCATAACAATGGATTACTCTTAGGTTCTATTGTTGTCGCTCCTGAAGGATTATATATTATTAGAAAAAATAATTTTAATAGAAAAAATATTTCTGTTGATTTTGATATATTAATTAGTGATTTAGAAAATATATTTATTGAATGTTATAACGATTCATATAACAAATATTCATCTATTGATTATCAAAATTTTAAAGTAAATAAAGAAATAAAATTGCCAGAAAAAATTTTTTATAATCAAATAGCAACTAATTATGATTATATTAATAAAATTAATAAAGTTCTTATAAAATATGATATTTTTATTGACTATTATGCTAGAACATATTTCAATAAAACAAATTTTGCTTCAAATAAATGGATTTTTGATGATATTTATTTGCCATATGTAAATTAATCAATAATCCATTTGTTTATTATTTATTATTTTTTAATTATTATTTTTATATATTTATTAATTATATCTGAAAATAATTAATTATAAATAAATGAAAAATAATTTAGTTTTTATCTTAGTGATGATACTATTATTAATTTTAATAAATTTTTTTAATAATGACAATTTTCAATTAATGGCAACCAAATATAACCTAATTTTAATTAATCATAAAAATTATAAAATTTTAATATTTAAAAACATAAATAACATTGAAAATAAAATTTTTAAAATATATAAGAATTAATTTTTTATTTTTTATAATCAAACTAAAAATTTTATATCATTATTATATATTATAATGGATAAAATAACTCAGATTATTGTTTTAATTGTTATCTTAATTGTTTTAGTTTGGTTCTTCAATAGAAAATATGATAGTTCGAATATTGTTGAAATTGAAGGAAAAGAAGGTTTTAGAGTTAATTCTCAAAATTGGGTTGATAACAATGTGTTTGAAAATTCTTATAAAATGGATTATGGTAAAAATGATGATATTCAAGGGATGTATAAAACTGGATCTGTTAATCCTATGGGGCCTTCACAAGATATTGGGGTTAATCAAAATTCTGGACAAGATGTATTTGACAATAGAGGGTTTAAATGGACAGCTAATGCTAAAGATTCACAAATTGATGAATTTACTAAAGAAGTAGATGACGCACAGTTAAGAAATAAATTTGAACGTATGTATATGTTAGATCCTGATGGTTCAGTTGCTAAATATGATATTACTTATAATAAAATCAGTCCTAATTGTTGTCCTGCTCAATATGCCCCCCCTTTCAAATTAACTGATAAAGATTCTTCAAATTGTGATTTTGCTCAAAAATATGTTGCAAACCAATATTCTGGTATGAATTTTAATGATGGTAATGGTTGTGCATGTGTCACTCCTAAACAAGCTGATTTCTATGGTTCTAGAGGTGGTAATACTGATTAAAATATATCAGTTGTTTATTTTTTTAATTAAATATATTTAATTTAAATATTTGGTTTGTTTAAATTAATAAGATTTATAAAATTATATGGTAGGGAATGGATTAATACAATTACTTTCTTATGGAGAACAAGATGTGTATTTATCAATATATGAGAAATTTAGAATATATTACAAAAAGCATATTATTGGAGATATTGTGGTGGATTAGAAATTTATAATGTTGAATTTGTTGGGTATGTATGGACTAAAATAATATCAGGAGTTGATTGTTTAAATATGTTTAATTTAGAATATAAAACAATAAATTGCCAGAATTGTACATTAACTAAATTACCCAAATTTAAATCAATTGAAACTTTTAATAAAACAACACATTTGGATTGTTCACATAATAAAATTAGTAATATTAAAAAATTAATATATTCTAATAAATTAATTTAGTTAAATTGTTCTTATAATGATCTTAATTCAATACAAAAAAAATATTTTCATTAGAATATTTAGTGTGGTTAGATTGTGCTAAAAATAATTTAAAAAAAATAAATATTGAATCAAGTAAATTAGTATTGTTAAATTGTTCAAATAATAAAATAGCCAATCTTGATAATTTACCAAATAGTTTTATTTATTATATTTGTATATGTTGTCAAATAACTAAATTTGATATTTTGATAAAAAATATATTATGTGCTAGTTTATATAGAAATAATATGAATAAAAAAATAATAAAAAAAATATCGAAAATAAATAACAAAATAGAAATTATTTTTTAATAAAAATATGTTTAAATTTAAATAATTATTTATTTTTATATTTTATATAAAAACAAATATAATGGATTATAGATATTTAGTTGAAGCAAAAAATGAATTCAATAATTTTTTATGTAGTATTCTAACTCCTCATTTATACCATGGAATTAAAGGAATGTTAAAATATTCTGAAAATGTATTTAATCAAATTGAATTAAAAAATAAAAAAGGTTCACGTATAACAAATCCTGGTATTATTGTTATATTTAAAAAAACTTTGGATGGAATTTCAAATTTAAATAATCATGAAATTGAAGAAGAATACCTTAGAATAAAAAATTCATCAGGTTGTGTAGATTGGTTTGATAATATGGTTAGAGCTGCATTTAAATCTTATGTGCTATTTTTAACTTGGGATCCTAAAACATCAAATTCTAAATATTCTGATAATTCAATATATGATTCAATTGTAATTAAAGATTTTATTCACAAATGTTATGTTATTTCTTGTAATTATTTTAGAGATAATCCTGAATTATTTATTAATAAAAATTCAAAAAAAGAAATATTTGATATTCTTAAAATGTGTATTGAATTAGGTATTAAAAAATCTCTTCCTTATAATCAAATTATTGATGAATATCTTAATGTAGAATTTGATAAAATTGATAATGTAAATTCTAAAGAAATTGAAAATATTAAATCTATGGTTTTTAATGTAATGAATCAAAAAAAATATGGTGTTAGACCTGAAATTAATAATTTAATTATTGAGGAATCTGGTGATGATGATTATGTTAATTTAGAAGATCCTGAATATAAAAAAACACAATTAGAAAATTTTATTAATCAAGAAAAAATTAAACAACAAAATGAATTTTACGGTACTGGTGAAAAAAATACAAAACAAATTAAATATGATAAAGTTAATGGTGATGAACAATTAGATATTTCTACAACATTAACTTCACAACAGGCACACAAATCTTTCAGAACTAATAGATACAATAAATCTACTAGAAGCATTATTGATTCTACAACATCTGATAATCAAGAAACAAATATATCAACAACTTTATTATCAAGAGCTAGTGTAAGAAGTAAAGAAATCGAAAATATTATAAATAATTCAGGTGTTTCTAATCAATCAAATGAAACAAATGAAACAAATGAAACAAATGAAACAAATGAAACAAATGAAACAAATGAAACAAATGAAACAAATGAAACAAATGAAACAAATGAAACAAATGAAACAAATGAAACAAATGAAACAAATGAAGCAAATGGAGCAAATGAAGCAAATGAAGCAAATGAAGAAAATGAAACATATACAAAATCAAGTGTTGTTGAAATTTTAACATCACCCCCTGCTATTAGACAAAAAAAAGAAGATAGATTAAATGATTTATTAGAGTTAAGTAAAAAAGTCGCAGAAAAACAAAAAAAAAATATAAAAATAACAAGAAGTAAAAATTCAAATAATAATATATTATCTGAAAAATTTGAAACTGTTGACAGTTTTTATCAAGATATGATTGATTCAAAATAATTTTAATTTATAAAAATATTGATTAAAATATAAATTAATTTGTTTGAATTAAAAAATAACATCTTATTATATATAAATAAAATAAGATGAGTTTTTATCAAGATTTTAAATCACTTTATAAATCATATATATTATTATTTATTATTTGGTTGTATGTAATTGTTTATATTGTTATTAATTTGAATATTGTGAAAGATGGTAATTATTTTGGAGGTGAATATACTAGACCTATTTTAATTACTGCTATAATTTTTTTAATGTTTCATATGTTAATTACTTGGGATGATAATGTTGAAGAAATTAATGATTACATTATTGATTTACCAAAATATAAATTAAAATATGGTATTGACAATCTAAACAAAAATAATATAGTTGAAAATAATCATATTAATCATCAAATTCAAACAATACCTTCTATACCATCGGCATATACTAACAATATTACACAAAATATACCTCAAGAACATAATATTATACAAAAATCAAATTTGGTAAATTCACATTCATTAAATAATAAATATAGAGTTGTTAATAAATTTAATAATAATAATATTGATAATAATAATATTAAAGTTAATAATAAATTAAATAATTATAGTAACGATTCAAAATTAAACAATCAAAATATTTTTATTTCACAAAAAAATTCTTCAAAATATGGATTAAAATTTTAGTTTTTTTAAGGTTAATTATATAAAAAATATTCTAACACTAATATATAAATATGAGTTTACACTTTAAAGAACTTCAATTTTTTAGGAACGGTGTAATCCTTCTATTTTTATGATTACTAAACTATTGTTTTGTATTTCTATGATTTTTAATAAATCACACCATAATATAAATAATATAAATAATATAAATAATATAAATAATAATGATACTGATATTAATATTTATGATAAATAAAATAATAATAGTATTTATTAAATTTGGTAATTAAAACATTTTTATTTCACAAAAAAATATGTAATATAATTGTAGTTAATTTTATTATTGTCAATTATACAAAAAAATATTCTAATACTAATGTATTAATAATTCAAATATATATAATGGCCAATACTAAAGATGTTAAAGTTGGTGGAAATATGAGTTTACCAATTAAAGAATTTCAATTAGAATCAATGTGCGAAAATCCTGCTATTGTTATGATTGCTAAACGTGCCAGTGGGAAATCTTGGATTTGTCGTTCTATTCTTAAACATTTTAGAGATATTCCAGTTGGAATTATTATAGCTCCAACCGAAAAAATGGCAAATCCACCTTTTTATTCAGATTTTTTCCCTGACTCATATATTCATTATGAATATCGTAGTGAAATTATTGAAAAATTATTATATCGTCAAGACACTATGATTGAAAAAATGAAAGAAAAAGAAAAAGAAGGTAAAATAATTGACCCCAGAGGTTTTATTTTAATGGATGATTGTTTAAGTAAAAAAGGTTCTTGGATGAAAGATCAACCAATTATGGAACTTTTATTTAATGGACGTCATTATAGATTGATGTATATGTTAACTATGCAGTTCCCATTAGGTATTACACCCGAGCTAAGATGTAACTTTGATTATATTTTTTTACTAAATGAAGATTTTTATTCAAATCTTAAGAGATTGTACGATCATTATGCAGGTATGTTTCCTACTTTTGATGCGTTCAGACAAGTTTTTAAAGATATTACATCAGATTTTGGGGCTATGGTTATTGTTAATCGTGGTGCTAGAACATGTTTCTTGGAAAAAATTTATTGGTATAAAGCTAAAAATGATCAGTTGGATAAAATGATTGGATGTGAACAATTTGTTAATTTTCATAAAAAAAATTTTGATGAAAATTGGAGAAAAAAAAAGAAGCAAGTTGATATTATGGATATTTGTGTTAAAAAAAAAACAGGGGCTAAACCTATTATGGTTGATAAAGTTAAATATAAAAATGAAAAGGATGATGATTTTGAATAATAATTATATTAGAAATTAATTAAGTTCAATTATTTTATTGTTTTAATAATGTTTTTTTATTATCATGAAATAAATTAATTGTATCTTTAAAAAATTTCTCTAAAATCTTTACATCTCTTTATATGGTCTTTATTATTTGATGCTTCATGTTCTTGTTCATCTTTTAAATCTTACAAATATTCTAAATCAAATAGATTTACATATTTTTCACTTGTATTTAATCTATTTTTGGCACCAACAATATTTGTATATTATTCTTTTAATTTTATTAAAATATTCTTTGAATGTGATAATATACCATCTATTATCATATTTTTTGTCTCAATATTATCTGTTTTCCATTTACCATTATTATATATTTTCACATATCCTATTACATAAAACTTGATATTTCTTGATAATCTATATAAGAAATTAATTGAAACACATATATTATTATATAAAACCTTAGTTTTATATAATTTTATATATAAGTGTTTATTGCTAAATCTTGTCATTATCTCCTGTTAAAGCATCAATCAAATAAATTAATAAATGACTAAACTTCCATAACTAATTTCTTTTAAGTTTTTTTAAAAGGATTGTAACTATCTTGGATTTTATTAAAATGTTTTACATTTTTAATAAAATCATATTTGTTGCACTATTAAAGTCTCAATCTCTTTTTTTATTACAAGGAATACAGTTGTATTCCTTTTCTACTTTTAATTCTTTTTTACAATTACCACAAGTGCCACATACTTTTGACGTATATGCTTCATTTATGATTTCTATTTTTATATTATTGATTAGGCATTTATGCTCTAATCTTTTTCTAAATTGACTAAATTTCATCATTGAACAAATCATATTATTTTCTTTACTTATTTTAAAGAGGGTTTTTATTTGAAGAATCTTTCATACTTAAATCTCCTATAATTACATATTTATAATTTGAAATTATGTACTTTATAGTTTTCTATTTTATTTTTTAATTTTAAATAATATTTTCTTTCTTTTTTCTTTTTTTGTTGTTTTGTTAAGTCATTTGCTTTATTTATATTATCTATTCTTTTTAAATATTCTTTTTAAATATTGTTTTATCATTGTTGATGTATCTGTTCCTATACTAATTAATTAATCATTTGTTCTACAAGCCATAAATTGTGATATACAAATGTTGATTTTTTATCAAACACTTCGCTATAATTAGGATATTGATGATTTACCATAATTTATATTTAAATATTATTTACATACATTTAAATATTAATATTTTAAATTAATTAATATATTAATCGTTAATATACTTTTTTATTTTTAAATTTAAAATTAAAATTTTGCTTTTTTTTTTAAATTTCTGATTTTAAAATAAAATTCGGCTTCTAAATAGAATTCTGCTTTTTCATTTTTTTTCTGAGTTTTTTTAGGCTTTTTATTATATATATATATATACTTTTTCCGTATTTTTGATGATTTTAATAATATGAGAGATAGTTGGAAAAATGTAAATTTTTTGTTAAAACAAGATTTTTTTAAATTTTTATAAATAATTATAAAATTTTGATTAAAAATAAAATAATTTTAATAAATGTTGTGTTTGGATTAATTTAATTAAAATATATGTAAATATTAAAAGACATATATAATAACTTATGAAAATACATACTTTTGTTTACAATGATATTGAATTAAATTTATCAAAAATAAATATCCCATATGTTATTTGGAATTATAATTTAGTTCTGGAATTATTAGAATTAAATTATGTTGATTGGGTTATATATTTTAAGAGACAAGTTTTAAATAAATCAAGAGAAAATTTATTAAAATATATTTTGATGAAAGAATTTGGTGGCATATTTGTAAATATAGAATTGTTAAAATCATTTGATGAAAAAAATATGAATGAAATAAAACAACTAATTGATTCAGAACACAAAATGTATTTTTGGCTCAACGAATACCAAGATAAGTTTTTATTAGATATTTTTGATATAGATAAATATTTATTAAATGATGATATTTTTTATATTTCAAATAGTTCAAATAGTTTTATAAATTATTTGCTGGAACAAATAGATAAATCAATTATTCCTAAAAATGAATATCAAAATAAAATATATTTAGGTAATATATTTTTATCATTACAATTAGAGAAATTTTATCAAACTAATTTTTCACAATGTTTGCTTGATTTAAATATACCAAAAAATTGGGTTAATAATTTATTTTCTAATGGTGATTTAAGAAGTAAATACAATTATTTGGAAATAGATAAAAATAAATTTGAAAAATCAATTTATTTTATTGGATTAGAAAAAAAATTTATATTTGATATTGGATATAAATTAAAAATACATCCAAATATACCTGAATTAGTTGAACCTGAAAGCAAAATTAATTCTTGGGAAATATTTTTTACTATCAAAAAATATTTGAAGGATATTTTATTTACCTTAGTAATACAATATTGGAATAGTTGGATAATAATTTTATTACTTATATGCTTAGATTCAGTAATAAATTATTTAATTAAACAAATTGCAGTATCAGTTTTAGATGTGAATATTAGAAATACAGAAACAGATTCTATTATATCGTTTTATCCTCTCAAATATAAATTTCTAAAAGAATTACAAAAGAATTGGAAAATAATTCAATTAGAAGCGGTTGATATGATGTTAAATGCCCCTAAATTAAATATTTCAAGGACAATTAACGATTGGTATGATTCTAAAAAATATATTGAACAAATTAAAGATAAATATGGATGGATAAGATCTTGGTCTTATAATCAAGAAGATATAATTGAAGAACAGACATCAGAATGTAATTATGAATGGTTAAATTATGGATTAATGTATTTTGGTGAAGAGTTTACGGAAAATATCAAATATTGCCCAAAAACATATGAAATGCTAAATAAAATTAAATCACATATCAATATATGTGGATTTAGTTGGATGTATGGAGGATGTATATTACAACCTCATACAGATATTACAGGAATTCAATCAGGTTCATTGGCTATGCATTTAGGATTAGATATACCATGCCCTGAAAACTCTTGTAGATTAGTTATAAAAAATCCAAATAATGAATATACATATATAAATGAAGAAAATGGAAAAATGTTTATTTTTGATGCCACATACGAACATTATGCGTATAATTTATCAAATACAAATAGAATAATTTTGTATATGGACTTTAAAATTATGTAAATTATTAAAATTTTTATAAATTAAAATTGTGAAATAAAATATTTATTTAATAATTGTGTTTTTCTTTTATCATCTTCATATATTGAATCAATCCATACAGAAGGTTGTGTAAACATTGGGGAAAATATTTGAGAAACAAATATTGGTTCTGTTTCTTCTTCTTCTAATGTTCTTGGTAAATATTTATATATTATTTTTTTATCACATTTAGCAACTTCTGATTTTGCCATAAAGTATATTGTTAATAGTACAATTCCTATTATAAAAACAATTATCATAAAACCTTTTATTAAATCCATTTAGTGTTTTATATATTATATTAATTTGAAAAAATAAAAAATGTTATATATAATTAAAAATACTATATTAGTACAAACATTTATTTGACAAAAATTCAAATAATTTATCTTCAATTTCTTTTTAATTTTCAAATTTAACTGAATCAAAATTATCTGTATGAATATATCCTAATTTGTTATTAGACAATTTAACCAAAAAATATGGTCTTGGTTTATATTGATAATTATTTATGTGTTGAATTTCAATTGTATTTAAATCTATTGGTTACTGATTTTAATTATTTCATCATATGTAACAAAATCATATTTATGTGTGTGATTATCTATAAATACTACTGAAATTAAATCATAATAATTAAAATTAATTTGTCAACTCATTCCAATGGTCCAATTATAATCATTGATTATTATATATGAATCTATGGAATGATTTAATAATAGATACAGTATATAATTATATTCTTTATATCCAAACATTTTACTAATTATAAATATATAATTATTCATATATTTATTCAAATTTTAAAATTTATTTGACTTTTTAATTTATTTTTTTAAATCGGCATAAATTTGATTGATGGCAGATAATTTTTCTTCTAATTCTTTTAGATTGTTTTTAGAATCTGCTAATTCAGTTTCAATTTTAGATTTATCAGATCGAGTAGATTTAATTTGTTCATCAATATTAACTTTATCCCCATTTCTTAAAACTTCTACTTTTTCATTTTCAGATTCTAATGTTGGTCCTTCATTACTTGATTCTGTTGATTCTGAGGATTGTGTTGATTGTGTTGATTGTGTTGATTGTGTTGATTGAGTATAATTTGGAATTATACCTGCAGGTGTAATTTCAGGACATCCAATACCTGTTGCTTCAGGAGCATTGTGTTGTCCAGTTACAACTTTGGCATTATTTGCTTTAAGAGTTTGTTCCTTTCTTTCTTGTTCTTCAACTTCTTCTTCTTTCAAAGAATCTTTATATGCTTTCATATATTGGTTCAATGCTTGTTCTCTATATACTGGATCATCTTCAGTTTCCATTGTAGCAATATCAACATTAAATGGAAGCCATTTACCAACTTCTCCAATAAAAATATTATGATATTTATCCATTTTTTGTAATGCATCACATCTGGTTTTTGCTGCTTCATAAGTTTCAAATACACCTCTTACTTTAATACCTAAAATTTTTTGGTCTCCATATTGTGCTCTCTTAGATTCTGGAAATGAATTAGGTGTTAACATTGAAATAACACAAAAATTTTGTTTTTTGACTAATTCTCTAAATGGTTTATCTTCATCCAAATAATCTTCTTCTGGTTTCAAACTTGATTGCATAATTATTTGATTAATGATATATTAAATTCTTTAAATTGTTTTTAATACAATAATTTTATTATATGATAAATATAATATTTACCTTTGCGTATAAAACTTTTTTTTATTAAAAAGTATTATCATAAATTAAATGAAAAATAATATCAATAATTTAATTGTAAATTCTATATACAACAATATTAAAAATAATTATAAATCATTATTTAATACTTATCAATTTAAAACAAAAAATCAAAAATATAAATTGAAATTTATATTAAAGGCCTGTGTTCATTTTATTTCAATTTCATGTAGTTATAAAAATTTTATTTATTTTAATATTAATCATAATACTTGACTATAAAAATTTTATGGAATTAAATAAATTTAAAATTTTTGAATCAACATACAAAGATTTACTTAATAAATACTTATCTAAATCTAAAAATAAAATTAAACAAATTACTGATACTTCGACTTTTTATAATAAATATAATATAGATAATGTTGAAAGAAATAAATATTTTAAAAATTAAAACGTAATGAAGTTGTTATTAATAACTAATGAAAAAGGAATACCTTTAAATATTGATTTATTTAAAGGTAATTTAAATGATATGAATATTTTTAATAAACAACTTGATAATTTAAATATTGGATTAATTGATAAAAAATCTACTATTTTTATGGCTGATGCAGGTTATGATTCTATTAAGTTAAGAAGTAAATTTAATAATATATTTTATAAATCAACAATACCTTTTAATAAAAGAAATACTAAAGATAAAAATAAAATTAAAACTTTAACGAATGAAGAAAAAAATTTATATAAATCAAGAATAACAATTGAAAATACTTTTTTAAAAATAAAAAAGTGTTGAAGATTAAAAATAGTTTATGAAAAAAATTTTTAAATTTTTTGAGTTTAATTTACTTATCATTAATAAAATATGTAATCTAAATAACTATATATACTTTTAAAAAAAAAGGGAATCTTTAATCAATTTATAAAAAAAAATTTTTGTATTTAATTTGTAAATATACTTTATAACAATATATAAAGTATATAAGATTAAGGTAAATATTATATTAAAGAATTTGATAAAAATTTGTATTCATTAATGAATTAAAATATTATTACTCATTATAATAAATTTAATAAAAAAAATATAAAAATAACAATATAATATATTTTTGTTATCATAATAACTTTTTCTTATTTTACATATATTAATTTTTTTATGAATATAAATATATTATGTCTAAAACAAAACCAGATTTGTATAATGATTTACATCCTACAAAATCACTCAAAAACTGTGGATTTAAAAATAAAGAAGTAGCATTAAGAACAATTGATTTAATTAAAAAACGCTCACTAAGATATCAATTTGATGTTATAAATACAATGTTGAACAGAGCAAAATACCATCCAAATAAAACAAACGATATGGAACAAGCAATAATAATATTTTCAAAATGGTTAAAAAATTATCCTATATTAAAAAAAAAAGAAGAAATATTATATCCTTGGTTATCTGTTAAAAAAATAAATCAATTTGTTAAATTAGCATCTGAATATAAGGTAGGTGAAGTATTAACCGGCATTAAACCAAGTACTAAAACTGATAAAGGATTTTATCAAATGTATAAAGAAGTTAGTAGCCCATACAAATTACAATATATACCTGTAAAAAAAAATAAACCTGATGGACAAGATTATTGGTCATATAGAATAAGTTTTATAAAATCAAGATTAGGTCAAATTAAAAAAACAAGTGATTTATTATATTATAGCAAAGGAAAATATAAAGGATTACCAACTAAACAACATATAGTTTTAATTCTACATGGATTTTCACCTGATAAAAATATTTATATATAAAATTATGAGTTATGTCAAAAAATTTGTGGTCAGTAAAATTATTTTGTCAACTAAATTAAAATATGATTTTTTAAACTCTTAATATATTTGATTGGTTTTTTGGATTAAAATTATTTCTTATCATTTGAGATTGATTTTTTCCAAATGTAATTTTTAATAAATAATATACTATAATAATTTTATTTAAATCATTCGAATTATAAATTTTGTCTATTTCTGATACATAAAACTATATATTTCTTAATAATCTCTTAAAAATTAATTGTTACCTATATATTTATTATTATATTTAACCTCAGTTTGATATAATTTTATATATAAGTGTTTATTGCTAAATCTTATTATTATCTTCTGTTAAAGTATCAATCAAATAAATTAATGACTAAACTTCCATAACTAATTTCTTTCAAGTTTTTTAAAGGATTGCAACTGTCTTTAATTTATTATAATATTTACCTTTAGTAGTTATACTTTATTGTTTATTATAAAGTACAATTGCCATTTATATATAA
>Ga0247841_10006515_pt1 | contig 17956 bp, 12 predicted proteins | sample LaCruzMarch2015__2_FD_192410 | JGI IMG/M metagenome (GOLD analysis project Ga0247841, IMG submission 192410) | Freshwater microbial communities from meromictic Lake La Cruz, Castile-La Mancha, Spain - LaCruzMarch2015_18m | ecosystem: Environmental > Aquatic > Freshwater > Lake | place: Spain... | reverse complement strand
TTTTATCGAGAAAAATCCGAAATATCAGAAAGCCAAAATATTGGAAAAAATGATTGAACCGGAAAGAACAATAATATTTCGTGTTCCCTGGCTTGATGATCAAGGAGAAGTTCAAATTAACCGTGGTTACCGTATCCAGATGAGTAGCGCCATCGGTCCGTATAAGGGCGGATTGCGTCTTCATCCCAGTGTAAACTTAGGGATATTGAAATTTCTGGCTTTTGAACAGGTTTTTAAGAACGCGCTTACCACTTTACCTATGGGAGGCGGAAAAGGCGGCTCAGATTTTGATCCTAAAGGAAAGTCAGATAATGAAGTAATGAAGTTTTGCCAAAGTTTCATGACTGAGCTTTTCAGATATATCGGTCCGGATACAGATGTGCCTGCTGGAGATATTGGTACGGGTGGCCGCGAGATCGGGTTTTTGTTTGGTCAATATAAAAGATTACGCAATGAATTCTCTGGCGTGCTTACGGGTAAAGGCCTTAATTGGGGTGGAAGTTTGATCAGGCCGGAAGCTACGGGTTATGGTTGTGTATATTTTGTTGAGGAGATGTTTAAAGTGAGGGGAGATTCTTTGAAAGGAAAAGTTTGCGCGGTCTCCGGTTCAGGCAACGTTGCTCAATATACCGTGGAGAAGCTTCTGCAGCTAGGGGCTAAAGTGGTTACGCTCTCTGACTCTGACGGATATATTTATGATAAAGACGGCATTGATACCAAGGAGTTAAATTGTGTGCTTAATTTAAAAAATGTTAAGCGTGGCAGAATTAAAGAATGTGCCAAGGAATTTAACTGTAAGTATTTTGAGAAACAGAGGCCTTGGTCAGTAAAATGTGATGTGGCATTTCCTTCTGCTACTCAGAATGAGATAGACCAAAATGATGCTAAGACTTTAGTGAAAAATGGCTGCATTGCTGTTGGCGAAGGGGCAAATATGCCGACAACTCCGGAAGGAGTGGAGGTATTTCAGAAGGCAAAAATTCTTTATGCACCTGGTAAAGCCTCCAATGCTGGCGGGGTGGCGACCTCTGGTTTAGAGATGTCTCAGAATAGTATGCGTTTATCCTGGTCACGCCAGGAGGTGGATAAGAAGTTGCATGAGATTATGATTGCTATTCATGAGAGTTGTGTTAAATATGGCAAGGAAGATAAATATATAAACTATGTTAAAGGAGCCAATATTGCTGGTTTTGTGAAAGTTGCTGATGCCATGCTCGATCAGGGATTGGTATAAATAGCAGGAAGATAAGTTAGGAGTTGTTTTTTAAAACGCCCCGGAAGCATTTCGGGGCGTTTGTTATTTAAGTTAAGGGACAAGCTTCCTTAATTTAAATTGTGGTTGCAAGCTGAATAGTAAAGTTGTAAAATATATTCCATGGATAAAGATCAGTTAGTTGAAGATTTTTTCCGCAGTTTGAGAGTTGTGCTCACCAATGCTTTTTCTTACGCTAAGGACCATCCTTATTTTATTAAATCCGTAGAAAATTTTAAGCTCAAACTTGAGACGCTTCTGGTTATTCTTAAACCGCTTATAATTGGAGTAACTAGCTCAGGACTTGTAGTTGATGGCAAGAATCTCACCAGGGCCGGTTTCTATGACGAATTTTCCCGCCTGCTGCATCAGCGTAAAATAAAAAGCATAGAAATTAGGGACGGCTCAAACCTGCAGGAGTTAATTCAATTTTTTGGTATTATTTCGCTGCCTCAAAAGGACATCTTTAAAAACGGTGGCTTGAGTGCGCTGGTAGAGAAAGAGCGGCTAATTCATTTTACGATTCAGGAGCTGGATTACTCCGTATTCCTGCATGGAGAAGGCCAGGAGTGTACTGATATTTGGGGATATATGCTTAAAGAGGCAACGTATAGTAATGATGCTGTCAAAATGAATCAACTTGCTGATAATTTTGGCTCGCTTATTAAGCGGGTGGATGAGAAAGATCTTTTTGATACCGAGGAGGGGATTTCTACTGAGGTTAATGAGTTTTTGACTTGTTTAAGGGGCAAAAACAAAGAAAAGTTTGATAGATGTTTAAATGATGTTTTTCTTTGGCTCCTGCGTAATAAAAAAACACTTAGCCACGATAACCTGGTAAAACTCAAACCGGTATTTAGTGGTTTAAGCCAAGAAGAATTTAGTACTCTTCTCAAAGAAGGATTTTTGCAGGAAGATAATTTTGACTCTTTAAGTCTGCAGCTTTTTTCTAAAATTTCTGAACGGGAGGACTCTCCTAAGATTACCCAAGATTTTTTTAATAAAATGAAAGAAACGCAGGGGTTAAAAGATAATCCTGTGGCGGTAGAGAAAGTCCGGAATTTATTAAGCAGCTCTCATAATGATCCGATGTCGGTGGTATATCGTAATACACTTGATTCTTTAGTTAAGAATATTTCTTTTTCCGGTAAGCTATCTTTTGACCACCAGGTGCTTAAGGAAAATTACCGTTATATAGTTTTAAGTATACTTGCAACCGATATAAACATAGATACCCTGCAGATGGCAGCAGCGATTTTGGAGAAAGAGTTAGCTGGTATTTTTGAAGATAATAGTGTTGGTTTACTAAAAGACCTTTGGGATGTGTTGGTTAAAAGAAAAAAAGAGAGTATAAAAGCATGTATTGATCTTGAAAAGAGCTTTGCTTCTTTTATTGAAAATACTGTTTTAAATGGCAGCCTGACTTCTGAGCAGGAATTTCTTCTAGGAATGGTTTCTTTGCCCAGTCAGGAGTTGAATTTATACTTAGATAAAATATTTCTCTCTGAAAAAATAAATAAGCATGTTTTAGGTTTATTTTTAAGATTGTTTCAATTTAACCTGGATGTTTTTTATGAAAGATTAGCCCAAAGAATTCAGGATACAGAATTTATTGCCAGCTTAATTAACGTGTTAGGTCAGATTGATGCGTCCGCAACCCTGAATATATTGGAATATATTTATTCTAATACTAATGAATTGGTTAAATTTGAATCGTTGCAAGCTATGCGTAAATTAAAAAAGGTGGACATCGCGTTTCTTACGTGTCAATTAAATACGGATTCATTTCTTCTTAAAAGAGAGTTAATTTCTGTTTTAATATTAGATGCGCAGGCAAAAAATAATGTCCTGGATCTGTTATTTAAAATCTCTGGTTTTCTGGGGAGTAAAAATGAACTGCTTATTAAAAATATGCAGATTGCTTTTGATCTGCATTTTATTGAAGCATCCGGCTGTATTAAGGATTTAAGCCGCAGGAGATTTTTCTGGAATAGCCGACTTCGTAATAAGGCGGCCCAGGTATTAAAGGAGTGGAATGTCAACTAAGATTGAGGTAACTTTCAAAGAGCTGCTTACTTGTCTTCAGACTGCTAAGATGTACGGCTTAGTGCATCCTATGTTTCAGAAGTCTCTAGAGAAGGCATATGCGGCTTTTGAGGATATTTTAACAGATCGCCAGGAACTAATTATTGGTATTGTAGGGGATGAGCTGGCTTGTGAAAAAGAGATTTTCTTCGATTTGGGCAAGCTTTTAAGGCCGGCGATACTGTATTTAAAAGAGAGGAATATTGAGAGGCTTGATTTTCATCGCGGGTTAAGCAAGGAAGAGTTGGGAAAATTTGTGGATGTTATCAGCGGACCGAAAGAGAATTTTAAAACAGATCCGCAACAATTATTGGTTGTTGCTGGAATAGAAAATATAAGTATAGGCAAACTTAAGGTTGTTGACTGGCCCAATAAGGGCACATTGGAAATTAATCAGTCCAATCTTTACGAGTATTCTATAGATAAGGTTACTCAGGTTGTATCCAGCGTACTTAGCCTTGAAAAGATTGATCCGCAGTCGCTCAAACTTTCTTTAAATAACATTATCGATAGTTTAAGTATGCAGCGTCAAGAGTTGTTAAATTTAGCTACGGTAAAAAGGTATGATGTTGAAGTTTACGTGCATATGCTTAATGTCTCAATCTTTTCCATGTATTTTTCTTCGCGCTTAGGGTTTGAGAAGAAGGATGTTTTAGATATAGGCGTAGCTGCCCTTTTTCATGACATCGGCAAGTTGTATATTTCGCGTAAAACTTTGCATAAACCTGATCAGCTTAACGATCAGGAGTTTGACCGCATTAAGAGTCATACGGTTTTGGGTGCGGAGTTTATGTTTAAGTATGTTGATAGTTTGGGTATTTTACCAGTGGTAGTTAGCTTTGAGCACCATTTAAAATATGATTCTTCCGGATATCCTCGCCTGCCTTTGCTGAGAAAACAGCATATTGCTTCTGCGATAGTTGCTATTTGTGATGTTTATGATGCCCTTTCGCAAAGAAGGGGCTATAAACAGGATTATTCCCCGAATGTGGTTTACAATATTATGAATAAGGACAGGGGGAGTTCTTTTGATCCGGAGTTGCTGGATAAATTTTTTAGGATTATGGGGTTTTGGCCGATTGGCGCAGTAGTGGCGTTAAATGATGGCAGCATAGCATTAGTCAAAGAACAGAATGAATCTGATATCCGCAGGCCAAAAATTGAGATTGTTTCGCCACAAGATAAAAAACGCCTGGTGGATTTAACTCAAGAGACTGCTTTAAGTATCCAACGCTATCTTAACCCCTGGAAAGAAGGTAAGGAGTATTTGCTATAGGGAAAGATGCTTCGCCTAACCACTTAAAGATTTCTTCAAAATCTTCTTCGTAGGTTTTAAGGATTAATTCCTGCCTGCCGGCAGGTAGGCAGGCAAACAACTTAGCTTCGCTATCGCTCGTTTAAGTTGTGGCCTTGCAATAACAACCTCATTAAATTTAATTGACAATTTGGGTGGTTGTGTTATATTTACTTAAACAAGGGCGTTTAGAAGCCGGATACTCGGCACTAAACGCCTTTTTTATAGGAGTAGTTTTAAGTTAAATTAAGCAAACTGAGTATTAGGGAAAAGTAGATATGCAGGCAATTTTAGTTTTAGAAGATGGTGCAGTATTTAAAGGTAACTCCTTCGGTTCAAGTGGCGAAGCTTTGGGTGAAGTTGTTTTTAATACCAGCATGGCCGGATACCAGGAGATTATTACGGATCCTTCTTATAAGGGCCAAATTGTAATGATGACATATCCTTTAATTGGTAACTATGGGATTAATAAGGAGGATGTCGAGAGTCGCCGGCCTTTTTTAGAAGGTTTTGTAGTTAAGGAGTACAGTAAGATCGCCAGTAATTGGAGGAAAGATCAGGGGTTAGGAGAGTATTTAAAAGAGAATAATATTTTAGCTATTGAAGGAATTGATACCCGTGCGCTGACTTTGCATATCAGAGAAAAGGGTTCGATGAAGGCGGTTTTGTCTACGCAAGATTTTGATGAAAATAGCTTGGTGAATAAAGCAAAAACGAGTCGGGGTTTAGTTGGAGTGGATTTGGTTAAGGATGTTACCATCCCTCGGAAATATGCTTATACGCAGATTAAAGATGCTAAATTTAAGGTGGTGGTTTTAGACTGTGGAGTAAAATATAATATATTAAGGGAATTGCTGCGTTATAAATGTAACGTTATTGTGTTGCCGGCGCAGGCAACCTCCAAAGAGATTCTTGCTGCCCATCCTGACGGAGTTTTGCTTTCTAATGGGCCGGGTGATCCGGCGGCAGTAGATTATGTGGTCAAGACGACTGCTTGCTTGATTGGCCGTGTTCCTATTTTCGGAATTTGCCTGGGGCATCAGATACTCGGGCTTGCCTTGGGAGGCGCAACTTATAAACTTAAGTTTGGACATCACGGTGCAAATCATCCGGTAAAAGATTTAAAGACCGGTAAAGTTTATATCACTAGCCAGAATCACGGGTTCTGTGTGGATATCGATTCTTTGCCGAAAAAAGATATCCAACTAACTCATGTAAATTTAAATGACGGTACTTTAGAAGGATTTCGACATAAAAAATTACCGATATTTTCCGTGCAGTTTCACCCGGAAGCAGCTCCGGGTCCGCATGATGCCGGATATTTATTTGGGGAGTTTATGAAATTGATGAAAAAGAATAAACCTTAAATTCTAAATAAGCTGTAAGCTTAAAACTTACAGCTTAAAACTCAGGGTTTTGTTTTGAATATTTGTATTTTGGGTTTAGGATTTAGAGTTTAGTGTCTAGAGTTTAAAAAATATGCCAAAAAGAACAGACATCAAGAAGATTATGGTTATCGGTTCCGGCCCCATTGTTATTGGCCAAGCCTGCGAATTTGATTATTCCGGTACTCAGGCTTGTAAAGTCTTAAAACAGGAAGGCTACAAAATAATCCTGGTAAATTCCAATCCGGCAACTATTATGACCGATCCGGAGATTGCTGATAAGACTTATATTGAACCGATTACTGTAGAAATAGTCGAGAAGATTATTGCCAAAGAAAGACCGGATGCGCTTTTACCCACTCTTGGCGGCCAGACGGCTTTGAATACAACGATTGGGTTAGCACAGAAGGGGGTGTTAAGGAAATATAAGGTTCAGACTATCGGAGCGGATATTCATGCGATAAAAAAAGGCGAGGACCGCCAATTGTTTAAGGCGGCCATGAAGAAGATTGGTTTGGGTTTACCTAAAAGTGATCAAGCTTACAATTTGGAAGAAGCAATTGCGGTGTCGGAAAAAATTGGTTTTCCTTTAATTATTCGGCCCAGCTTTACGATGGGGGGAGCCGGAGGAGCGATTGCTTACAATATTGAAGAGTTTAAGGTTCTGGCTAAACGTGGACTGGAATCTAGTATTATTAGTGAGATTCTGGTTGAAGAGTCGGTTATCGGTTGGAAAGAGTTTGAATTGGAAGTCATGCGTGACTTAAAAGATAATGTTGTAGTTATTTGTACGATCGAGAATTTTGACCCGATGGGGGTGCATACCGGAGACAGTATTACTGTGGCTCCTATTCAGACATTAACGAATAAGGAATACCAGTTAATGCGTAATGCGGCTATTGCTTGTATCCGGGAGATTGGCGTTGCTACCGGTGGTTCAAATATCCAGTTTGCCGTGAATCCGCAGACCGGCAGGATGGTGGTTATTGAGATGAATCCCCGAGTTTCGCGTAGCTCGGCTTTGTCTTCGAAAGCTACAGGTTTCCCGATTGCCAAGATTGCTGCTAAACTTGCTGTTGGATATACCTTGGATGAAATTCCAAATGATATCACCCGTCTGACTCCCGCTTGTTTTGAGCCGGCGATTGATTATTGTGTGGTAAAAATACCGCGGTTTACTTTTGAAAAATTTGCTTTGGCAGAAAATACATTGGGGATTTCCATGAAATCTGTGGGTGAAGCAATGGCAATCGGACGCACATTTAAAGAGGCTCTACAAAAAGGGCTGCGCGCATTAGAGCTTAAGAAGTTTGGTTTAGAGAGTATCGTTTTTAATAAACCGGAAGAGATTAAAGTTGATAGTGAGATTTTAGATAAAATTTATCAGAAATTGAGGCAGCCTAATGCTGAAAGGATTTTTTATATTGGCGATGCTTTTCGCGCTAAATTGGATATCGACTTGGTCTATGATTTAACCAGGATTGATCGCTGGTTTTTACATAATATCAAAGAGATCGTTGATTGCGAGAGAGAGCTACTTAAGAATAAACATAATCTTTCTTGTGAACTATTGAAAAAGGCTAAGGAGTACGGTTTTAGCGATAAACAGCTGGCCAAGCTTTTATTAATAAGTGAGATGGAGGTTTATAATTTAAGAAGGTCGATGAATATAATTCCTGATTTTAAGCTGGTGGATACCTGCGCCGCAGAGTTTAAGGCTCACACCCCTTATTTTTACTCTACCTACGAATAGATTAATCTCGCCAATGCAAGATTACGTTTACATTCTTTACAATTAAGTTAACCTATAATATAATATTCTTGAAAATAACGAGTAAAATATGATTAAAAAAATTGGTTTTGATAACGAAAAATACCTTTTTGATCAGACCGCTGCTATCTTAGACAGAGTAAAGAGTTTTGATAATAAGCTTTACTTGGAATTCGGAGGCAAACTCTGTTTTGATTATCATGCCGCACGTGTTTTGCCGGGTTACGATCCCAATGTAAAGATAAGGTTATTACAGTGCTTAAAGGATAAGGTTAATATTGATATTGTGCTTTCCATATATGCTGCGGATATTGAGAAGGGCAGGGTGCGCGGAGATTTCGGGATTACTTATGATGTCGCTACTTTAAAATTAATTGATGACTTAAGGAAGTGGGGATTGGATATTTTGGCGGTTGTAATTACGCGTTTTGCTAATCAACCGTCGGCAGTGATGTTCAAAAATAAATTGGAGCGCCGCGGAGTAAAGGTTTATCTGCATTATTCTATTGGCGGTTATCCGGTTGATGTGGATGCCATTGTGAGCGAAAATGGTTTTGGGAAAAATGATTATATCCAAACCGAAAATCCCATCGTAGTAGTTACTGCCCCCGGCCCGAACAGCGGCAAGCTATCTACTTGTCTTTCGCAGTTATTTCATGAGCATAAACGCGGGATAAACGCCGGGTACGCAAAATTTGAAACCTTTCCGATTTGGAACTTGCCGCTTAAACATCCGGTTAATGTTGCTTATGAAGCAGCTACGGCGGATATCCAGGATTTCAATCTTATCGATCCGTTCCATTTGGAGAAATATAATCAGAGTGCGGTTAATTATAATCGCGATGTAGAAAGTTTTCCTATTCTTAAGCTTATGTTAAGCAGGATTTTTACCAAGAATTATAATTTGCCTACCTATAATTCTCCTACGGATATGGGGGTTAACCGCGCTGGTTTTGGAATTGTCCAGGATCAGGCAGTGCAGGATGCGGCTAAGCAGGAACTTATTCGCCGGTATTTCAGATATAATAGTGAATACGTTTTGGGTATTGAGAAAAAAGAAACCGTCGATAGAGTAGTTTTATTGATGGAGGAGATGGGGGTAAAAGCTACGGATCGGGTAGTCGTAGAGGTTGCCAGAAAAGCTGCCGAAGTTGCCGAGAAACAAGGTAAGGGGCATGATGGGATATTCTGCGGAGCAGCAATCCAGTTAAGCACTGGCCAGATGCTTACGGGGAAGAATTCCAAACTTATGCATGCTGCTTCTAGCCTGGTGATGAATGCGCTTAAGGTTTTAGCGGGTATTCCGGATGAGATACTGCTTTTAAGCCCACATATTATAAATCAGATCGCCAAGCTAAAAAAAGATATTTTAAAGTCAGATTCAGAAAACTTGGATTTAGAGGAGTGTTTAATTGCTCTTTCTATAAGTGCCGCGACTAGCCATACTGCGGAGCTAGCGATGCTCAAACTCGGGGAGCTAAAAGATTGTGAAGTGCATATGACACATATTCCTACTCCGGGAGATGAGGTGGGGCTAAAACGTCTAGGAGTGAATCTGACCACTGATGGAAAGTTTTCTTCCCGTAATCTTTTTGTAGCTTAAGAGATGTTTTTTAATTATGGCAGTTAAAGTAAAATTTCTGGGAGGCGCAAAAACTGTTACTGGCTCCAGCCATTTAATTTCGGTTGGTAACACCGATATTCTTCTTGATGGAGGCCTCTTTCAGGGGCATCGTGAAGCCTTCTATAAAATTAACACTACCTTTCATTATAATCCGCGCACGATTAAAGCCATGGTTCTCTCGCATGCGCATATTGATCATTGTGGTAATATTCCCAATTTAATTAAGCAGGGGTTACGTTGTAAAATTTACACTACTTCGGCAACCAAGGACTTAGCAGACCTGATGTTGGTGGATTCAGGTAAGATTCAGGAAGAAGATGTGCGCTATGTAAATAAAATTAACCGGCGCATGGGGCTACCTCTACGTAAAGCCTTATATACTGCTAAAGAGGCTTCCAAAGCTACTCGAATATTCCGCTCTATTTCTTATAACCAAAAATTTTGTATTGCCAAAGATATATTTGCTACGATTGTCGATGCCGGACACATTTTGGGTTCAGGGCTTATTATCTTAGATATCAAGGATCAAAATCGCTCTCTACGTTTAGGCTATGCCGTGGATTTAGGAAGGAAAAATCTTCCCCTTTTAAATAACCCGGTGATTCCTAAGGGGCTGGACTATTTAATTTTAGAATCTACCTATGGTGGCAGGCTGCATCGGCCGATTGATGAAGCGCAATCAAAGTTAAGAGAAGCAATTTCCCGGGCGGTTAAAAGAGGAGGAAAGGTGCTTATCCCTTCCTTTACTTTGGAGCGTGCCCAGGAGGTAATCTATTTTTTAAATGAACTACTTAAAGAAAAGATTATTCCCTCTGTACCGATTTATGTGGATAGCCCCTTAGCTACCAATATTACCGATCTTTTTAAATATCATCTGGATTTTTTAAATGAAAAAACCCGCCAGGCTTTTAATCGGGGTGATAATCCGTTTGAATTGTTGAATTTGCGTTTTATTCGCGATCAAAAGGAGTCTAAAGCATTAAATACCGATAAGCGGCCGATGATTATTATTGCCGGTAGCGGTATGTGTGAGTCGGGAAGAATACTGCATCATTTGCAGAATAATATCGAGGATTCGCGTAATATGATTTTAGTGGTTGGATATATGGCTCAGGATACTCTCGGCAGAAGGATAGTTGAGAAAACGCCTTTTGTAAAAATATTCGGAGTGGAATATGAACTTAACGCGGAAGTAGTGGTGATTAACTCTTTCTCCGGTCATGCCGATCAGGCGGAACTGCTGGATTTTGTTTCCGGTTGCCTGCCGCTTAAACGAATTTTTCTGGTTCATGGAGAACTTGAGCAATCCAAAATACTTGCGGATATCCTGACACAGAGAGCCCAAGAGGTATATATCCCGGATAAAGACGAAGAAGTATTGCTTAATTAATATTTTTATGGTAGAGTAACTTTCATAATTTATATGAGGAAGGCCCTCGTTCGCTTCGCTCACGAGGATTTTCCTGGGTAAAACATTACAGGATGGCCCCCTTCGCATGTGTTCATAGGGGTTTTATTGGATGGAACTTAAAGGAGGAATTTAAAATGATTGGTGGTTTTTCTACTCCCAAAAAAGATAAAGCACTTAAATCTAGCGGTGGTAAACTCGTTAAGACTGGTGAGATTTTAGTCCGCGGGATTGATACCTATAAGGCGGGGGTCAATGTCCGTGGTTTAGGTACATTATTTGCATCTTGCGCAGGTAAAGTTTATTTTACGCGGAAAAAAACCAGCCACGGAAAGTTGCGCACATTTGTCAATGTCGCGCCTCTAGCAAAAACAGCTAAAAAGTAAAATGTTGCTGAGTCTTAAGCTAATCTGCTTATCATTTATCAAAGACTCAGCAAGTTTAGCTAAAAGCTATTCTCATCAGAAGTACGCTTTTTGTATAATTGATACGGTTTACAGCATAGCCTTGCTCCTGATTTTTTTAGGATCAGGGCTTTCTTTATTTTTAGAGGATTTTCTTAAAAGTTTTGGCTTACCTAATTATCTATTAATTGCTTTGTATCTATTGGTTATTTCTTTTCTCTATTATTTATTGAATTTGCCGCTTAATTTTTATACGAGTTTTACTTTGGAGCATAAATTCAACCTGTCTAAACAAAGGCCAGGGGCTTGGTGGATAGATCAGCTAAAATCCGGTATATTAGCCTACATACTTTCTTTGATCCTAATTTTATCTTTTTACTGGATCCTGGGTAGATTTAATCAATGGTGGTTGGTAGTCTCTATTTTTTGGATACTCTTTAGCGTAGTTTTGGCTAAGTTGACTCCCGTTTTAATTATCCCGTTATTTTTTAAGTACAAGAAACTAGAAGATGAGGTCTTGCGTCAAAGAATTTTTAATTTAGCTTCTAAAATGCAGATTAAATTAATGGAAGTCCTGGAGATAGATTTTAGTAAAAAAACACTTAAAGCCAATGCCGCTTTTACGGGTATGGGTAAAACTAAGCGCGTGCTCTTGGCGGATACTTTAAAAGATAAATATACTCATGATGAGGTTGAGGTAATTTTGGCGCATGAGTTTGCGCATTATCGACTTAAGCATATTATTAAACTTATTGCCGTAAATTCAATAGTAACTCTGGGGTTATTTTATCTGATTTTTAAGACCAGCGTTTATACCTTAGGGGTATTTAGATTAAATTCTCTTCTTCAGTTATCCAGCCTACCCTTGGTTTTTCTTTATTTTATACTTTTTGGAATTATGGCGCAGCCTTTGGAAGCGTACATCAGCCGCAGGTTTGAAAAAGATGCGGATCTGTTAGCGCTTAAAGTTACTAACGATAAAGAGGCATTTATTAGCCTTATGGAGAAACTGGCTGAACAGAATCTAGCTGATCGAAATCCCCATCCGATAATCAAGTTCTTCTTTTTTACTCATCCGCCGATTGATGAGCGGATAAAAATCGCAAAGTCTTAAAAAATTAGCGGGTCCTGTCACGAAGCGCTTCTCGCCAAATTTGGCTCGAAGCATCTTCGTGCCACCCGCTAATTTTTTTAGATTTTCAATTTTTCTTAGGAAAGAGTAGAAGAGGCAATTGTTTATCGATTTTTAAAGGAAATCGAGGATTAGCTTTGCGGCGCGTTCTGCTGCACCAGGTTGGCCGAGTGAATCTTTTACTGCTTTTAGATCTTGGCTCATGCGGTTGGCGGAGAGAGGGTTTTGCAAAAGCTCAATAATTGATTCGGCAATCATTTTAGGCCGGGCGCCGAATTGGATAAATTCCGGGACTATTTTTTCCCCTGCCACAATGTTGACCATGCCGATGTAAGGGATTTTTACTTGCGGCCGATAAAGCAGATAATTAAGGATATTAGTTTTATAAACGATTACAAAAGATTTTTGGATGATTGAGGCTTCTAAGGTAGCCGTTCCGGAGCAGACCATGCTGGCATCGGCATTGTTTAAGCAATCATAAGTAAGCCCATCGATAATTTTTATATCTAAATTAAATTTTTTACATTCATTTAAATATATTTGTGTACCCAAATTAGAAGCTTTGGCGATAATAAATTGTGTTTGAGGAATTGTTTTACTAATGAGCTTAGCAGCTTTGAGCATTATAGGCAGCATTATTTTTATTTCTTGTTTACGTGATCCGGGAAGCATAGCAATAGTTTTTTTGTCGTAAGAAAGGCAATAATTTTCTATAAATTCCTGTTTTTGTAGAACTGGTTTTACTAGATCAATAAGAGGGTGTCCAATACAGGTTGCTGGAATTCCCCGTTTTTTATAAAATTCCTCTTCAAATTTAAAAAGAACAACCATTTTAGAGATAAATTTTTTTATACTATTTATTCTACCTTCCCTAGAAGCCCAAACTTGAGGGCTAACATAATAAATAATTGGTATGCGTTTATTAATGGCGCTAGCCAAGCGTAGATTGAAACCGGAAAAATCAACCAAGATCAAGCAATCCGGTTTTTCGACGTTAATTTTATTTAAGATTATTTTTTTTAATTTTAGGAATTTAGGTAATTTTTTTAAAACATCAAAAAAACCCATGACCGAAAGTCCACTGATATTACAGAAAATTTCTGTTTCCGTTTTAGCTAGTTGTGAGCCTCCCACACCCTGAAATTTTATTTGTGGATTAAGTTTTTGAATCGCGGAAACGAGATTTCCGGCCAACAGGTCTCCGGAGGGTTCTCCGCAAACAATGAAGATATTTTTTATCTGTGCCATATTTGTTTTTGGATTTCCAGGGCAACGGCTAAGGCGCTTCGGGCGACTTGGCCGTTAACCAGCGGGGTGGCCTGATTAATTATGCAGCTGATGAACGATTCTAATTCTTTTTGCAAGGGTTGTTCTTTTTCTATCGGCAAGTTCTCTTTAGTTATCTGTAAGCCAATCTTTCGGTAAACTGATGCTTCAGCGTTTTTATAATCTAAAGAGATATAGGTGTCCTCCTGAAAGATGCGGATTTTACGCATAGCTTCGTCGGATACGCGTGAGGCAGTAAGGTTAGCTACACAGCCATTTTTAAAAGTTAGGCGGGCATTGGCGATATCTTCGAACTTAGTCAGGACATTTACCCCTACAGAATCAATTCTTTTTAAAGGAGAGTTAACCAACCCTAAGACGATATCAATATCATGGATCATAATGTCAAGCACAACTCCCACGTCTAAAGAGCGATTGGGGAAGCTGGAGAGTCTATGACATTCGATAAATTTCGGTGTTTTAATAATTTTCAAGGTAGCGGCGAATGCGGAATTAAATCTTTCGATGTGGCCGACTTGAAGGGTGAGTTTATTTTTAGCGGCGATCTTAATGAGGTTGTCAGCTTCTTTTAAAGTGAGGGTAAAAGGTTTCTCAACTAGAGTGTGGATGCCCGCCTTAAGGAATTCTGTGGCAACTTTATGATGCAAGGAGGTGGGTACGGCAATACTTACCGCGTCAACTTTATTAAAAAGTTCTCGATAATCAGCATATCCGGCTACCTTTAAATTAGAACAAGCTTGGTTTAAAGATTCTTGATTAGTGTCGCATAAGCCTACTAGCTGACAATTTGGGCTTTCCTTATATATCTTAGCATGAATACTGCCTAAATGCCCTACTCCGATTACACCTATTCTGATTTTATTCATATACTAATCATAGCAAACTGTGCGTTTTCTTTCAACTAAAATAAAAAAGCACGCAAATGTTTGATTGTATTTCGGTATTAGCATAAGCTTTCCGTCTTTTGCTTCGGCACGAAGATTTTCGCCGTGTGCGGCGGTTTACGTCTCGCTACGGCTATGATCCTTACGCTAGAAAGACACAGCCTACGCTCGACGTAATTCCCCTCCTAGCGGAGGGCAGGCTTGCACACTGTTGCCGATGGTTCGATTACACTCACCATCGGCACTGAGCACAGTCGAAGTGCCGAAAATCTTCTAATTGTGCCTCCAGCAAAAGACAGAAAGCTCGTAAATAATACAATAAAAAGGTTTGCCATGGTTAAAGGTCTATGTTAAAATGTTTTCTCTTAAAGTCGGGGGAGGTAGAAAGTGAAGGATTATCTAAAGTTATTGAAGTTCGTTAAACCTTATAAAGGGCTTTTTCTGGCTGCTGTCACTTGTATGGGGTTCTCAGCGGTGTTTGATGGGGTATCTTTGGCGATGATAGTGCCTCTGGCCGATAAGGTTTTAACGAATAAAAAGATCATTATCCCTACCAAATTACCGAATTTTCTAGCGGGTTTTGTGGATAAAATAAACAATACTTCTCCGGAAGCGCTGCTTAACTATATGGTGGTAGCCGTCCTTTTGCTTTTTCTCTTAAAAGGAATCTTTGGGTTTTTTCAAAGTTATTTTATGTCGGATATCGGCCAGCGGGTGATCCGGGATATCAAGAGCCAGCTCTACTCTAAGATCCAATCCTTATCACTTAATTATTTTACACATAAACGCGGCGGTGAGCTGATGTCGCGGATTACTAACGACGTTAAGGTTGTGGAGAATGCCGTATCTTACGGCTCAATGGATTTGGTCTATGAGAGTCTACAGGTAATTATTTTTACCGCGGTTATTTTCTTTATTTATTTTAAGATGGCGTTAATTGTTTTTGTATTTTTGCCCATGATTAGTTTTCCCATTATAAAAGTCGGTAAAGCCTTAAGAAAGCTTTCCAAGCGTTCTCAGGAAAAAATCGCCGATACTAATTCTTTGCTCTATGAGACGATTATGGGAGCCAGGATTGTGAAAGCTTTTAATATGGAAGAATATGAGGTTAATAAGTTTAACCAGGTAAATGCAGATTATTATAAAATTTGTATGAAGTCAATTAAACGTTCACTCTTTCTTAACCCCTCAACGGAGTTTTTAGGAGTAATAGTCGGTGTTCTAGTGTTTTACTGGGGAGGCCGCGAGGTTATTGCCGGAAGGTTATCTTTCGGAGTCTTCGGGCTTTTTCTAGGTTCATTATTGTCTTTGATCCGGCCATTTAAAAAATTAAGTCAGGTTAATGCTTTGAATCAGCAGGGGATGGCTGCTAGTGAGCGTATCCATGAGGTATTGGAGACAGAGCCTAGCGTAAAAGAGCCCCTGTCGGCCAAGATTTTGAGCGGCTTTAAGAAGCAGATCAAATTTAATGATATTTGGTTTAGTTATGCTGACTCGCAAATCCTAAAAGGTATTAACTTAGACATAGAATATGGCCAGATGCTGGCGATTGTCGGTCCGAGTGGTTCGGGCAAGAGCACCTTGGTAGATTTAATTCCGCGTTTTTACGATCCGCAAAATGGAGCGGTATTGATTGATGGGGTTAATGTCCGGGAGTTTAGCTTAAAGTCATTGCGTAGTCAGGTGGGCATTGTTAACCAGGAGACCATGCTTTTTAATGATACGATTCGTTCTAATATTGCTTATGGCAAGCCCAATGCTTCTTTTAAAGAGATAGAAGAGGCGGCGAGAAAAGCGCATGCACATGATTTTATACTTAATTGTCCGCAAGGTTACGAGACGATTATCGGTGATCGGGGGGTAATGATTTCCGGTGGAGAGCGCCAGCGGATTGCGATTGCCCGTGCGCTGCTTAAGGATGCTCCGATATTAATCTTAGATGAGGCTACTTCGCAATTGGATTCAACATCTGAGCGTATTGTGCAGGAAGCTTTGGATCTCTTAGTTAGCGGTAGAACGGTATTTATGATCGCACATCGGCTTTCGACGGTAAGAAATGCCAATAGAATTGTAGTTTTAGATAAAGGTTTGATTGTTGAGCAGGGAACGCATAGTCAACTGCTGGAAAAGAACGGTTTATATAAGCGGCTTTATGAAGCTCAAGAGTTACAAAAATAAGTATTATTAAATTTTATCCCCGCAGCTTCTCTATATATTTGAAGCAAAACGCGGGGATTAATTCGCGTATTGACTTACTCACGCTGCCGCGTTCGTAAGTCAAGCGCTTATTAAAAGTAGTTGCAAATAGGTAAAATTTTGCTATAATTACACGATTAACTTTCTGCCGCACCACTCTGCCAGAAGAAGGATGTCAGGTGTGTTGTTTTTGCAATGGCACTGCCATATAGGGATGCTGGCTGCTTTGACAACGAAATGGTCAGAAAAGAATATTAACCAATTGGTTAAAAAACCATGGTTTGGTTATTGAATAACCAAAGCCAAAAGAAGGGGGATTAAAGACGTGCCATCAGACTTAATCAAACAACTTTTAGAAGCAGGTGTTCATTTTGGTCATCAGACTAAACGCTGGAATCCCAAAATGAAGAAGTTTATTTTTGGTTCAAGAAGCGGTATTTACATTATTGATTTGGAAAAGACCGAGGAGTGTATTAATGCTGCCCGGGATTTTTTAATGGAGATAACTTCAAAAGGAGAATTCATTCTTTTTGTGGGGACTAAAAAGCAGGCTCAGGATGTAATTAAACAAGAGGCTATCCGTAGTGGAATGTATTACGTTACTGACCGTTGGCCGGGCGGTATGCTGACCAATTTCGCTACCATTAAAAAAAGTATCAATCGCCTGAAGGATATTGAAAAGATGCGTACTGATGGGACGTTTGAGAAGTTGACTAAAAAGGAAATCGCGCGTTTGGAAAAAGAGCTGGCTAAACTTAATAAGAATTTCTCAGGGATTGTTCCTATGGAGCGTATGCCTAAAGCAGCATTTGTTGTGGATACTAAAAAAGAAGAGACTGCGGTACGCGAAGCGCGCAGGCTGGGGATTCCGATTATCGGATTAATTGATACCAACTCCAATCCGGATTTGGTAGATTATCCAATTCCGGGTAATGATGATGCCACTAAATCTATTCGCACGGTAGTTTCGATTATTGCCGATACAATTATCGAGGGAAGAAAAAAATTTCTGTCTTATCTTACTCAGGAAGGAATTAAAGTAGAAGAGGCCAAGGCCGATATTTCTACAGAGGTTCTTCCGGAAGAAGAGATTAAAATTAAAGAAATAGAAGAGATTGTTGAAGATAGCCAGCCGTCTGATGAGGCGCAAGCTGTAAAGAGGGCGCACTTAAAGGCAGCCGCGGAGATCAAGCCAAAATTAAGGAAAAAAGTGTAGTTTTGTACCTTCTAAGTA
>Ga0247841_10006514_pt1 | contig 17956 bp, 15 predicted proteins | sample LaCruzMarch2015__2_FD_192410 | JGI IMG/M metagenome (GOLD analysis project Ga0247841, IMG submission 192410) | Freshwater microbial communities from meromictic Lake La Cruz, Castile-La Mancha, Spain - LaCruzMarch2015_18m | ecosystem: Environmental > Aquatic > Freshwater > Lake | place: Spain... | reverse complement strand
CGTAGTAGCACAGCCGTCACCGGGCTCTGTTAAATCATTGTATTTTCCATAGAACATTCCCGTAGCCGGTGTCGAATTTACAGTTGAATAATCAGTGTAGGCAGAGTTATTATAACATACTTCAACCAAAAGATTGCTTCCCGCCGAATAATAAAACGGACTTGCCAGTGTAATCATCTGCCACCCCGTTCCGGGAACTGTATAAGAAGAGGGTGCGAAAGCAGTATTCCAGCCTGTTGTAACAAATCCTGTCATCGTTGATAATGATGTGTTTTGCATTGAAACTTTGAATGCGTTCATCGCACCCGGGTCTGCATTTATTACATCAAATCCAATCTGTGCTATGTATCCGGAGGGTAAATTTAATTCGCTTGCAAGATACAAATACTGAGTTCTGCCGTCTTTCCAGTATGTGGTGAACGGATAGTTGCTCGATATAGTTCCTGTTCCGATTGTAGTTGTTACCTGATTTATTATCTTGAACTTATATAAAGCGGTCGAATCCGAGTTATGAGCCGACGATATATCCCGTGCAAATACTCTGTAAAATATGGAATCATTAACGGCAACCTGTGATGTATCTGAATTGAACGCTGCCGCGTAAATGCTGCCGCTTGTGTTCAAAAGTTTAAATTGTTTTATTCCTGTACTTGTCGTGTTCTTATACCATTTCACCCATACAGAGTCAATACCGATATTATCCGTGGCTGTAGCCGTAACAGTTGGGGGCCATGTGGATTTCGGTACATTCGCAAGAGGAGTTGTTACGATAATCGGTTTTGTCGTATCAGAAGACGCCGTGAACGAATAATAATTCGCAGGCGCGCCGGCAGGTGAAGTTGCCGTTCTGATTAATGAGTCAGTTGTCGTTAAATAATAGTTATAAGTACCGGCACCTGTGAGCGGAAGATTGGCTGTCCAGTTTGTACCGCTTGTGTTTGTCAGAGGAACACTTGCAAAGGCAGTGTTATTTTTAGCATAAAACAGTTTGGTTAATCCGGGATTAATTCCGGAACCCGCAGGAATAATTGACGCGTTAACAACTCTGTTACCTGTTGTTAATTCAGTATTTGTCAGCGGAGTATGATTTATCGCAGGACCTATCGTAATTTTTGCGGTATAAACCTGAGCAGGACCAACACGTTTATCCATCCAAAATGGCCAAATAACGTTATTATGCGCTGTTATTGCTATATAATCACCATAGTAACCCGTTGCATAACCTGACAGAGGGGCAGGTCTTTGCGCCATGTCACTTACTTTAATGTTTGTGAATGAAGAACCGCCGTTCTGTGAATAGGCAACGTATGTATGGCATGAGTCTGCAGAACTGACATCTCTCGTATCATAGAAAACAATTGAGATATTTCCATTCGTCTGATCAACCGTCATCCAGGGGAAAAATTGCTGTTTACCGTTATTTATCGGATCATCATTGACTCTTACGGGTGCACTCCAATTATTACCGCCGTTTGATGAATAGCAAAATACTATATCAGCATCACTTCCGGCTGGCGCTAAATTCTTTTGCGTCCAAGTAATGTATATATATCCATTTTTCGAACCTCCGCTTCTATCTACAGCCATCGAAGGAAAAGAGTTCACTCTGATATTTGTCGATAGTATATTCCCACGGATACCATTGATATCTATGTAGGATATTGATGACCAGGTAACTCCCCCGTTTGTTGATTTTGTAAAACCTATGAAATCCTCGGTTAAAACGCCTGATGAAGGACATGCCCAAATGCAATATACATCCCCATTTGGAGCGATTTGTACATTACAGCCTTGCTCATAATGTCCGCTTAAAGGTGAACCGATTTGCTGCATGGCTGAAAAGCTAACACCATTATTCGTAGAATAAGAAATAACTGTCGGGGGCGAGCTAGGCGTGAAATTTGCCCAGACGACATAAACCCTGCCGTAATATGGACTTGCCGGATTATCATCAACAGCCATATGATTTTTATCGAATGATGTTGACGGAACTGTAACTCTTCCTAACCAGTTTGAACCGCCGTTAGTTGAGCGGTCGCATATCATTGCATTGTCAAAGTAATTAAAATACAACCTTCCTGTATTATCAAAAACGCAGGCAGGATCTGAAGATATAGCGACTGAACCGGGCAGTAAATCACCGCCTGACCATGATGTTCCTCCGTTCGTCGTGAAATAATAACCCTGACCCGGGTCTGAATTTGCTCCCACAAAAACGTAATTAGGATTACTTTTCCAGATAGTAGCAGATAATTCAGTTTGATTACCTGTTGTTGGAACTATACGAACATTGGGATAGACTTCTGCAATTCCAAAAGTTGTGATAATTTTTTTTATTTCAGTTGTAACCTGAATATTTTGCAATTGTGTTACTGCTATTTTTGAAGGATCAAATCCATTGGGTTTGATTATCATCCTTTCCTGCGCAAAAGATAAATTGCAGAGAAAAGTCAAAAGCAGCAGCGATAATACTAACTTTTTCATTAAAGTAGATTTAGTTAAAAAAATTCTTAACATAATATAACTCTTCCAAATTTCAATAAAAACTGAATTTTCAGTTTAATATAGCATAATAATTTAGTAATTTCTCTAATATGAGTTTCGAAGATATTTTCAATAGAAAGCTCGCTCTTGCTCCGATGGAAGACGTAACCGAGCCGCCGTTCCGCCTTATATGTAAAAGGCTTGGCGCTGATATAGTTTACACGGAGTTTATTTCTTGCGAAGGACTGATACGCGACGCTAAAAAAGCGCGCGCCAAACTTTTCTTTTACAAGGATGAACGCCCTTTATCAATTCAGATTTTCGGAGGTAATGATGATTCGATGACGGAGGCGGCTAAAATTGCCGAAAGCGCCAGTCCCGATTTTATTGATATCAACTGCGGATGCTGGGTTAAAGATGTTGCAATGCGGGGCGCGGGCGCCGGACTTCTGCGCGACCTGCCCCGTATGCGGACGATCGCCGATAAAGTTGTGCGGGCTGTGGATCTGCCCGTTACTCTTAAAACACGACTCGGATGGGATGAGAAATCTATCGTTATTATTGAAGTAGCTAAGATGATGCAGGATACCGGCATTCGCGCCTTAACAGTTCACTGCCGGCTGAGAAGCCAGGGAAATAAAGGCGATGCCGACTGGAGCTGGGGTAAGAAAATCAAAGACGCCGGCATTACTATCCCTATTATTCTCAACGGGAATATCAAGACTCCGGAAGATGTGAAATACGTATTCGATAATTTCGAACCCGATGCCGTAATGATAGGACAGGGCGCAGTTACGAATCCGTGGATTTTCAGACAATCGAAGTATTTTCTGGAACACGGAACACCGGAAGCCGAACCATCTATAGATGAGCGTATAACAATCTGCGTTGAGCATCTCCGTCTCGCAGTGGAACTCAAAGGCGAAAAACTTGGAGTTCGCGAGTTCAGGAAACATTATTCGGGATACTTCCGCGATATGAAAAATATCAGTAAATTCCGTCTTGAACTTATGCAGATTGACGAATTCGAAATAATTAAAGAAAAACTTTTATCTTACAAATATATTCACGAAAAAACAGAACTAATCAAAAATTAATTTAAAGGGGGACTTATGCAGGCATTAGCAGGCGTTTTAACAGTTTTTGTAGTATTTATAGCATTCATTTTATTCATCATGCTGCTTCGCGCATTCAGGGTACTGAATGAATATGAACGCGCCGTAATATTCAGGCTTGGTAAATATTCCGGGCTGAAAGGTCCGGGGCTTATTATTCTTATACCGATTCTTGACAGGATGGTAAAAGTAAGCCTTCGTACAATCGCATTTGATGTTCCTTCGCAGGATATTATCACAAAGGACAATGTTTCCGTGAAAGTGAACGCCGTTATTTACTACAGAGTCGTTGAACCGGATAAAGCGATTATACAAATAGAAGATTTTAATTACGCTTCTTCTTTGGTTTCGCAAACTACACTCAGAAGCGTGCTTGGTCAGAGTGACCTGGACGAACTGCTCTCTCACCGGGATATGATTAACTCCAAACTCACACAGATTATTGACAGGGAAACAGAGCCCTGGGGGATTAAAATTATGAATGTCGAGCTGAAGAATGTTGACCTTCCGCAGGAAATGATCCGCGCAATGGGTCGTCAGGCAGAAGCAGAACGCGATAAACGCGCGAAGATTATCAATTCCGAAGGCGAATTCCTATCAGCCACAAAATTATCCGAAGCCGCAGGAATACTCGGCTCGAACCCCAATTCGATGCAATTAAGATACCTGCAGGTTATGACGGAAATCGCCACGGAAAAAACATCGACGCTTATTATTCCTCTGCCGATGGAAATGCTGAAGTATTTCGATATAATGAACAAGAAAGCTGAAAGCGAAACAAAATCTTAATTACTCAGCTTTAAAATAAATCGCCACAGATTCACAGATAGAATTATAGAATATTTAGAAATTATATAAATTGATGATAAGAGTTTAATGAAAATAATGCAAAAAAAAGCAATAGAATTTGAATTTTATAACAAAAAGGATCATATTGTAATCTGTGAATCTGTGGCAAATTTTTTTATTTACAACTCGAGTATATATATAAAGTCTTAATTTTAAAAAATAGTTTTGGAAAAATGAAAATTCTATTGTTTTTTCTGTTAGCGTTTCTGGTTCCGGTCAATAATATTCCCGAAAAAATTATTCTTCAGCCGGCTCAAAGAGGTGAATTTGATTACACTTCTTATACGATGAAGAGTATGACGCTTCGCGAGAAAATCAGCCAGATGATTGTTTCTTATTCCGACGGTTTTTCGCTTTCGGAATCATCGTCTGAATTCAAACGTTTGAAGAATGTTGTTCAGAACGAAAAAATCGGAGGGATAATATTTTTCAAAGGTAACTCGGTCCAGCAGGCAGAGTTTACTAACAAACTGCAGTCCCTTGCAGAAATTCCGCTTTTAATTTCTCAGGATTGTGAGCGCGGAACGGGAATGCGCCTTAACGACGGCTCAATATTCCCCTCCAATATGGCTCTCGGAGCAACGCGAAATAAAGAACTGGCTTATCAGATGGGAAAGATAATTGCTCTGGAGTGTAAGTCTTTCGGAGTTCATCAGAACTATGCTCCCGTGATGGACGTTAATAATAACCCGGGGAATCCTATAATAAACGTTCGCTCATTCGGCGAAGACCCGAAACTTGTATCAATGATGGGCATACAGATGATTAAGGGTATTCAGGATGCCGGACTTATAGCTACGGCGAAGCACTTCCCGGGACACGGCGATACGGATGTTGATTCACATTCAGACCTGCCTGTGATAAATTTCGGAATGGAAAGATTAGAAGAAGTTGAACTTGCTCCGTTCAAAGCCGCAATAGAAACGGGAGTGAAATCAGTTATGATTGCGCATCTATCATTCCCAGCTCTGGATAATACACCTTATCTGCCTTCTTCATTATCGAAGAATATTGTTGACGGATTATTGATAAAAAAAATGGGTTTCGGCGGGCTTATAGTAACAGACGCGCTCAATATGGACGGAATCACAAAACACTTCAATGCAAAACAGGTGGCAGTGTTATGCGTGGAAGCGGGCATTGATTTGATTCTGATGCCTCAGGGAGAAAAGATTACAATAGACGCGATAGAAGCGGCTGTTAAGGCGGGAAAGATTTCCGAAGAGCGCATTGATATATCCGTAAAGAAGATTCTGGACGCGAAATATAAACTCGGACTAAACGAAAACAAATATGTTGATGTAAACAAAGTCGGTGAAACGGTTAACTCAAGCGAATCAAAAAAAATATCACAGATGATTGCCGATGAATCAATCACACTTGTGAAAGATAACGGCAATTTTCTGCCTTTCGGTAAAAAATCAAAAGATAAGAAATGCCTGATTATATCCCTTAACAACGGCAAGGAAAATGCGATGTCAAATCTCTTCATCGAAGAATTTTCGGCGAGGAGTGAAGATTATTTTTCGCAAACTTCCTCGCTCGACCGCACGGGTGACTTAAGCGACGGCGCTTACATAGAAGAAGAAGCGGATAAATACGATGTAATTATTATCCCCGTATATGCAAAAGTTAAAATCAGAACGGGCACCGTCGGACTTCCGCAGACACAACTCGACTTAATAAACAAACTAACCACGAAAGGGAAAAAAGTGGTTGTTATATCATACGGCAATCCTTATCTCATAAACGGATTCGACGGAGTTGAGGCATACATCTGCGCATACGCCGACGCATGGTGCTCTGTAAAAGCCGGAGTAAAAACGCTTTTCGGAGAAATAAAATTCAACGGACAGCTTCCGGTAACCATTAACGATAAATACACTTTCGGCACGGGAATAAAAAAGTAAAAATAAAATCTTTTAATGACAAACAGCAGGAAAATTCAGGACATACGCAGGAACTATAAACAAAAATCTTTCGGAGTCGAAGATGCAGAACTAAATCCGCTTGACCAGTTCACTGTGTGGTTCGACGAGATGACGGGGTCCCGTCTGACGGAGCCGACGGCTTTTGTGCTTGCGACTGCCGATAAAAGCGGAAAACCTTCTGCACGCGCACTCCTGCTTAAAGGATTTGACGAACGGGGATTTTTGTTCTACACAAATTACGAAAGCAGAAAAGGAAACGAACTCGAAGAAAATAACCGCGCCGCGATGCTGTTCTTCTGGCCTGAACTTGAAAGACAGATAAGGATTGAAGGTTTTACGGAAAAGCTCACAAAAGAGGAATCGGAAAAATATTTCAGAACAAGACCATTTAAAAGCAAACTCGGCGCATGGGCATCAGACCAAAGCACGGTTATAAAGGGCAGGATTACAATCGTGATGAAATTCATTAAATACATGCTAAAATTTCACAGCGGCGATATACCGATTCCTCCTTACTGGGGCGGATACATACTGAGACCTCTCATTTTTGAATTCTGGCAGGGACGCGCAAACCGCCTGCACGACAGGGTATGCTACAGGAAAGAAAATGATACCTGGATTATTGAAAGGTTATCACCTTAGATATAACAGAAAAGGGCTGAATCCGTGAAGTCCAGCCCTTCTTACAATAGTAACTATTAAAAATAAATTTCTTATAATTCGAGCTAATTCGTGTTTTCGCTCTTATTGTTAATTCTTTATTCCCCGTTTATTTACAATTCTGCTCAATGAGCTGGTCGGCTTCGGCCATTCCAAGTTCTTTAGCTTTTTTCAGGTCGTCGCATCCTGTCTTATCTCCGAGCCCGATTTTACACATTCCGCGGAATGCGAATCCGTTCGGGAATTTCGGGTCGGATTCTATGATTTTATTAACATCATCAATTGCTCCCTTAAAGTCCTGCAGACTGTACTTCGCATTAGCCCGGTAAAATACAGTATTCAGGTCAGCAGGATTAAGTTCAAGAGCTTTATCAAAGTCCGGCAGTGCTCCCTGTATATTACCGGTCTGCATATTGCATAATGCGCGGTAGAGATACGCTTCGGGCATATCCTTTTTAACATTGATAACTTTATTTATTTCTTCGATTGCTTCCTTAAATTTCCCGGTTGAAGCGTACGCTATGCCGAGATTTAAAAGAGCGTCGGTATTATCTTTGTCTATATCAACTGCCTTTTTAAACTCTGTCAATGCCGATTCAAAAACTTTCGGATCGGGCTGTTGTCCGGTCTGCTGACTTTGCATCTGACTTTCCATTATTAATTTCCCCGCCGCAACATGTTTGTCGGATTTTACTTTTTTGTTAAGGAACGGAACATAATCCGATTCATAAGCGAAATATGATAATGCGGCAAGTACGATAACAGCTATACCGATATATATTCCGGTTCTTGAACCGGACTTTTTCGGTTCGATTTCAAAATCCGAATCGTCTTCAGCGGCAGTTTCTCCCGCCGGTCTGAGCTTCGATTCATCAATCGCATTTGTTTTATTGCATTCGGGACATTCGTACTCCCCTTTATCAATTTCGCCCGCTTCAAGCACAACTACTGCATTGCACAAGGGACAAATAGTTTCCGACTGTTCGTACTGATTTTTCTCTGACATTTATTTTATTTTAATTTGTAATATAAATTTTTAATGATTTGTTATACCTTGCTGTTTAATTTCTTCGCAAAACATCGGCGGCGTTTATGCATTCGTGAATTGAAATACTTCCAGTGCCCGCGGACCAGAACGTTTGTCTCAAGTTCTATATTCGATTCCGCGGAAATAACTTTATTTGCTATACAGGATTTGGTTATTTCTGTCATCAGTAAAGCATCAGCCCCCTTGCCCTGTAAGTCGGGACGAATAGCCCCGAGATATAAATCCACATATTTATTCTTCATTTTAATTGCTCTAAGGAGATGAAAAACTCCGAACGGAAACAGTTTACCGCAGGCTTTCTGCATCGCCCGCGCGAGCGAGGGCATTCCGATAACAAAACCGGCGACATCGCCTTTTGAATCGAGCAGAACTTTTGTGTAATGAGTTACTATAAAGCCGAAATACTGTTTTATGTAATAATCAATCTGATTATCTGCCAGCGGAACAAATCCAAACAGATTTTCATAAGACGAATTAATTAGCCTGAATATCTGCCTGCCGTACGGCAGGAAATCTTTCGAAGATTTCGGCTCGAACAAATGAATTCCCGAACGTTCTTTTATTATTGAAGCAATCCGTTCTGCTTTTTCCGGTATGGAATCAGGTACGGTAATTTCATATTCCACCCAGTCAACTTCTTTCTCGAATCCGAGTTTTTCAATGTGTTTCGGATAATAATCGTGATTGTATATAGTGGCAATTGTACCGAGTTCATTAAATCCTTCAATAAGCATCCCTTCATAATCAAGGTCAGTAAAACCAAGAGGACCGTGAATCTCCTCGAGTCCCCTCGAAGCACCCCATTCTTCGACTGCATTAATAAGCGCCGATGAAACTTCCTCATCATCAATAAAATCAATCCATCCGAAACGTACGGCTTTTTTCTTCCATATATCAACATACTTATTATTGATTATACCGCAAATTCTGCCTGCAGGTTTACCGTCTTTATAAGCAATCCACATCTTCGATTCGCAATATTCAAACGCAGGGTTTTTTTCCGCGTTAAGTGTCATCATCTCGTCGCGTATGAGCGGCGGAATCCAGTAACTGTTATTTCTATAAAGAGAAAAAGGAAATTTAACGAAAGATTTTAAATCCTTTCCGCTCTTAACTTCTTTTAATTCTAATGTCAAACGAAAGAAATTAATTTGAAAACGGGTTTTTAATATTTCAGACAGTAATTTAGGCATTTAATACAAATAATAAAACGTCCTAATTAGCGATAAAATATAAAAACATTATTAGAAATATTAAACTATCAAAAAATGAAAAATTTAAGTAAATTGTCTTTCACATTTTCTTTCGAAATATGAAAATTTTAACGAAATATAACATTATGGTTAAAATATTTACAAAAGTTTCAGTAATTATGATTTTAGCGGCTTTTCTCTGGGCTTGCACTGCGGCTACGCAGGTTTCAGGGACATGGACGAAACCCGGCTTTAACGGGAAAAAATTCAAAAAAGTTGTTGTTATCGGTATGCTCCTGAATCCGAACGCGCAAAACAGGGCAACGCTCGAGAATAATATGACGGCAGATCTACAGCGTTACGGGGTTAACGCAGTTTCAAGCGCGGGTATTCTTTCTCCGGAACTCTTCGATAAAGACAGCGACGGAAAGATTGACGATATGGATTCAGCAAAAGCAATCTTCGCGCGGAAAATAACGGAAAGCGGCGCCGACGGCGCGCTTGTGATAAGTGTAAAAAGGGTTCAGGATAAAACAAGGTATGTTCCGGGGTCGTATGATTACTATTTCCCTTCAAGCGATTACGGTTACATTGACGTTTATTATTTCACTACCTGGAATTACAATCTTATTCCGGGATACGATGTAACGACAACAGACGTTTTTACTGAAACGAACTTATATGCGGTTGATAAGAAAGAACTTCTATATTCGGTTCAATCGGAAACCGTAAATCCCGCGACTTTAAGCGATGCTTCAAAATCGTTGACTGATAAAATTTCCCGTGAAATGGTCGAAAGCAGAATATTCCTTCGGTAATAAAAAAGGGCTGTCCCCTTCGGAACAGACCCTTGTATATAAGGAGACTTTGTGTAAACTACAGTTCAACGAACTTGGCGAGTATCTTGCCCGATCCGTTGCAATACATACATCTATATCTGTCTAATCCCGTATTCTGAACTCCTCTTGAACCAACCGGATTAGGAGTTCCGGAACTGACAGAGTTAGAAAGATTCCGTTTGAATCCTTCTCCTATAGTCCAGCCCCATCCCTGACAATCGGGGCAGGTTATATCCTTAAAAAACACCTTATATGTTTTCGTATCCCGTTTTGAAGTTTCCTTCTTATCCTGCGAATACGCGAACAAAAGAGGTATTAATAAGAAGCCGAAAATGAAAATTGCTTTTTTCATGATGTTGTCTCCTGTTTTTTCGCGGGTATTAATTTGCCCGCTTTATAATATACGAAATTTATTTGTACTTAGTTTCATAGATTCCGCGGCATTCCTTCACGGCTATATACACGGCACTTTTTTCAATATTGTTTTTCCGGCACATCTGACGCTAAATATCCGGAATAATAAAGTTCCGGTTTTTTTTATAAAATACCGAAATATTGGCTTGCATATTAAAATGGTTTTTGATTGTTTGTCGAAAGTTCTTTAAATTCAAACCAATAAAAAAAAAAACAGAAAGGATAAGTAAATGAAAAAATTGTACTTTTTTATCACTGTTCTGATAATCCTTGCAGGATTTATCTCAAGTTCACAGGCACAGACGCCGGCATATTACAACAGTAATACGGGGACATCAGGCAATTCTTTTCCATTCAACCAGGCCGCGGGCAAAGCTGTTAATTCTCTTATTCTCGCCGGGGAAATAAGTCAGCCGACACCGGTTCCGGCGGGGCAAAAAATCACAACGGTATATTTCCGTAACTCAGGAGCCGGAACACGCACTTATACCAACCTTCGTGTCTTAATGGCTCAGGATGTAATAACAACTCTTACATCAGCTACATTTTATGCCGGACCTTATGATACGGTTTACTTTAATGCATCTCCGACATTTACTACAACTGTAGGCGGGTGGATGAGTATCACACTGGACCACGGATTTAATTATGACATAACAAAAAGCCTGATTCTATTTGTAGAGCAATGCGGAGCTACCGGTTCGGGCGGATCTGTTTATAATTCTTCCGGGACCGATATCAGGAGGGTCTGGTCTGTAGGCGGATGTCCGACTGTTCCTTATGCCGGGGGCGATGCATCAATTGTTAATTTCGGAGTTGATGTTGTTCCTGCCGCTCCAACATCGTCAAACCGTACACTGAAACTTGCGACACCGGGTATAAACACAACTTATGTTTCTGTACCTTATAATGCGGGAATGGTAGGCTTCGGAAACAATATTACAATCGAAGCATGGATAAAACCGGGAGGTACAACAACTGCCGCTACTGTCCTTAATAAAGGCGTAGCTTCATTCGACTATCAGCTCGGAGTCAGCCTTACTACAATGCTTCCGTTTTTCAGAGCCGGATCAACAATTGCGACATGTCCTTTTCCAATAACAGCCGGAATCTGGCAGCACTTAGCAGTTGTTTCCAACGGAAGTACGGCAACATTCTACCTGAACGGTGTGCCGGGTGCGCCTGTAACTGCGGCATTAGTTCTGGGAAGTTCAGCCAATGAAATGAGGATAGGCAGAGGAAATTCCGATGCAGGCTCGGGCTGGCTTGATGAAATAAGGCTTTGGAGCGTGGCAAGAACTGCCGGAGAAATTTATTTGGGTATGTGCAATAAATGGATTCCGAATAACGCACCGGGCTTAAAAGCGAAATGGCACTTCGACAGCACTTTCGTTGATTCTGTAAGCGGCTGGAACGGCACTCCGATGGGAACAGCCGGATTCGATACAATGACGTTCTGTCCGATTGTGACTAATATATCTGGCAATGGCGCGATTGTACCAAAATCATATAAGCTCGATCAAAATTATCCGAATCCGTTTAATCCGACAACCAACATAAGATTCTCAATTCCGAAAAGCGGATACGTGGAAATTAAAATTTATGATATACTCGGAAAAGAAATTGCGACTCTCATAAACGATCCGTATCTGGCAGGTGAATATATTGTCGGTTTTAATGCTTCATCATTATCGTCGGGAATTTATTTCTACAGAATTACAGTGAACGATTTTGTGGATACAAAGAAGATGACAGTAATTAAATAAGAACAGGTTTTAAATTACTATAAAAACCCGGGACTTTATTGTTCCGGGTTTTTATTTTATTTTCTCAATTCTCATTGTTCAATATTGTCACCTGAGCAATATCATTTTCTTCACAGCGGAGAAATCCTTTGTAACGAGCTTGTAAAAATATACTCCGCCCGAAAGCGCTGAAGCATTATAATTTATGGAATATTCTCCTGCGCCCTGCACTCCGTTTACCAGTGTGGAAACTTCTCTTCCCGCGATATCGAATACTTTCAGCGATACGAATCCCCTGCGCGGTAACTGATACGAAATAGTGGTTGACGGATTGAATGGATTCGGATAATTCTGTTTCAAATCAAACGAGACCGGAATTGAATTATTTTGTACTGAAGTTATCGTACCGAGAGTAAAAGAAATAATTGAATCCTGATAGGAACCTACATTGTATATATTAAGCCCGCTCTGGCTTCCGTCTCCGAAGAACGGCGAAGGATTAGTTGAGTAATTAATTGACGTCCTGCCTGATTCAAGATTGAAATTAGCCTGCGAAGGTGAACCGTTCACTGTCGGAGTGCCGTTCGGGCGATAGCAATAGACTTCGTCCGGCGGACCGTTAGCATTTCCGTTAAGCGTTGAATTAATCCTGATTACAAGCATACCGTCTCCGGGAAGACTGTTCTCGAATGTTGATAATCTTCTTCTGAACTCAACAATAAAATATTCAATCGAAGACAAAGGAGTCGTGATTTTATAAGCATTGTTTACCGGTGACAGAAGATATTTCATAGTATATGTGCCGGGTGCCGAGATTTCAGGGATTGAATTAATCCATGTGCCGTATTTCTTTTTCATGTGAGCACCCATGTGCTGTGGAGGATTGGTATTGGAATTCATAACATCCCAGGTGGACATCGGACTAATACCATTACTTGTATAATGGTATAAATCGGGTGAGCCGAGAGAATGGAACATTTCATGACAGAGGACTCCGACGCCGCTTGATTTCAAACTGTTCTGTAACTGGAAATTATAAGTATAAACCCTTTTCCCTCTTATATAAGCTTGCATACTGTATAAAGACCACATGTGAGGCCAGAGCAAATCAGCCCAGGCAGTTGAGCTTCCATAAACAATGAAACAAACATTATCTACCCTGCCGTCGTTATCCCCGTCGAGATTTAATGTATCAGGGACCATATTCGCTACATATTCGGACGCCCTCTTTAAAAGCGAGTGCTCGCGCTGAGTCTTATTGGAGCTTGTGTATCCGAGCGGATTTGTGGTCGCATTATACGGTTTATAATACGCTCTCACGCCCGTATCCTGAAATGAAGCAACATAAACATTCGGCGAGTTCGGGTAAAAAGAAGTTGATATGAAAAGTTTGTTGTAAGAAGCTTCTTTAAAATAATTCCGCATGGAATTGGAATTCGGGATACTGTTATTAAAGAGCCTGTTGTAATAAGCAAGCGAATCAGTATATTCACTTTCGTCAGCGAAGCGAATATAAATCACAAGATTGTTCAGATTACCGATCTTCGGAGCACGGTTCATATCTCGGGGCGATTCATTATAGAATTTATTCCGCTTTTTGAATATTTCCGTCTCAGGAATCATAAGCCACGGCTTGATACCCGTCAGCAGTGGGCTTGCAATGCCGGCGATGTATGCCGATGCTTTTAATTTATTTCCGTCAGGTACGGCATAGCAAAAATATCCGTTTACTTCATCCTGAATAATTGTATAGCCGTCTTTATCATGAAGCCAGTTATAGAACTCGTCTCCGCTTCCGAATATATTCAGAACTGTGCCGTCCGGCTGTATAACCGTGATCGGTTCAAAATTCAAATAAGCGGAATACGAATTTACGGTGAAAATAAAACTGATAGTGATAAGCAATAATAATTTTTTCATGTTATATCTTAATTTGATACAAATTACATATATCAAATATAATTATAAATCACAAATTGATAATTATTTGATACTGAATATGGGGACAATTCACAATGCTTTTATTTTGATAATCATTGCTAATTACTGATAAAATCATTATAATTTCTTTTTAATAAACTTAAGGAGAAAAGTTATGAAAAAACTTTTAATTTTTACTTTGTTATTAATTCTGCCAATTTTATCGTTCGCGCAAACCGCTGAGCAAATCAGTCAGGAAGCATATCCCGATTTGGTTAATATATCGGATAACTCCGATTACGCCACATTACTCGGCAGATTGACCGACGCCAAGAAATCGGGGAATCTCACGGAATTCAACACGCTTTTAAACGAATTGAATACAAAGTATCTGAACAAAGGCGGTGTAACTTCCGGGACACAATTACCGGCGAACCGTAACTACTTCGTTCCGACGATGACACAGCCCGAAGAATCAAGTTTCACACCGGACTGGGCTAACGGAGAAAACAGGATTTATGCGGGAAATGTATGTGTTGCGGCACAGGGTAATCCGAATTTATTCAACCGCCACGTGAAAATAGAGACTGATACAATGGGCGTGCTCTATACTGCATTTATTAACGGCACAAAAGACTCGCTTATCTTCTACCGTTCTACAAATACCGGGGTAACATGGACGAAGATACAATCTTTATGGTCGGGTGCAAGTCAGATATACTACAGCTTTGATTTCACCGTAACCGATACTACAGGCGGATTTAAACTCGGAATGGTAGTATCGATTGCCCCCAGTGCTACGCCATATGCCGGTATTATATATTACGCAAATTTGATGCCGGACGGTTCGGGATTTTCACCTTCAACGGTCTATACTCCTATTGCCGGAAGAGGCTTTATTGGACCCGTAATCTGCACGGACGGATATAGCTGGACACCGGGTACGACTTACTGGTATATTGCCTGCCAGAGTGTCGATGCGGGAAGCGGAGTTACAAGTTACGTTCCCTGCGCTTACACTCCGGACTGGGGAAACACATGGGTACACGATACTGCACGTTCAACTTATAATGATTATGAACTTGACATAGATTATAATTTCGACAGTGTATATGTCGTACTCGCGAATAACCTATCGCTGACAAATTCAAATTTAAGATTGAGATATACGGCACTTGCTAACTGGGGAACAAATGTAGCCTGGAAGCAATTTAACCCTGCAGGAGAATCATTCCACGAATACAATGCCTGCCTCGCAGTTAACAGAAAAACAAACGCTATGGTAGTAACTTATACGACGGATGAAGCGTCGAATCTCAACATAAAATATTCTTATGCGGCTGACGGAATCGCATGGACAGTCCAGAATGTTCTGACAAATCAGGCAAACAATGAAAGCCGGTCTTACATCGCGGGCTCGAACCAGCAGTCCGGAGCATTCAGGGTTGTCTGGGTTTCTTCAGGAGCGACTTACGACAGCGTGTTTTATATGAGCACACTTAATGTCGGAACCGGTTTTACGGGAAAAACCCTGGTCTCCAGAGTAAATCAGTCAACAGGTGTTCTTGCTCCCTGCGTGACGGGATATATGTTCAACGGTATTTCATCGGGCGGCAGTGTCGTTTATGCAGGACAAGGTCCGGCAAACATCTGGTACAACGGCTCGAGTCTTACGACGGGAATTAATCCTGTTTCGGGAATTGTACCAATGAAATACAGTTTATCACAAAATTACCCGAACCCGTTCAATCCCGTAACAAAAATAAACTTCTCGATTCCTAAGAATAATCTTGTAACGATTAAAGTATATAACGCACTCGGAAAAGAAGTTGCTATTATCGTAAACGGGATGTATAACGCAGGTGAATATGAAGTATCATTAGACGGTGCAAGTTTATCTTCAGGTGTATATTTCTATAAAATCACGGCAGGAGAATTCACAGAAACGAAAAAAATGCTGATGACAAAGTAGTAACAGCAATTAAGATTTGAATTCCCGGTACTTTTTACCGAGACGAAATAATTAATAATTACAGAGAGAGTTCATAAAAGAGTTTCAGCTCTTCAAACGGACTCTCTTTTATTAATGATAAGTCTTACAGGTTATTATCCTTTTAATGAATGCCGGTTATTATGTAATTTTATTTTTCCCTCTCAGACCGGCTACAATAAAACTTGCGAACACTATTAAACTGAACAATATCATACCATACTCTCCGTAGAGATCCGGTTCTCCTTTCAGAATATCGTGTAATGCGGCCATATCTAAAAGAAGTAAAACAACGACTATACCGATTAAAATAATTTTCTTCATAAGATATTCTCCTTTTATAAAAATTTTCTTACAACGTAAGGTGCTTATGTAATTTGCAAAAAATATCAGTTAAAATCTGTGAATTTTCTAATAATCCCCGCTGGCGCCGCCGCCGCCCGAGAAGCCGCTGTCAGACGATGAAGATGAAGAATCACTTCCGGAAGATGAATAATTATCCGTACTGCCGGATGAATAAAATCCGGTACTCCCGGCAAAACCTGTGCCCCCCGATGTTTTTCTTTTCACTTTAATAATTACGACAATAATCACTATAATAATAATAACGGGAATCAAAACAATAAGCACGATTAGCAGTACGGCACTACCGTTTTTCTTTTCTGATTTTACAGCCGAATACTCACCCTTTGTCAAAGAAATAATAGCCGCGACTGCATTATCAATTCCTTTGTAATAATTTCCGTTTTTAAGCTCGGGAGTAATCTCTTTTTGAATAATCTGTTTTGACATAGCATCGGTCAGCGTGCCTTCAAGTCCGTATCCGATTTCCAATCTGATTTTTCTGTCGCCTTTTGAAATCAAAAGAAGAACTCCGTTATCTTTTCCCTTTCCGCCGATACCGTTAAAACGGAATATCGAGTTAGAAACATTTTCAACTGGCTCGCCGTTCAGCGAACTTACGAGCAATACGACGACCTGAGTAGAAGTAGAATCAAAGAATTTCCTGAGTTTAGCTCTAAGGGAGCTAATCTCATCAGATTTAAGAGTACTGGTTTCATCAGTCACATATTCAGAAAGTTTCGGAGGATTATCCGTCAGCGACCTCTCAGTCTGGCACGGAGAATAAACCGAAGAAAGTAAAAATAGTAAAAATAACAGAATAGATTTCTTTATGCTCATTACATTTTCAGAAATTAACTGTATATAAATTAATTAAAAACTATAGCCGTACGTCAAAGCACAGTTCAATTGTGGATTTGCTTCTTTTTCCGGCACCGTATTTCACCGCGAGAGAATTCTTTTCGTCAATAAAATACCTGAATCCTGCCTGTCCGGAGTAGTATGCTTCATTAAATTCAAAACTCGTTCCGCCCGCAACTGATAAAAACGGAATAAATTTACCTTTGGATATCTTTGAGAAATTATAAATCACTTCGGCAATTATGAATGTATTACCGCTCGGAGTGCTTCCCTGATTACGATACTGCAAACTCCCGCCTGCCGCGGCGAGTCCGGGTCCAAAATTGAAAAGCTCAATCTCATAATTCGCAGCAAACACCGTAACCTGATTATCAATCTCCATTCCGCCCGAAATGCCGAAAAAGCTGTCAAACCGTTTCATCTGCGCATTTGACACATTGCCGAATAAAACTAAAACTATTATAAATAAGGGAACATATTTTATTTTTTTCATTTTGATATTATTTTTATTATAAACTACAGCTTTGCAATAATAATAAATTAATAATACTCATAAAACGCACAT
>Ga0247841_10006513_pt1 | contig 17961 bp, 14 predicted proteins | sample LaCruzMarch2015__2_FD_192410 | JGI IMG/M metagenome (GOLD analysis project Ga0247841, IMG submission 192410) | Freshwater microbial communities from meromictic Lake La Cruz, Castile-La Mancha, Spain - LaCruzMarch2015_18m | ecosystem: Environmental > Aquatic > Freshwater > Lake | place: Spain... | reverse complement strand
CTGGGGTTTTTATATGGGGGAACCGAAAAGCCCTTAACAACCTCCGCCAACCGGTTCACGCACGCATTGCCCGTTGATCAGAACCTGCCTATTTGGGGTGCGCAAAAGATATATGCCGGTCGCTCGATTATAGAAGAAAAAAAGGATGGCGTGTGGCTCTTTAGTGATCGGCCGCCATTACAGACCGGCATTGTTCTGCTGCAGTCTCCTTTATTCATGGATTCGAATACCGACCGCAGCATCTATCTGCATTACTTGTGCTTGGCGGTTTTCCTGCAGTGCACGGCCTTGGCCGGATTATGGATCCTTGTCCAACAATTAAAAGCGGGACGGCTTGTTGTCTTTGGCGTTCTGTCTTTCGTAGTCTTTTCGCCCACGTTTATCACCCACTCTTTCTTTGTGTGGCCCAAATTGCTGGCAGTTCCATTCTTGTTTATTGTGACGGCGGAACTGCTGTTCCGGGACCGTCGCACCGACCGGAGGGATGACTGCATAACCGGCCTGATAATCGGCAGTAGCGCCGGCTTGTCCATGCTGGCCCACGGGGGCAGCATGTTCGGTTTGATTGGCATCGCGGTGGCGGCACTTCTGCTTCGCCGAACACCTTCCATCCGAACTATTCTGTACGCGCTGATTCCATTTGCCGTTGTCATGCTGTCGTGGATGATATTTCAAAAAGCGTACGATCCGCCCGGCGATGCGCTGATCAAAATGCATATGGGAGGATCCCTGACGCCGTGGGATGATCGTTCCATACTGGCCACCATCATCGATTCTTATTCGCGCCTGTCGCCCGGGCAAATCATAAAAATGAAATTGACAAACTTTGCGTATACCGCCGCCTATGTCCCCGCCTACATGCCGCCACTATCCTCCATAACCATGGCCACTGTCATTGCCTGGGTGCGGCCGGTGTTGTTCTTTTACCTGCTCCCATCGCTCGGTCCGCTCATTCTAACACTGCCTGGCCTTGTTCTGTTAGTGGTGTCTCGCCGGGTCGGCACACCGGTTTCGTCGGCTGGGTTCAAATGCCTGCTTGTGGCCTGCGCTACAACGGTGGTGTGGTGTCTGATGATGTTTACCGGCACGTGTATCCATCAAGGCACGCTGTTTAATCCGCTTATTCTGACGACGGGACTGGCCTTGGTCTGTTTCTGGCTCGCGCGCCCGCTTGGGATCGTGCTGCTGGCATTACAGATCGGGTTCTTCGCCGTCATTTATGTGCCGCATTCCAAGCTGTATGTTCCCTGGCATAACACAATATGGTGGTGCGATGTCGACGCGGGAATGTGTGTCATGACGGTCCTGGCCCTGGGCGCCTACCTGGCCTTGTTGCGCAAAGCGCCGTGTTAAGCGAGGACCGATTCTTTGCCTTCATCCGGATGGTTTAACAGCCTGGGCATACACTTCGCCATAGGCCTTCAACATGGGCGCGAGCGCAAAATCGGCGCGGCCGCGCTTCTGCGCGTTGGCCTGGCGCCCGGCATAATGGTCCATGAGCCTTTGAAGCGCCGCGCACAGGTCATCCGACGTGAGTCGGGGCACAACCTCCCCGCATTGCGCCTCCGCCACATAATCGGCCATCGGAATGCACCCGCTGACCAGCGCCGGCTTACCGGCGGCGAGCGATTCCATCAGGGAGTGCGGATAGGCCTTGACTTGGTTTTCCGTTTCCGCCAGAACCACCGTGGCATGCACCCGCGCCAACAGCCGGTTGACGTCCGTTGATTCATTGATGATTTCCACGCGAGCGTTCATTCCGCGCCGCGCGATGTGGCGCTGAAGCTCGCTGAGCAGGAGCCCGCGCCACAGGAACACCAGGCGCAGAGGCAAGGACCCGCCGGCGTCCAGGAGCAGGTCGATGCCCTTCGTCAGGAACTGCCGGCGGATCCAGGGCGCGGAACCCACCAACAAGATCAGTTCCCGGTCTAGCGGACACGGCGTATGGGTAAACCGCTCCACGGCAATACCCGGCCGGATGATCCGGTAGTGCGCCGGACGCAAGGCCCGGAGCGCGGCTTCATCCCGCGGGTTGCACGAGACAATCGTATGAATGGCTTTCAGCCAATCGGCGCGCCCGCGTTCGAGGTGCTGTCCTACGCCCGTCACGGCCGAATAAATCAACGGCTTATGGAGCGCACGCAACCAGGGGAACGGATAGAGCGTGGCGTAATACAGGTGGTGCAGGTCTACCGTCGGCTCCCGCCGGCGCAGAGCGCGGCGCTGGTGCAGGCCATAAAATTTTTTTGGAAATATCCGGCTGGGTCGGCATAGCGGATAAAGCTGGAGGCATTCGCCGCCAAACTGTCGGCGCAGGGCCTCGATCTCCTGAAATACGGCATCCGTACCCGGGATGGGCGGGGAGGGCGAAGTGAGATGATAAAGGATATTCATTTTTTATCGTGTAATAATTTAGGTTCGGGTAGCCGCCCTTGGCGGCCTCGTACATCTATTTTTTCCTTCGCCACCAAATGCACGCCAATTCCCGCAAAGTCGGCTCCGCCATTGTCGGCGTCAGCAATTGGTCCACCTGCGCCGGCGTGATTTTCAGGTTATTTTGAATCCGGCGGCGCTCCCGCACCATATGCGGCAGAACCGGCAAGATCGATAAATATCCGGCCAACGTGGCCAGCGGCTGCCGGTAGGCGATGAAAAAATAAATCTGGCCGTAAAGCAGGGACGCCGCATGCCGGACAAGCAGGCGCGTCGGCAGGTTTTTCAAAAGCAACATAATCCGGTTGCGCGTCATGAGGCGCACATAGCGGGCTTGGGGCAGACCGCTGCCATGACCTTGATGGAGGACTTCCGCCGTTGGGACAAAGAAATAGCGGTAGCCGCGCAATCGACCGCGCAGGCCCAGGTCCACATCCTCGAGATAGATTGGAAAAAAGCGTTCGTCAAATCCGCCCAGCTCATCCAGGAATGATTTCCGGTACAGCGCGGCGCCGGCGCAGGGAGAAAAGATTTCTTCACCCTTTGTAAAGTCCGCCGCGCTCCGGCCGTGGCCCCGCTTGGCGGCGGCGCCCTGCCACGAGAGGCTGTCGCCGCAGTCGTCCACGACGGCGGGATCGGTCATGGACAACATGTTGGACGCCAGGCCGCCAACGTTCGGAGTGCTCTTGTCCATCGCCTGCACCAGGTTCAGAAGCCAATCCGGACGCGGACGCGTATCCACGTTCAGGAGTGCCACGTACGGAGTGCGGCTGGTGTGGATCCCGGCATTAACGGCGGAGGGAAACCCGCGGTTGCGCTCCCAGGCAATCAGGGTCGCCTGCGGCGCATGCCGCGCCACCAGCGCGCGGCTGTTATCGGTCGAGCCATTATCCACCACGATCACGGCAAAATCACGGAACGATTGCGCCGCCAGGGCGTCGAGGCACGCCGCCAGCCAGGCGGCCCCGTTCCAGACCGGAATGACGATGGTTACTTTGGGAGTGTTCATGAACCAAATTCAAAGCGTTTGTTCGTCCGGTTATTTTTTAAGCGATGGGATTTCTCCACTTTACTTTTTGGAAACGCCTAAAGTCGGCGTCAGTGGAAATCAATTCGCAGCCGTATTCAATGGCCAGGGCAGCCAAGTGCGCATCCGTCACAAGATTGGCAACGGCTTGACCATCAACCAGCAGTTGTTGAAGAATAATCCAATGTCGCTCGGTCGGATAAACGATCCGCATGCAAGGTTGGTCGAGCCAACCCTGCACGCGCGCAATGGCCTGACCAAGTGAAAGGGGGTGCTCAAAAACACGCGGATTCGTACTTATGCGGATAAACGCACAAAGGACTGTCCAGCACAGGCAGACGGGCGCGGCGCCGGATAATTGCGCATCCCACCATTCACGCGCTGCGTCATGACGCGGGTTGAGTTGGTCTTCGGCATACAAGAGGAGATTGGCATCGACAAGGATCACCGGAAATCTTCCCCCTCGACCTGCGCAAGAAGTTCCTGAATATTGTCCAGGTTTCTTCCCGTCCTCAAGCCCATTTTGTGAGGTCGGGTTTTATATGGTCGCCTTTTGGCGGGGGCTTCCACAGTTTCCAGACCGGCACGGAGTGCTTCATTGACAACTTTGCGAAAAGGCGCGTGCAGCCTCGTGGCGACAGATTTCGCCCTGTCGAGCACATCATCTTCTATTGTCAGTGTTGTTCTCATGCTGCAATCATAGCATCTTCATGCGTGATGTCAAGGCATCAGACGCCGAATGCCACATTCCGATTCCCGAACCGTCCGGACAGGCCATCGCGCAGGGCGCGCCAGGCCGCACGCGCTTCCGCCGGTCGGCTGCGCACCAGCGAGCATGCCGCCATCGCCAGCCCAACAGCGCTCCAGAAACAAGCATAGAGCGCGTAGCGGGACGGATAATATTTGCGGCTATACAAGAACCGGTTGCGCAGCGTGTAATAGCGATAGAGCGTGGAGCGCGCGCCGCCACCGGGTTCATGCTTGGCCCAGGCACGCGTACAAATTGCGCTGGTCCAACCCTGGGCGCGGGCGCGGCGGCACAGATCGGCCATCTCCCCGCTGAAAAAATAGTCCTCATCGAACAATTCCACGCTCCGGAACACTTCGACCCGGACAAGGGCGACGGTGCCCGGCACATAATCCACGTCCAGGAGCCTGTGCGTCGCAATCAGCGCGGGAAGATCTGCCGCCGCATACTCATGGCGCGTCCCGAGATGCCGCGCAATATCCCGTCCGCCGGTGGTAAAGACATGCTCATGGTTACACCGCTCATCCAGGAGCGGGCCCACTACGCCTAAGCGCGGATGCGTTTCGAGCTCCGTTAGCAGGTGCTGAACCTGATCCTCGGCAATAACTGCGTCGTTGTTCAGCAGGAGCACGGCGTCAGCGCGAGAGGACATGATCCGGCGCAGGGCCAGATTATTGCCGCCGGCATAACCAAGGTTACCGGCACTGGCCAGGACATGGGCCGTGGGACATTGCTTCGTGATCAAGTCCCGGTCGCCGTCCTGCGAGGCATTGTCCACGACCCAGATATCGGGCGCTATCTGCGTCCAGGCGGCCACGGCCTCGACACAGCGGATGGTGGCCACCGCCTGGTTCCAGTTCAGAATGACGACGGCTAAGTTCATGCTAAGGAATTGCAATGTTTAGAGTGGATTCCCGCTTTCGCGGGAATGACAGAATGGATGGACATTGTTTGTCATTCCCGACCTGATCGGGAATCCAGTGTTCTTGTCGCCGCCTTGGGCGGCCCAACTCACAATCTCTTGTCCGGCGCAGGCGCGCCCAAGGCCTTATCCTCCCAGTACGCGTCCAGGCGCCGATGCAGGGCGCAGATGGCCGGGCGGTCCTTCCAGCGCCAGTCCATGCCGGTGTAGCCAAATGTCAGGCGCGGGTGCTCGGCATACAGGTCGAGGTCTTTCCGGATCATCTCGAAGGCCGACGCAAAGTCCGCCGGGACCTCCTGGCCGATGTTGAGCAGGATCGGTTTTCCGCGTACCGCGGCGAACGCCTCGTCCACGGCCGTGTAGCCCGCCACGGCACAGGGGATGTAGCCGCACTCCGTCTCGATCAGCGGAAGATGGGCCAGCGTTTCCCGGAAGACATGGGGACCGCTGCACGTGTGAATTCTGGGCGGCCCAAGTTCCTTCACGATCCGGAGATCATGCGGCAGGATATGCTCGCGATACACCTCGGGACCAACAAGGTTCACCGAGCATTCGGCCATAAGCGGGTTGCAATCGTACGGCACTTGGTAGTCCGAACCGATCCGGTCAAGGAGCAGGCGCCGGCTTGCGATCCAATAGGTAGTGATGCGATCCATAAGCGCGCGGAAGCTCTCCGGAGTCAGGGACGGTCCCACCAGCGCATCTTCGCCGACAATGGCATGGGCATTGTTGAAAGGGCCCTGCATGTCCGGCAGGCCGATTTTGAAGAACGGCGGCAGGTGCGTTTTGATCAGGTCAATCCGTTCCAGCATCCCGGGCATGAGCCCGGCCCGGCGGGGATCCGGCGGCGGCTCGGCCAACACCTCTTCGATCGTCCGCGTGAAGGCCGGAGCGTTGCCCAGCTTGGGATTGAGCGGAATGCCGAAGGCCGTCACCAAGGTGCCGTCACCCTGTCCCAGGCCCAGCGCGGGCAAGATCGGGTTCAACATGTCGAGCGGCGCGAGGAGTCCGGCCACGTCGCGAGCCAGGCGGCCCTGCGGTGTATCCGGCATGTCGACCGTGGGGCATTCATCGTCACAGGGCACAGCCGCGGTGTCACCCGGAACGGCGAGATGCATCAGGTAGAGGACCGGCCAGCGGCGGCGGTGTCCCGCATGCGCGGCAATCCGCGCCTCCATACCGTTGCGTTCCGGGTATTTCTCGAACGCGGCTTTGACAAACTCGACGGCCTGGCCCAATGATGTGATGGTTTTGGTTTTCATGGTGATGGTCTTGGTTTGTATGATGATGGTTAGTTACGTGTGCGTCACCGCGAGGTCTTGCCCGGCGCATGCTCGTCCAAGGCTTTATTTTCCCAGTAGTAGCGGTGCAGACTACAGGCGCGGGCCAAACCCAAAGGCATGCGGCCGGCAAAATGACTGCACAGTACGCCCGCCATTTTGGCCAGCGTGTACAGGCAATAATAGGGAAAATACAATGGATGATGCCGCAGCATATAAGCCATTTCCTGCCGCAGATAGCGCCGGCCCATTGCCGCGCTGACCTTTAGATCATGCGCGGGAAAAATAAGCGTCAGCGAATACACGCTGTCGAAATAACGCCGAAAGGCCATGGAGAGCGAATAGCGATGCGAGTGCACAACCACGGAGGCCGGCTGATAAACAATCGTATAGCCGGCCAAGATCAGGTCGCGGGCAAACTGCTGGTCCTCACTCATGATGAGCGTTTCGTCGAACGGATAGCGCAGGAGGACCTCGCGGCGCACTGCGGCGCTGACATTGGAAAAAAACACGTCCCCCAGGGTCAGCGTACGCCCGGCGGGTCGTTCGCGCCGCACCGGCGGGCCGGGCGGAAAATGGTATTGCAGAAAAAACTGCTCCGTGGGCGGCGCGTTCGGTTGTGGCACCTGGCGGGAATACACCGCCGCCACCTGGGGTTTACCCGCCTCCAGCGGCGTTAACAGCTCAGCCAGCCAGTGGCGGTCCGCCGGCAGGGCGTCCTGGGTCATCAGCACGATAATCTCGCCCGTTGCCTCCTGTGCGCCGAGATTACGGGCACGGCCATGCGAAAACCGGGCTATCGGCACAACACGCACGTTGGTATGCGTCAGCGCGATCCGGCGCGTGTCGTCGGTGGACAATGAATCTACCAGCACTATTTCGTCAGGCGGCGATGGGTATTGTTCCTTCAGGGCTTCCAGGAGCGCGGGGAGCGTGCCAGCGGCATTCAGCACCGGAATAACCACCGATATTTTCAAAACCCACCTCGCACCGGCGGAACAACAATGCAGAATGCAGAATGCAGAATGCAGAAACAATCAGAAAAAGATCTGACAAAGACGGATAAATGCCGCATTCTGCATTCTGCATTCATTATTCTACATTTCTTTAAGTATCCGTAATGCCCGTGTTTTCGGATTCCGGCGGTAGCCGGTCAATATGACGCGGCAGGGCCATAATGCTGAACAGGAACGAGGCCGCGCCGATCTGCACGCCGTTGACCAGGCAGATCAGGGCGAAAAACAGCAGACGCTGTTGATTCAGCGCGCCAAACCCGCTGGCCACCCACTGCGCCGTGATCCAGAGCGTGAGCGCCAGGCCCGTGCCAATCACCAGGATCGACACGATACATGCCTTTTCAAAGGTGAACCAGCGATAGAACCAGGCGACAATCGCGTCCTCCTGCAAACCGGAGAGATGGCCATAGGCCTTGGCCAGAAGCCCGATGGTGATGATCTGGATACTCAGGATGTTCAGCACGCCGCCGATCAACATGCAGTGAATATCCACCAGACGCCCATGAATGATGAGCGGGCCAAACGCCAGCGGCAAGGAGATGGCCAGACCGATCACCCACCCTACGATCCCCGGCGCCAAGAGCAGGAGTGTGGGACTGTGCAGAATCATAAAGCGCAGGTGGCGCCAGCCATCACGGAACGAATGCAATTTGGATTCCCCCACCCGGGGCCGATAGGTAATATCCCGCTCGGTAATCCGCAGGTTACAGCGGATAGCACGCACAACCATCTCGCTGGCAAATTCCATGCCGGTCGTGACGCAGTGCAAACGGGAATAGGCACCATGGGTAATGGCGCGCATGCCGCAGTGCGCATCGTGCACGGTGTTGCTGTGAAAAAGCAGCCGCAGGGTGGCCGAAAGCATTGGATTGCCAACATACCGATGGAGCCCGGGCATGGCGCCAGGTTGAATATCGTGCATCCGATTGCCCATCACAAAATCCGCCGTGCCATTCAGGAGCGGTGCGACGAGTGCGTCCAGTGCGGAAAGGTCATAAGACATATCGGCATCGCCCATGACGATGATGTCATAGCGGGCGTTTTCGAATCCCTTGCGCAGGGCGGAGCCATAGCCGCGATGCGGCTCCATCAGGACACGGGCCCCGTGCGCGCGGGCCACTTGGGCGGATCGGTCGGTGGAACCATTATCCACCACGACGATATCCTCCGGCAGGCCCAACTTGGCAATCCCGCGCCGCGCCAGTTCGATAACCTGGCCCAGCGAGGCTTCTTCGTTCAGGCAGGGAAGAATGACCGAAATACCCCGGGACGGCTCATTGCCCATGATGCTTATTCCTCGCTCTCACCGGTTTCGTCATCCATAGCCGGCACAGTAAACGGCGTCATTGCGGGCTGGATCTGCGGGTCCAGGTTGACCGGCTGGGCAACCGGCTGGGCAACCGCGGCAGCTCCTCCATCCTGAGCGGACGGATTGACGGGCGCAAACGGAAACGTCAAATTGGGATTCTCCTGCCCGGCGGCGCCCGACGCGCTGGCCGGCTTAAACGGCGAGGCCTGCGGCCGAAAGGGCGAGATAAATGGCGTCGTCATGTTGGTGTTGGGTTTGAAAAAGGACTCCAGACTCTTGGTCTGGAATGGCACGTTTGTGCCCATGCGCTGGAAAGGCGAGACGCCCCGCCTTTTCATATCAGAGAAAAACGGCTTGCGGTTGCCACTGCCCGGGTCATTCAGGCTGAAGGGCGAGACCGCGTCCTCCGCCGCCAGGTTTTTACGGGGCATCCCAAACGTGGGTAGGCCCGGCGCGCCCGCCATGGCCGGGGCCGCGTCCTTATCCTTGTCCTTATCCGGATGGAGCTTGATCACGGTGGTTTCGGCGCCCATTTTAAGAACCGCCTCTTCCTTGTCGTAATTCACCGAGACCAACTGCATACCGCTGATTTCCTGGCCAATGTTCAGATAGATGTGCTTGTTGGTTTTCTTGTCCAGGATGCCCAATTGGATTTTATCGCCATCGTCAATGATGGCCTTCATTTCATAGTCCTTGGCGAAGGATTCCCCCACCGCCAGGCCGGCGTCGCCGGCCGGCACGATGGGCGCTACTTCACCGAACGGATTACGGTCAAGGATAACCTGGTAGCGGTTAAAATCCGTCGTTGTGGCGGCGTGCGCCGCCAGGGCGACCCCCCACCCTGCAATAGCGACTCTCAGGCAGTAGCGTGTGGTTTCCGGATGTTTCATGGCAATGCCCCTTGCACCCCAAAAAGATTGGATTGGAAATTCAACATAATTATCATATCATGTGCCTTTATTTTAGCAATGGTTTTCAGCAGGTGCAGGTAAGAGGTCAGAAGTGCGCGAGGGGACGGTTCCTCGCAGGAGAATGAAAATTTATGAAATTATTGATTACCGGCGGGGCGGGGTTCATCGGCAGTAATTTTATCCACTACATGTTGGCCGAATACCCGGACGTGCAGATCGTCAATTTCGATGCGCTGACCTATGCCGGTAACCTGGAGAACTTGGGCCCGGTCGAGCGGAACCCGCGCTACACGTTTGTCAAAGGCGACATTGCCGTGGAGGCGGATGTTACGGCCGTGTTCCAGGCGCACACCGTGGACGCCGTAGTGCATTTCGCGGCCGAGAGCCACGTGGACCGCAGTCTGCTTTTGGGGCTGGAGGGCCCGGAGGCCTTCATTCGTACCAACATCCTTGGCACCCAGCACCTGCTGGACGCCTTCCGCGCGGCTGGCAACCGCCAGTCGGCTGGCAACCGCCGGCCGGAGGGTCTACACCGGTTCGTCCATGTTTCCACCGATGAAGTTTACGGCAGTCTCGGCGTCGAAGGCCGGTTTACCGAAAGAACGCCCATCCAGCCGAACAATCCCTACTCGGCCTCCAAGGCGGGTTCCGACTTCATGGTGCGCGCAGCGCACCATTCGCACGGCCTGGATACCGTGATCACGCGCTGTTCCAACAATTTCGGGCCCTACCAGTTCCCCGAAAAACTGATTCCGCTGATGATTGCCAACGCCCTGGAAAACAAGCCCCTGCCGGTCTATGGCGATGGCCGGCAGGTGCGCGACTGGATATACGTGCAAGACCATTGCCGGGGTATTGATTGCGTCCTGCGTCAAGGCCAAGCCGGCGAAGTTTATAATATCGGCGGCATGCATGATGTCCCCAACTTGGAGGTGGTGCGCCTGATCCTCAAGCTGTTGAACAAACCGGAGTCTCTGATCCAACACGTCACGGACCGGCCCGGCCACGACCGGCGCTATGCCATTGATTCCACCAAGATCGAAACGGAGTTAGGCTGGCGCCGGCAGTTCGATTTCGAGACGGCCCTGCGCGCCACCGTGGACTGGTACCTCCAGCACCGCGCCTGGTGGGAACGCATTCGCAACGGGGAGTATCAGAAATATTATGCCGCGATGTACGGCAACCGATAAACGATGCGACATCCCGCCGGCGGCATTTAAAAAGCCGGGGCAACGCCACCTGGTACCAGACCTCACTTCAAAGGGTGCATAGACCGTTCGCGTTGACATGTCCATGCCCACAAACTTAACGCGGCCATCAGGACAATAATGGTCATCGTTACCGCCATATAACTCCATCCCTGCACCAGGGTAACCGCCCATACCAATCCAAGCATCGCCAAACCAATGTAAAGGCCTGAAACCTGCGCATGAGACAACCCGCTGACGATCAACCTTTGATAGATATGGGAGCGATGCGCTACCCACACCTTTTCACCCCGGCACAATCGCCTGGCAAACGTAAACACCGCATCGAAGACAAACGGCCAGATTAACGCAATTCCTGCCAGAACAAATACCGGATCAGATTGTGATGCCAGCACCGTCAATGCGGCAAAAGAAAACCCGAGAAAAGCGCTGCCCACATCGCCCATGAAAATGCGGGCTGGCGGCCAATTGTGCCCCAGAAAACCGAGACTGGCGGCCGTGATCAGCAGCCCCATGACACCCACAAATGGCTGGCCGCCAATCCATCCCAAGATGGCCCAACCCACCCCCGCAACCACAGCCTGACCTCCCGCGATGCCATCAATCCCATCCATGAAATTATAGGCATTGGTCAGCCCCACCATCCACACCAACGTCAGGGGAAACCCGAGCCAACCCAGGGGCAGATCCATCCCAAACGGTATGCCAATCTCACGGATAATACCAATCCCTGCCACCGCAACACAGGCGCCCAAGGCATGCACGAGCAAGCGAACCCAAAATGACACCGGGCGCATATCATCCCACCAGCTGACACCGGCAATCAGCAACGCGCCAAACGTCAAGGCCGCCATGGCACGCCATAAAAACGCCGAATTGCTTAGCGCAGCAAACCATGCCAAAACCAGAACCACAACAACGATGGCCAGGCCGCCGCCCCGTGGCGTCGGCCGCGTATGAGAACTGCGTTCATTCGGCACATCCAGCATTCGCGCCCGACCGGCCCAACGTCGGATTATGGCGACCCCCAGGTAGGATGCAGCAACGGCCGTTAAGGCCAGCGCTCCCAGGGGAAACATAATATTCATTGTCAAAATACACCTCGCACATTACATCTGCAAAATAATATCAACGGACGGCATAGACAGCAATCCGATTCTGGGACCAGATTTTCCGGAATTTTTCCGGATGAGATTCAAGATAGTGTTGTGCTTCAATGGAATAATTCCGACTCACTTTCGGGAGAACATCTTCCCGCCAGTGCCTGGTGATTTTCCCCGTGATACTCAAGGCGCCATCGCGCCGATTTATAATAATCAGCCCTTGATTGCGGAGTTTTTTCCAGACAAACGGCACCGGCGGCTCATTTTCAGGATTGGACGAGTTCAACCATTTCACATAAGCGTAAGTGTTTTTAGGGGAATAGAATGCAAGGTAGCTGGAGGTCCAGCCGTCCGTCAAGATCACCTTGTTTTCATACTGCGCCATGATTTTCCCCAGATCATCATATAAATGATAATCGTTGACGGCGGGAATTTTCCGCAAAGTGTAAACTTTGCTGTAGGGCGCATAAATACCAGCCACATTGATCGGGAAGATCAGGCCAACCAAGCCGGCAAGAACCAGAAGGCATCCGACGCAATTAATCCAGGATAACCTCGGCCAAATCAGAACGCCGTCGGCCGCTGGAACCAGGCGCATCCTGTGAAGCCATTCCCGCGCCTTACCTAACAAATAGATAAACAGATAACCACCGATAAACGGCAGGGGAACAATATAGTGAAACCGATACAAGGTTGGAGCCTGCCCCATCCTTGCCATCATATCGACCATCAGCGGATTAAAGGCCGTCAAAAACGGCACAATCATGCCGGCGATCAGATAAGGCTGTTTTACAAACTGCCGGAACATCAATATAAACAGAAGATATACAAATAACCCCCAGAATCCAACCGTCTGATAAAAAATAAAAAGTAGGCACACAACAAGCCGAAGCCCGAGATTCTGCGGCAGGCTGACCAGTAATTTATTAAAAATGAAATTGCTTGGTTCCACCGGAAGGCCCGCGGGGGGCATGCTGGCGGCAAGCCAGGCCCCTGGCTTTAAATCTCTGACGGCGATAAACCCGGCAAGAAACACAAGGAGCAGCAAAGCGGCTAACCCCATGTTTTTCCATTCCCTGGCCGTCCAACGGCAATCATAGACAGACACTCCGGCCATGCGTTCTTTCCATTTTGTCATTCCCATGACCAGGCTCCGCCGGAGCGCTACGCCCAGGCGAGAAATGGGAATCCAGAGTTTTTTTCCCTGGATTCCCGCCTTCCGGCCTTCGCAGCCAGGGGCTTTGCTACGGCGGAGTAGGCTCGCGGGAATGACATTCTGTTTGTGGACATGCCGCGCTATGCCAAAGAACTTACGCCAAAGTATTCTTGCCGATGCCACAAGACACAGCGCCCATGTCATGAAAAAGATAAACAAGGCCTCCTGGGTATGAATTGTATCGGTCACAATCAACAAGACCGGCGCAATCCAAAGCGCATGCCCCAACCAGCTCTTGGAGCGCAACCAGGTTATGACAACGGCCATGGCCGCAAGAAAGAGGACATAATTAAGAATTGTGGGGGCAAACGCGTAGTAACGAATATAGGCAAACACCATGTTCCCAATCGTGGCGGCGGCAAACAGGGCCGAAATCGCCGCCATCATCATTTTCTTGAACGCGCTGATCCGCAGACCGGAAAACAGAAACAGGCCGAAATAATAGATTGCCAGGAGAAAAACCAGGATGTTGACAAAGGTCAAGACATGGATGGATTCCATCACCGGCAAATTGGATACATGGCAAAGCCAGGCATGAATAAAATACCAGGGATTAAAATACACGGGACAAGTATGATGTAAAAAGAAGTTACCCCATGATAAACCTGATGGGAAAGCAGCATTATCGATGATGCTTAATTTTTGCCATTTAAACCAGAAAACGTGAGTCCACGCATCCGACGGAATTTCAAGATAAATGCCGGCATAGGCCAGGTAGCCGCAAATCACTCCGGCCAGGACAAGGGGGACCAGCCGGCGGGGATTAAAAAGATAACGGATTAAATTATGTCCCGAAACGGAGCAGCGTTTATGACACCCGGAGATCCCTCCCGACCTCTCAGAGAGTCGGGATTGGAAAGTCGGGACGGGCCTACAGCATGATTTGCGGGCCGGGTCCCCTGACCCGGCGGGACAATCCAACCGGCCACGCCAATAACTGGTTGTAGTAGCAGACAATATTTTAGCAATCGCCCAGGCTGCCAAGATCGCCCATTCTAATAGAACGCACCACTGCCACATGGCAATCGGCCGTGCGTAATATTCAAAAGGGAGAAGTGTAAGCACAAGGAGGGAATAAGAGAGCGCGAACGAAAGCAGAAAGCGGAATTTCTTTATTCCCAGAATAACCGTGATAAAAAACCCCGGCAGAAAAAAGAGGGCAAAAAACAGCTCGAGATAGATCATCTGGGAAGCAATCATCTTTAATCCGATTCCGGTTGTTCACTGCAGGCAACTGTAATATGCAAAATTATTATCTTGTTTCTTCATTCTGCATTCTGCCTTCTGCATTTCTTATTAAAATGGCGCCAACCCATACTTCCGCCAGTAAAGAGCGGTTTTAATTATTTCATTAACGACTGAAACCAATCCTTCCTCATCCCGCCACCAATTATCGGGAGTAAAGGGCAAATTGGTTGAACTGCTTATATAAACAGCGATATTTGTGTCGGCCATCGAATGCTTAATCACATTCGCCGCCCGGCGGGTGTGATACCAGCTTGTAACTAAAATAAGCGCTTTAATTTTTTTTTCTTTGACAAGATCCGAAATTACTTTTCCGTCTTCAAACGTACTGGTTGAAGGCAATATCCTGATTTTCTCCTTTGGCACGCCATAGCGCAGCGCAAAATTCAAGGCCTGCTCTGAATCCATAAAATCCGAGCGCGTTTCAAGCGGCTTGTCGCCGGTGTACCACAGTTCAGGCGCTATCCCGCGTTTAAATAATTCAATTCCGTAACAAAGCCGTTCCGGCCCGCCACCGGCCAGGATAACGATGGCATCGGCATTCGCTATTTTAGTTTGCACTACAAACCAACGCCCGATTGCCGGGAGCCATGCCTTGGCGGTGCTGACAAGCAAGAGCACCAGAATAAGCACTGTATAAAGCGCTGTAAAAAGGCCCCGTTTGAACGTGTTTTCGTTATTTGACGAATCTGTTTTCATGCAATTCCTGGATAGCGATTGTCTCCTGTTCGCGGCAATTCACCGACAAATATCATGCAGTTTGCGAGGTCGGCTTCAACGCTATCCTTGATATAACGCGACTTCATTACGTCCATCCCTCTTGCCTTTAGGCGTCAGTAATTTAGACTCTACCCTAATTTACTCATTATCGTTTGAGGTCAATCTTGAAATTACACTCCCCCGTCCCCAACTCTCCCGTTGTCCCTCTTTTTCGATTCGTCCTTCGCTACGCTCGACGTGCTGCCCAGGACCCCACGCCAGCCGGCATCCAGATCATATTGCGGCATAAATCCCAATTCCTTCTGAATGCGTTGGCCCTCCACGGCGATATCTTCGGTGTATTTATCAATCACCGCCCGGCTGATGGGCGAATTACGGCCAATCATTCGCATGGCATCTTCAATTATGCCGGCCGCAATACGCGTCGGACCCACCGGAATTGAAAAACGCGGAGGTTTGCGCCCCAAGACCGCACTGATTGCCACAATAATTTCGTTTAACTCATGGAACTGCCCATCAGTGACGTTATAAATTTTCCCGGCCGCGGCGGAATGCTGAATCGCGAGCACTAGCGCACGGGCAACATCCTTATCGTAGACCAATGTGCGCCGATTACGCCCCGCACCGATCGGAATAAAGCGGCCCCGCGCCAGGGAACGCAACAGCAACTGGTAGTTGCCCTTAATGCGCGCGCCATACACCGCGCCAAAACGCAGGACCGCCCCAATCGGTTGACCATCTGCGCGTTTGGCATTTAAAACTATTTTTTCGGCGGCCAGCTTGGTCTGGGCATAAAAAGTATCCGGATGGGGTGCCGAATCCTCATTGAGAATTTGGCCATTTGAAGGACCATAAACGGCAATCGTGCTGGCCAACACAACCCGCTTGACGTCCGCTTTAACTGCCGCCTCAACCACGGTCGCCGTGCCGCCTACATTTATCCGTTCATATTTTTGGCGCAGTTCGGGAGGAGGATTAACGATATGCAGGAGGGCGGCCAGATGCACAACCGCATCCACGCCATGCATGGCGGATTGCACCGCCGATGGATCGGTCACATCGCCGACAAGCGATTGAACGCCACTCGGAAATGCTCCCGACGGCAAGGCGTCAAGCGAGAAAGAGCGAACAGCAAAGCCCGTCGAGCATAACGCATCAACAACGCGCGGGCCAACCGCGCCGCTCGCGCCGGTAACTAACACGGTTACGCCTTTCGAAATACTCATATTGTGCGCTTATTTGCCTATTTTAGTAGGATCCCCGGCCGCCGAATACTGCCGTCCTACGCGCTTAAACCGGCCAGCCACAAGCCTGCTGGAACAAGGGAAACCCCATTGAGGCTCTGTTCCTGCCTCATATTATGAACGAGTTGAACCGCAGAAACATCGGGGCGTTTGGCAACAAAATACTTCAAGGCTGGAGACACCGAAGATTCCGACAATTTTGCCTCCACCCATTGAATCAGCTTGCCCGACCGGCTGATCGCAAAGTCGACTTCGCGCCGATCTTTGGTGCGCATATAATGCAAGTCCACCGGCTCGCCCTTAACATCCTGAAGAAACTGCACATGTTTTAACAAACACACGGCGCAGGTATTTTCAAAGCGCACACCTTCATCTTCGGGCAAAAAACCGGTATCATAAAAATAGAGCTTGGGCTCCTTCAAAACCGCCCGCGCCACATTTGTATGAAACGGCCGAACAAGAAAAACGATGTGCAAGCTCTCCAGGATTTCGATGTATTTCTTTACCGTGTTCGGGGCAATTTGCAGGTCTCCGGCAATGGATGCGCAGAATAAAGGCGATCCGACACGTGTCCGCAGCAAATCGACCAGCAACCGCATGGCCCGCACCTCATGCAGCCGGCTGAATTCGAGAATATCCTCCCGGATTAAATCCGTATAATACTGGCGGCGCCACGGTTCCTTGCAGTTCTTTCACGAAAGCCGGGCATGATAATAACGGCCCGCCAGCGACTCTCCTGATTGCCGGAAGGTGTCCATGCGGGAACTGCCTGTGACCATCATCGCCTGATGCGCCGAACGGGTATCATAGACGCCCTTGAGAAAGCGTTTCCATGATTTCATCTTGTGGATTTCATCGAAGACCAGCAGATCCGCGTCAAGCGGCCAACTATACGCTTGAATGATCCTGGCGTCTTCCAGCGAATCGAAGTTCAAATAGGCGGGTTTTTTAAAAGTCGCGCTAAGTTCTTTGGCCAGATATGTTTTCCCAACTTGCCGCGGCCCCGCGAGCATGACCATTTTTTTGGTCAAATCATGCCGAATCGAATCATATAAATACCGTTTCATATTCGACTATTATTCATAATATTGCGGAATAGTCAAGACCCTTGCGCAAGCAATTGCGGAATAGCCAGCGCCGAGAAACGTCCTTTTCCGTATCGCCAGACACATTGCGGGCCAATCCATTCAAAATATTTGCCGGCTTATAGCCAGATGGCATGCCCGGCTGAGTATAATGCATCAACAACGCGTGGGTCCACCGAGGGGTCTCCACCGAGGGGTCAGTCCTACTAATAAGCAATAATGTTATCGCTCTGTCTTCCATTGCGATTCCAGACGCGCCACTCTTCGGGCCAGTCTCGCATCGGTTTCCAGCACGAATCCCGCCCGCTTGATTTGGTAGCCCACCGCCGAACCGGCCTGCACGCCAAGCCAATGTGCGCATTCCCGCCGCGTTATGCCGGCCTGAGTCACCAGAAGCCTAGCGGCTATCCCCTTCCATATCCATTTCCGTTGCCGCGACTTTAAGCCTTCCACCGTAGTTCCCGCCGCCGATGCCACCGCCGCCAGCACCGTTC
>Ga0247841_10006512_pt1 | contig 17961 bp, 23 predicted proteins | sample LaCruzMarch2015__2_FD_192410 | JGI IMG/M metagenome (GOLD analysis project Ga0247841, IMG submission 192410) | Freshwater microbial communities from meromictic Lake La Cruz, Castile-La Mancha, Spain - LaCruzMarch2015_18m | ecosystem: Environmental > Aquatic > Freshwater > Lake | place: Spain... | reverse complement strand
AAGGTCGTCCGTTCGAATCGGACCCCCGCTACCAATTTAAAAACCCCTATACTTCGGTTAAGTATAGGGGTTTTGTGTTTAATCCCGACTCTTACATCTATCGTCTCTTGGCTGTCGAGTCCTTCATCACTATCTCTCCCTTGCGCACCATACCAACTTTCTCTCTGGCCCGCTTTTCAATATAAGCGATGTCGGTTTCGAGCTTTACCTTCTCCTCTTCGTACCTCTTATTCTCCAGTTTCAGTTCGGCTATGCGCTTATCGAGCATCCTGCTCTTATGGCGCAGCTCCTGATATTTGGCGAACGGCGGTATGAAGAGCGCGCCAATGACCGCTATTATCAGATATAATTTAAGCGATCCTATTTTTTTCGCCATATGGCGCTTCCGTACACGGCTTTCTTGCCGAGACTTTCCTCTATCCTGAGCAGCTCGTTATACTTGCATATACGGTCCGTCCTGCAGGCCGAGCCCGTCTTTATCTGGCCGGTATTCATCGCCACAACCAGATGCGATATCGTAGTGTCTTCCGTCTCGCCCGAGCGGTGGGAAACTACCGCGGTATAGCCGTGTTTTTTAGCCAGGTCTATCGTATCGAGCGTTTCGCTGAGCGTCCCTATCTGGTTTACTTTTATAAGAATAGAATTAGCAACGCCCTTCGAAATGCCCATCCTCAGGCGTTTGACGTTTGTGACAAAAAGATCGTCTCCGACTATCTGTATCTTTTTTCCCAATTTTTCGGTCATGCCCTTCCATCCGTCCCAATCGTCTTCCGCTAGACCGTCCTCTATGGACACTATCGGATATTTCGAGACCCATTTGCTATAAAACTCTATCATATCCTTGCTCGAATTTTCTTTCTTAGGCTCGGCCTCGAGTATATATTTGCCCTTCTCAAAAAATGAGCTAGAAGCAGGATCGAGCGCTATCGCGATATCTTTGCCCGCTTTATATCCGGCCTTATCTATGGCCGCCAATATGACTTCCACAGCTTCCTCGTTCGACCTTAAGTCCGGAGCAAAACCGCCCTCGTCGCCTACGGCCGTAGAGAGCTTCTTATCGTGTAATATCTTCTTAAGATTATGGAATACTTCCGCGCCCCACCTCAAAGCCTCTTTGAATGAACTCGCGCCTATAGGCATCGCCATGAATTCCTGAAGGTCTACGTTATTGTCGGCATGCGATCCGCCGTTCAATATATTCATCATCGGTATCGGCAATATCTTCGCCTTATCTCCGCCGATATACCTGTATAACGGCATGTCCTTCGAAACGGCCGCGGCCTTTGCGTTCGCCAGGGATACGCCGAGTATCGCGTTGGCCCCAAGCCTCGCCTTATTCTCGGTTCCGTCCAGCTCTATCATGAGCTGGTCGAGCTCGCCCTGCATGAGAGCGTCTCTTCCTTTAACGGCCTTTCTGATCTCTCCATTTACATTCGAGACGGCCTTCGAAACGCCCTTACCCATGTACCTGGACTTGTCTCCGTCGCGAAGTTCGACAGCCTCGTGTTCGCCGGTCGAAGCGCCGCTCGGAACCGACGCCCTTCCGAACGATCCGTCATTCAATAAAACATCCACCTCTACTGTAGGGTTACCCCTGGAATCCAATATCTCTCTGGCCTTTACATCTTTTATTCCTGTCTTCATTTTATTATTACCTTTCTTCCGTTTATTTTTAACCTGCCTTCGACAAACAGTTTTATCGCCTCCGGATATATCTTGTGCTCCTCGGCATGCACGCGCTCCAAAAGCGACTCCTCGGTGTCCTCCGGCTTTATCTCTATCGCGCGCTGCAGAATTATCGGCCCACTGTCGAGCTCCTCTTCCACAAAATGGACCGTCGGCCCCGTGACCCTGGCGCCATATTCCAGCGCGTCTTTTATGCCGCGCGTCCCCTTGAACGCCGGCAGGAGGGCCGGATGGATATTGATTATCTTGTTCCTGTATTTCTTTATGAAGTATGGGCTCAGGAGCCTCATGAACCCGGCCAATACGACTAAGTCTATCTTCTTATTGCTTAAATTCGCCGCGAGCGCCCTATCGAAATCTTCGCGCGAAGCGAAATCCTTCTTATCAAGGACGAGCGTATCTATGCCGGCTTCGCTGGCGCGCTCAAGCGCGAGCGCGTTTTTATTGTCGCTTACGACTATAGCGATATTTGCCGGTATATAACCGCTTCGGATTTTATCTATTATGGCCCTGAGATTCGTTCCGCTGCCGGAACAAAGTACAGCGATATTCACGTGCGTACGCCCCTCTTTATCCAAGCACCGCTTTTATTTTGGCCTCTATGGCCTCTTTAGAATTAACGCCGACTATTCTGGAGATCTCTTTGCCGCCTTTAAAAAGAACCAGAGTCGGAATATTCATTATCGAAAGGTCCGTAGCCATCTCGGGATTTTCGTCGACGTTCGATTTAAAAACATTAATTTTGCCCTTCATCTCCTCCGCCAGTTTCTCCACCGCGGGGGCTATGAGTTTGCAGGGCATGCACCAGGGGGCCCAAAAATCGACGAGGACCGGCCGGGGCGAATTCACCACTTCTTTTTCAAAATTACCGCTGTTAAGCTCTACCATCTTATTGCCCTTTCTTTATTATTACTTTGGTCGGACATTCCGCGACGCACTTTCCGGTATTGTCGCACTTTTTATAGTCTATGGCCGAGAGATTGGACTCCACCTTTATCGCCTGCTTCGGACAGGCCTTTTCGCATTTCTTGCAACCGATACACCCGAAGCCGCACACTTTCATGACCACGGCGCCGGTGTCCTTGGAACCGCACTTAACGTAATGCCTCTTTTCGGCTTCCACCAATACAAAGAGGTTCTTCGGACAGGCTTTAAGGCATTTCCCGCAAGAGGTACATTTAGCCTCATCGACCTCCGGCAATCCCTCCCTATCCATCTTTATCGCGTCGAACGGGCATACCTCAACGCAGTCCGCGAACCCGAGACATCCGAACGCGCACGCCTTCTGCCCCCCGAAAATAAGAGCCGCGGCTTTACAGCTCTTTATGCCGCGGTAGGTGTACTTGTTCTTCGCCCTGTTGCCGCCATTACAGAGAAGAGTGGCTACGGTCTTTATCTTAACGCTGTGATCGACGCCCATGATCTCAGCTATCGCCATGCGCGCATCTTCGCTCGAAACGGCGCACCCTGAAGGAACGGCTTCGCCTTTACTTAATGCTTCCGCGAATCCCGAACATCCGGCCCGGCCGCAGGCGCCGCAGTTAGACCCGGGAAGTTTCGAAAGTATCGCAAATATCTTAGGGTCAACATCTATTCCGAAAAGTTTAAGCGCGTAGGCCAACCCCACTCCGAATATAATGCCTAGCACGGCCATCGCCGCTACAGGTATCAGTATGTTAGCGATCATATCTTAAACCCGCTGAAGCCCAGAAACGCCAACGACATCAGGCTTGCTATTATGAACGTTATGGGGACATCTTTCAATGCCCTCGGTATCTCCGCGAATTCGAGCCTCTCCCTTATCCCGGACATGACGAACATCGCCAGCGTATAACCAAGGCCGGCTCCGAAACCCTGAAGCGTGCTCTTCAAGAAGCTTCCGGCTATGGCCTTGCCGCCGAAAAAGAATACGTCTGTGTTTAATACCGCCACGCCGAATACGGCGCAGTTCACCGTTATAAGCGGAAGATATATCCCGAATATCTTATAAAGAGCCGGGGCCTTCTTCTGTATGACTATCTCGGTGAATTGCACGAATGACGCTATGACGAGGATGAAGCTTATGGTGCGCAGATATTCCAGATGATAAGGAACCAGTATAAAATAATAGATGAGCCAGGTTATTACGGAGGCCATCGTCGTGACAAACGTCACCGCCACGCCCATCGAGAATGCCGGGCCGGTATTTTTCGACACGCCGATAAAAGAGCATAATCCCAGGAATCTCGAGAGTATGAAATTATTTATGAATACTGTGCTTATGAGTATCGTTATGTATGCCGATAGGTCCATATTTAAGCCTTGTTCGCCTTATGAGTAAAGTAATTTATCAAACCTATGAGAAGGCCTATTGTCAATAATGCCCCGGGAGCCAGTATCATGAATAGCGGCGGCTCGAAACTCCTGGATATATAAAATCCCATTATAGTGCCGTTTCCGAGAACCTCTCTTATCGCCGATATCAATATTAGCGCCCAGGTAAATCCTATGCCCATGCCAAGCGCGTCCAACACAGAACGGAGAGGTCCTTCCTTGGAGGAGAATGCTTCGGCCCGTCCAAGCACTATGCAATTCACAACTATAAGCGGCACGAACATCCCTAGTGATCTCGAGAGGGCCGGTGAATACGCCTTCATAAAGAGATCGGCTATAGTGACGAAAGTCGCGATTATGACGATGTAACAGGGTATTCTGACCTTCTCCGGCACAATATTACGCACCAGCGATACAAATATATTGGACCCTATAAGAACGAATGTCGCCGCCACGCCCATCCCTATGCCGTTAACCACGCTCGTCGAAACGGCAAGAGTCGGACACAGGCCCAGAACGATACGGAACGTCGGGTTCTCGCGCCACAGTCCTTTTATGAACTCGCCCATCAGCTTCATCTTTTACCAACCTTTGAAAGAAAATCGGTAACCGTATTGCGGACCGCGTCGGTAACGGCGCGGCTTGAGATAGTGGCGCCGGTTATCGCGTCCACATCTTTCTTTAATGTTACGGCAGAAGCGGACTTTCCTTTAAACTGCCTTAAAAACCACGCGTCTTTCTCTCCGGGCCTCACTTCGGTTATCTTTGACCCGAGGCCGGGCGTCTCGTATTGCTCCAGGACCTGCACGCCTTTTATTACGCCAGAGCGGTCGATGCCTACGACTATCCTTATATATCCGTTATAACCGTTCGCCACCACCCTGACACAGTAACCGACGAGATCGCCGCCTTTTGTGGCGTCAAAATATTCTATGCCTTCAACCGACTTCTCTTTAAAAGCATCCGCTCCGGGCAGTATCTCTTTCAAGGCCGCGCTCTCCTCGCTCTTAAGCTGAGCCTCTATCTTCGGCTTTGTGATCTCGTAAGTAACGGCCAATACGAGCGTAGCGGCAAGACATATGATTCCGAGTATCATCCCAAATTTCGCCAATTGGCTCATGTTTTCCTCCAGCCAAACCACTTCGGAAATGTGTACCTGTCGATAGTGGGCGTCAAAGCATTCATTATAAGTATCGCGTACGAAACGCCTTCCGGATATCCGGAAAATCTTCTTATCACAAATGTAAGGATCCCGCACCCGAAGCCGAATATGATCTTGCCTCGCGCGCTTAGCGGGCCCGTGACATAATCGGTCGCCATGAAGAACGCCCCCAGTATAAGGCCGCCGGACAATACGAAGAACAGCGCGTCTCCGGTAAACAGGCCTTTTTGCCCGTTAAACATCCAGCTCGTAAATGCGACCGTGATTATATAAACAAAAGGAACGTGCCAGGTTATGTACTTTTTTATAAATAAGAAAGCCGCGCCTAATAGCAGGGCTACCGCGCAGACCTCGCCTATGCATCCGGCATGATTGCCCAAAAACAGGTCCATATAAGGAATGCGCCTTAGTGTTTCGAAATCTCCGTGTTTGTAAAGCGCCAGTGGCGTCGCCTGAGTTATGGCGTCGACCTTCCACCTGGGCGCCTGCCAGGTGGTCATATATACGGGCCAGGAGATCATGAGGAACGCCCTGCCGGCGAGCGCCGGATTGAATATATTGTGCCCAAGTCCGCCGAACACCTGTTTTCCTATCGCTATGGCGAAGCATGACCCGGCTATAGGCATCCATATTGGTGAACCGGGCGGTATATTGTACGCCAGGAGGATGCCGGTCAGTATAGCGCTCCCGTCGTATACGGCTTTTGTATCTTTTTTTCGCACAGCCAGGATCAGGGATTCCGTGACCATTGCCGCGGCGATCGATGCGGCTATCACGACCAGCGAATTGAGCCCGAATATGAATACGCCGGCCGCGCCGGCGGGCGCGAGCGACAGTATGACGGCCCACATTATCTTCTTTGTCGATACCGGATCCTTAATATGGGGCGCTATCGATACATTTAATGGATTATTCATATATTCCTAGACCGATAATAGTTTTGATTTACCGAATTTCATGTAATCGAGAAGAGGGATCTTGGCCGGGCAGGAGTATGCGCACGCCCCGCATTCGAAACAATTCATTATCCCGAGTTCCTTCGCGTCCGCAAAACTATCCTTCTTCACGCGCTGCATAAGCGCCGTCGGCGCAAGGCCCATAGCGCATACCTCCAGGCACTTACCACATCTTATGCAGACGCTCTCCTCGGACCTGTCGAGCTCTTCTTCAGAAAGAAATAACACACCGCTGGCGCCTTTGGTTATCGGGACATCCATCGTATATTGCGAGACGCCCATCATAGGGCCGCCTATTATTATTTTCTTAGCCTCTTTTTTGAATCCGCCGAAAGACGGCTCCAGATCGCTAAGAAGAGTCCCAATCCTCACCCACATGTTGACGGGCTCCTTCACGCACGATCCGGTAATTGTGATAACCCTTTCTATCATAGGTTTTCCCAGGTATACAGCTTCGTATATCGCGAATACCGTCCCGACATTCTGAACTACGCAGCCCACATCCATAGGAAGACCGCCGGAGGGTATGACGCGGTTTGTGACCGCCTTAACTATCTGTTTTTCGGCTCCCTGAGGGTATTTAGTGGAGAGAGGCACGACTTTCATTGAGTGGTCCGTCTTCTTCCTCGGAAAGATCCCGGACTTTTCATGCATCTTTCTGATCTCTCTCTCCATAGCGTATATCGCGGAGAGCTTATTGTCCTCTATGGCGATATAGGCGTTCTTAGCTCCCAGTATCTTCAGTATTATATCCAGACCTTTAAATATCTGGGGCGCTTTCTCCACCATCAGCCTGTGATCACAGGTAAGATACGGTTCGCATTCGGCTCCGTTTAATATCACGGTATCTATGGGTTTTGTTTTGGGAGGGGATAATTTTACATATGTCGGGAATGCCGCGCCGCCGGCGCCCACTATGCCGGCTTCCTTTACGATGCCGAGAAGCGTTTCCGCCGTCATGGCGTTTACGTCACGGGCATCCGGGACCTTAATATCCTGGTCCTCATTGCCCTCGGCCTCTATAGTTATCGAGAGCACGCGCGAAGACGTCGGCGTAGGCGAGTATCCTATCTTTGTGACCTTCCCGGCTATAGATGCGTGGACAGGACTCGATATGAAACCGGTCGACTTCGCGATCAATTGCCCGATTTTGACCGCGTCACCGACCGAAACTACGGCTTCGGCTATCGAACCGGTATGCTGTAAAAGGGGTAGAACCACTTTTTTTGGTACAAAAGCTTTTTTTATGGGCCTATCCGAAGTCAGAGTTTTAGATGAAGAAGGGTGTATCCCTCCGTAAAATCCATGCGACATTTTATTCCTTTATTTAAGTTAATATTATATACTTCGAGCGTGAAAAGTCAATCGTTATGGACTAGGGACCCAACCCAACCGCCGCGGTTAGACGCATCGGTTAATAGCGCCGTCTAACCGCGGCGGTTGGGTTGGGTTAAATCTATTGACATTATCAGCGCAATGATGTATTTTATCAGTTGAAAGGAACACCGATGAACAAATCTAAGATAAATTGCTGCGAGACATGCCAGGTATATTGGACTTGCGAGACTAAATGGTACCGCGGGGAAAAGGGCGACGAGAACGTCTGCTGCCCGGTCTGCAATTACTATAAGCTTTGTCTGGATAAGCTCGTGGGCTGCAAAAATCCCAAGACTAAGTAGCCTCTTTCGTAGTCCCGTAGACCGATCCCAGGACTCCCGAGACGCAGAATACTCCTCCTGTCAATAAAAGCACCCATGAGCGGTCAACATACTTCGCGGCATATGCCGCCGCGAACATGAATACCAGAAACGCCAGGTGTATGACGGCTTCGAGCGAACTGAATACGCGTCCTCGAAGAGCCTGAGGAATAGATTCGTGAGTAAGCGTATTGGCCGATATCATTATCGGGCTGGCCGACATACCCAGTATCGCGGCTATGGCCCCGGCCAGGAACAGGCTCGGGAATCTGCTCACCGAAACGGTGAATAATATTACCGATATCCCGCTGGCTATAAAACTTAAGAATATTACCTTCCTCTTATTTATCTTCTGCCCGAACCTTCCGTAAAAAATAGTTCCGGCAAATAGCCCTCCGGCAAGAAACATCCCCAATAATCCAAGGTCCTTCGTTGAATTACCGAAAGCGTTCTGTATGAATACGATTATCACGCACGATATGGCGCCGAGGCCGGCCATGAGGAGAAAAAATACGCCGACTATGAATCGCATATCGGCATGAGCCGATATTGTCTTCATGCCATCTACGATATCGGAAAATATCGACTTTCTTATTGAATTCCCTAAAGCCTCCGTAGTCTTTACAAGGCTCTCCTTAACTTCTTTTATAGACCGCACATGCGCGATCATAGCTATAAGAAGGGCGGAGACGAAGAAAGTGATCCCGTCGATATAGAACCCGCCTATCGCTCCTATTGACTTTATATTGACTATCATGCCGGCGACCACCAATCCTATGACATTACCCAGCATGTGCGTAGTATCGGATAGAGTATTTGCTATCAGGAGTTTATCCCTTGAGACTATATCCGGTATAATTGCCATCTTTGAAGGAATGAAAAACCGCGATATGGAGAATGCGAGAAATACCGCCAGATACACGGGTAGTATATGATTTATACCTATGAAGAAAGGTATCGAAAGGACCAGGCACCCACGCAATATGTCGGACATAACCATCACATTTTTGCGGTTAAGTCTGTCGACCCAGACTCCGGCTATGGGGCCTATGACGAAGACCGGGATGATGGTGAATGATATGAGCTTGGCGAGCGCTATCTCCGAGCCCGGATTACGCTGGTAGACGAGGGCGACAAGAGCCATCTGCGTAAGGCGGTCGCCGAAGTTCGATATTAACTGCCCCAGCCACAGAAACAGAAAATTTCTGTCCGCCAGGACTTCCCGGAATTTGATCATAATATGTTTACGGCTACATCCGGATTATTTTTAAGGGTGTTGTGGACCGGGCAATTTTTTACGAATTCCAGAAGCGACGCCTTTCTGCGCTCATCGAGCGTTACGCCGAGCAGATCCACCGATATCCGTATCTGCCTGAAGCAAACGGGCCTTTCTTTCGCGAAATCCGCGTCGACACTTATCGAAAAACCGTTTAGCGGTATCTTCGCGCCTTCGCAATATTTACGCACATAAACCCCAAAGCATGTTCCGAGTCCGGCCAAAAGCGTATCCGGCGGAGTCATGCCTTTTCCATCGGTATCAACGGTAAATTGTCCGTCCTTCGACTTTACCTCAAACGACGAGCTTCCGCTATTCACTACATCGACATGATATGACGCTCCCATTCGCTAGCCTCCTTTTATGACGGCCACGCACTTTATTTTCAGTGATTCATTCTCGTCGAAATTAAACGGGTCTTTTTTAGCCATTTCGATGGCGCCGTAATAAAACTCATCCAGCTTCTTTATAATATCTTCGCTATTGTACGCGCTTTTTTTCTCTCCGGTAGCCATATGCAGGATCCCGGCGAATACGCGCTTTTCCTCGGGCGAATAACCGAGCCATTCAAACCCCGTAGCGTTGAGAGATACCGCCTCCGTCTTCGCGAATAACGCCGAAGCGGTCAATATGATGACGGCTGCCGCTATCATTATCTTTGCCAATGCCTTCATCCGGTCATCCTTTTGACACTTATGGTTTTAACGAAAGAAATCAAAATAAACAGCTGCCAATATAGCGGCTATGGAACTTGCGAATATCACGAAATAATTGATCCGGTCTTTATTTGATGTGATGCCGCACAAAAGAGAGCTGATAATGCCGAGATCCTCGGGGGAAAGCTTATCGTTCTTCTTCACCCGCTCGATAAGCATCTTATCCCTGACCGCCTTTGCCCTGCTGTGGTCAACCTTGAATTTATATATGAAGAATATGAGGAACCCTGTCACGCCCAGATACCAGGCTATCTTGCCGAATATCGGATTCAGATCGGCAAGGACCGTGACCACCCTTACCGATATTGTGGAGATTATGCCTATGAGCAGGAATATCCATGACGCGAAAGAATCGCCGCAGTTTTTACGCTCGGAGCAGTTAAGACACCTGTTATTTTTCAAATCTATTCGCCTATTATCTTTACGAGGACGCGTTTTTTACGGCAGCCGTCGAACTCCCCGTAGAAGATCGTCTCCCACGGACCGAAGTCGAGTTCTCCCTTGGTTATCGCGACGACTACCTCGCGCCCCATGATCGTACGTTTCAGATGCGCGTCGCCGTTATCCTCGCCTGTAAGATTGTGCCGGTACTTATCTTTGCCGTACGGGGCCAGGCGCTCGACCCATTTCAGAAAATCCTCGTGCAATCCGCCCTCATTGTCGTTTATGAATACGGATGAGGTGATATGCATGGCGTTCACCAAACACAGCCCCTCCTTAACGCCGCTCTTTGCGACGGCATCCTCCACCTGAGGCGTGATATTCACGATCTCGTAGCGGTCCTTCGTATTCATCCAGATGTATTCGGTGTGTGCTTTCATAGGGAGAAGTTTAAAAGTTTTGTGTCCTGCTTCGCCATTCAATCTGTAAAACTCGGGTATGGCTTCGCAGAGACATTCTGCTTCGCAAGAGTCTGTAACTGAAATTTCTACGAAGCCCTACCTCAGTTTTAACATTGAAGGGCGAAGTAGAATGGTCTACTTCGCGCTTCAACTTGCAAACTCCAGTGGCGCTTCGTAGAACCTATCCCTACGAAGCTCAAAGCTGAAAAGCTTTGAGCGAAGTAGGATGGAGCTGGCGAAAGGAGTTGAACCTTCGACCTACGGTTTACGAAACCGTTGCTCTACCAACTGAGCTACGCCAGCATGTATCTAATACCGTCTGAAACCTCAATGAGCGTTGTAGTCTCTCCGAAGCCCTATCTTAGTATTCGCATTGAAGGGCGAAGGAGGACCAACTGAGCTACGCCAGCAAACTGTCTACTAACTTCTGAAACCTCAAATCGTGAGAACCAACTGCCCCGCCAAGCATCTTTATAGACTTGGGGCGGGGTCCCGCCCCGTCCATTTAATCGCCATGGCGGGAAACTACGCCAGCCTATTAACTATCGGACTTGCTTACACCACTTGCCCCGCCTCATACCTATCGACTGTCTTGGCGGGGAGCTACGCCAGCATTATTTCAAAAAGATTATAGCAGATATTCTGGTGGGTGTAAAAAGATTTTCTCACAGGCGTGTAGCGCGGATGTTAGCGGGATCTTCAGGGACGCGTCACTTTGGGACACTCAAGTATGGTGTGTCCCTTTTTGCCACGTCCCCATTATCCGCAGGACTGCCTCAATTGCGCATTATGTATAGCACGGAATAGTGGATAGTCAAGGCGAGCTATGACTAACTCATTCGCCTTCTTTTAATCAAAGCTGCTGCAAGTCCCCCGATGCCGAACAGCACCATTGTAGCAGGTTCGGGCACGCAGGGGTTGTCCTTATCGCCGTTCAGGGTGATCCAGTCCTTTATGCAGGTGACCTTGCTGTAGTACAGCTCGATCGGTTGTGTGCATTCGCCGGGAAATAATGTTTTGCTGATCCTTCCTTCCAGCACGTACGTATCATAATATCCTTTGGGGTATTCTATCTTCCCCAGCCCTTTGTTAAATACGTCATATGATCCTAAGTAGGTGTCGTCACTCACTCCGTTCAGGGTCACGCTCACCGGAAAGTGGTAGGGCGCCCCGTTATGGTGATTTTCCTCAAAAACCGTGGACTGGTTCACCTTGTATATCCCGCGCGTGGAAAGCGAATCGACGGGTACCGGGCAAAGATCCGCGGCGTATTTGTAACCGTTGGTTTCATTGAGAAGGATTTCGTCTGACGATCTTCCGCTGAAATCGAAGAACAGGCTTTCGTGGGCCCAGCCGTTATTGTAAGGGTTCGACGATACTATCGCGAAATATAAATTACTTAAGTCGTCGTCAAAATACATCGCCTCTATGTCCCACCCCTCGCTGAAAGCGTCGGACCAAGTGCGATTGTAGTTGTTCTCAACCACATAGTCTATGTCAGCACCTGCTGGAACCCAGTTGGAAAACGGGGTCACCCCCCAATCTCCTAGGTCACCGTCCAGAGTATATGAGGAAGCAAATGCTTCTTGGGCCGGCGCGCAAAGAGTAAACGATACCGCCAAGATCGTCGCCAACAGCAGATTCCTGAAATACATAAATCTTACTTTATTTGTTCGCATGACGCCTCCTTATAAATATTTCGTATTTTCTTCAAAAATGCGCCCCTCTATAACTCATCATCAATATCAAATAAGCAATAACCGTGCCAAGATATCATAATCCTAGTCTTTATAACTGCTTATTAATAAAGGAGATATGAAAGGCATGACAAACTATGACAGACTAGGCGTGTTGATTTAGATGGCTATATGTGGAAACTAAGGGTTGGGTATACTCAGGGACATGTCACCTTGGGACACTCAAGTATGGTGTGTCTCTTTTTGACACGTCCCCCAGCACAAGGATACTCAATAGCAGGGACGTTCCCCACGGGAAACGTCCCTGAATTCCTCTCACACCTCCGTCAGACCGTTGGAGCTATTTCCCGAAATTCTTGCTTGATTGAGTGGGTTGCTGGTGTTTCTTCTTCTCTGCATCAGCCTTTGCTATCATTGCTTGCTTATCGTGTTTATGTTTATTTTTATCTCCTTTATCACCCATTTGCTCCTCCTTTGGTTTAGCAACGAAATCTCAAGTAATACATTATATCACGATATCTTGAGGGACGTGCCGCTTTGGTACGCTCAGGTATGGTGTGTCCCTTTTTGACACGTCCCCATTATATACGTCCCCATTATATACTTCTTTACATATCGGGCATATATATTTCATATCTTCACTCCTTTATTTTAGAAACGAAATCTTCGCGAAGATTTGAAAGAAATCACAAGGCTATTTCTTAATAAACTTTGTCCCGTCAGGGAGCAGGTCTTCCGGGACTTCTTTTCCGGCTTTTCTTAGTTTAAACCTTTCACAATCAACATTACTATTGAGGCAATATTTATTCGCAATTTCAATGAACTCCTCAAAATCGCTTATACCAAAATGCTTATAAGTGGGGCATTTTTCCACGCATTCACAATGAAAGCCTATCTTATTAATAGTCTTGAAAAAAGGGCAATCTTTATGCTTATCTGTTTCGCAATACTCAAAAGTATTGGGTGGCGAAAAACTTATCTTATCGAGACACTCCCTTGAATAATCAACATACATCGGACATCCCATATCACATCTCCGTTATGTTATCAGTTTTGTTCTGGTCTAATTAGTCTAGTAGACACTTTATGTAAATAACAGCAGGCGGTGGAATTATAAAACCATTACGGTCTCGACAGATTTGTTTCGCAAATTTATGGGTTATATATTGTTACGTAAAGCGTCTACTACCACTAAAGCGTTCCTTTACTTTTGATCGCGATAGATAGAATATTATGAAAGAATAAAATGTGGCGCTTAAAATTATCAATATCATAAATATACCCATAATGGCTTTTTCCGCGATAGGCATTACCTTTTGCATCGCTTCCTCTATCTGTTTTTCGGTCATTTTCGGAGCGTTTGGGCTCGATTCTTGACGCCTCGCTTCCACACCCTCAAAAAAACTTTTGTCGAGACCACTAATGGCGTATTCTTTAGCCTTGGTCAGAACATAGGGGGTGCTTATTGCGGTTTCAATCAATATTATGGCTGAGATCGCGATCATCGCTATGCGCGCCCAGTTTTTGAATTTGATCAAGAATACAGCGACGACGATACATAAGGGAGTGATTATCACATATAGATAATTTGAGATCGGGGGATTATACTTCCAGCCTTCCCGAATAGATAATAGGCTGATAACCGATAGGATAAGAAATATTATTCCGAGTATCTTTACTCCTTCCGGCTTTTTAACTTCGCTTCCGCTTCGTAACCCCGGATCGCTTTCCCTTGCGGATAAGTCATCCGATAAATTGACGCCGCAATTTAGACACACCTTCCAGCTATTATCGTAAGTTTGCCCGCACTTAGAACACTTTTTCATAAAACTCCTATTTTAAAGATGATATAAGGCAGAAACAAAAGTGACCCCTAGTTTCAGAGGTCCTTTTGTAGGTGATAGGCCTGATGGCTTTCGCTATCTTTGGCATTTCCTCCTATATTTCCGTATTAAGTCTACCTTATAATTCCGCTATTTACAAGACACGAAGCGCGAATTTATGAAGCATTCTCTACTTTATTAGGAGTGACGTCTTTTGCGGGAAGAGTCCATCCGCAAATCGTACACATCTTACATGAACGATCGACTTCATCGATATGCTTGCCACAACATGTGCATTTCATATTATTCTCCCTGTTTTTTACCAGCCTGTTTTTAAACTTTCTTACAAAGTGGGCAAAAAAAATACCGCCTCACACACCACATTAACCTCACAACACATTAAGTATACGCTATGCCACCGCAATATGCAAGAGTTGGGGCCTTACTTTTTAATTTCTAACCATTTACCCGGTTTTATATCCCCCAGGCTGTATGGCCCGAATCTTGTTCTGACGAGCCGCTTCACAGGTTTATCAAAACTCTCGAACATCCGCCTGATCTCCCTATTCTTACCTTCCATCAGGCTCACCCTTATCCAGCTCCGGCCATCTTTATACTCGATTACTTTGACACTTTTAGGCTGCGCTTTTTCGCCGCGGCCTATATCGACGCCTCCCAGCATCTTCAGTATCTCATCCTGAGAAACAGCGCCGTCTATAAGTACTTCGTACGTACGTTCGATCTTATAGCGCGGTTCCGTGAGAATATTGCCAAATTCTGTATCGTTTGTAAATATCAACAGCCCTTCCGAATCGCGGTCCAGCCTCCCCACCGGAAATACCCAATCGCCTATATCTTTAAGGAATTCATATACGGTGGGTCTCCCCAGTTCGTCCGAACGGGTGGTCACATAACCTGAAGGTTTATGGAATAATATATATCGTTTTTTTGATTTAGGCAGAGGCTTTCCGTTTACAAAAATATCCCCGGGATCGCTTATCTTCGCGCCCGGGTCGAGCGAGGTCTTGCCTTTTATCTTAACCTTACCTGCCATAACAAGCTCAAGGGCCTGCTTTCTGGAGCAAAGTCCGGATTTGGATATCATGCGTATAACGTTATGAGGCAATATCGATCCTATTATCACGCGGATTGGTTTCGGGGACAGGTTTGGGATGCGCTCCAGAACCGTCCCCAAGCTTGTCTTCTATAGAAACAAAATAGACCTCTAATTTCAGAGGTCCTTTTGTAGGTGATAGGCCTGATGGCTCTCGCTATCGTTCCATCTCCTCCTATTGTTCCTAAATAAAGTATACCCTATGATTCCGTTTTTGACAAGGTGTGGAGCGCGGATTTATGAGACGTTTCAGTTCTTACTTTATCAGGCGTCCGAGGGCGGCTACGACGGCCGTCTCTACGCGCAAAATACGGTCTCCCAAACTGACTCGTTCGCATCCTGCTTTTTCAAATGCGGCTATTTCATCCGGCAGAAATCCGCCCTCCGGCCCTATCGCGAGAGTGAATGCGCCATTAACGCTGCGCGGCAACATGCCGATCGCGCCTTCCGGATGCGCCACAAAGGCGCCAGTGCCTTTTACGATCCCCGGAAGCTCATCTTTTACGAACAGCTTAAAGTCCATCCGGCAGGAAACCTCTGGCATGATAGTGTCCTTCGCCTGTTCGAGCCCCAAAGCGAGCTGGGCATTTATATTTTCCTCTTCCAACACCGGACTCTTCCAGTAGCTCTTCTCCACCCTCCCGGAATGTATGAGTATTATCTTCTTTATCCCGAGCGCTGTAATGTGTCCGAGAATACGATTAAATACCAACGGCCTCGGCATAGCGAGTATTAATGTGCCCGGCACGGGCTTAGGAGGATCTTCATAAAGCGATATCTCCATCTCTATAGACCTGTCATCTATCGTTTCTACGCGTCCCCGTCCAATCTTTCCATTGACCAGGCCCACGCATAATTCCATTCCCAAAACCGGTTTAAGGAATTCCCGGATATGCTTATGACGCCGCCCGGTAATAACAGCGCGCTTCCCGGAGTCGGTGAGGTCTTCTTTTGATAATAGTATTAAATTCAATATAACTCCTATATCAGAAAAGGGGTCTGACCCCTCTTGGTAAAACTTTTTAAAAAGAAGTGCCTGACCCCTTTTTTACGCGGCGGTCCAGAATTCCTTCATGAGCCGGATCTCGGTACCAATCTTTTCTACCAGGCTCACTATTTTACCCAGGCAGTAAATTATCCTGTCTTTAGCTTTAGCCGGGTCGGTCGACTCATCTCTGGATTCGACTATATTGGCCATGAATTCAACTATATCCGTATCACTGTCGAGCATATCCTTTAACATTGTATGCAGGATGACGCCCGTGGCGGAAGTATTATCGCCTTCGTAAAGACGCGCTATGATCGCGAGCATCAAAAGCTTCGACTGGTGTATAGACCGTTCCCCAGCGTCCATCTTATTGTAGTCGGCGGGCAGCGCCGCATTCACGAGACGAACCCCAATAAATATATCAGGGTCGCTTTCGGCAAGGCCTTTTATATTTATATCCGCGATAGTCCGCTCGGATATGACTATCCTCTTAACACCCTCCAGCTTCGGCGTCTTGAGAAGCGCGCCGAGATGCTCCTTATCGGAGTACTCCCTGCATTTTACAGAATCGGAGCCCCTGCGCTTACGGATATCATCCAGGGCCTTCCTTACGGAGTCCGTTAACTTCATCTGCTGCGGAATTATTATCTCTATCCTGTTAGAATCCAGAAGATCCGCGGATTGCCATATATTTTTTAGCACAGCTTCCCATCCTACTCTCTCTTCCTCGGTGAAAGTCCCAGGCCCTATCTCAAGGCCGAGCTTTACCGTAAATTCCGATATGACATCGACAAGTTCCTGACTTACCGGCGTCACGGTGGCAGGAGCAGGCGTTGGTGCGATCTCCTGCAATTGAACGACATCCGGTGCCGGTTCCACGGAAGTTACCGAACGCTCCACCGTCGGCGATGATAGAACTTCGAGAGCTTTTCCGATACGATCCCGGTGTTTTTCGTTCTCCGGTGAGGCGGCCGCTATATTCAGCGTGGTCACCAATAAATTACGTGTCGGATTATCTACCTTGGCCAAGAATGGCATCTGCTCATTTATAATATAGTTCGTGAGTATATCGTTAGGGGAATGCCGAAGAGTCATGGAAAGCTGTTCTACGGCCTCTTCTGGGGTGAAGCCCTCTTTTATGAGTTCATCCGCCGGATCGTGATGCTTCTGTATTCTGGCCCGGTTTATGGCTGCCGCGACCTCAAGGGCGTGTAATTCTAAATCATCCTCTTCTCCGGAAACCTTCATATAAAGTGGCAAATAGCCGTTCTTAACCTGTATCAGCCATCTGTTATCCTGAGTTACGGCGCGATACTGAAGCTCCTGCCAGGTATCCTTATCTCCCTTGAATACGGCATGAAGTTGGCGTAAAGACGTAAGCCAGGCCACGGGATTAAATGGCTCAAACCCCTCCGTAACGCTGAGCTGCTCACCGTCTCTCTGGCCCTTTATGGTTATTACGCTGTCTTTCGGGCCGTCACGGTTTGTCACCTGCATAACCTCGGCGCCGCCATGTGCTTCCTGATAGCTCAGGCCTTTAGGCTCAAACAGAGAGGGCATGCCGAAAACGGAAGCGCCCGTATATATCAGCCCGTAAAGTTCTTCCTCCTTGACGGAATTAACCGGCTCAGATCGAAATTTAAATTGGTCCGGAAATTTATTAGCTATATCAAACAGGCCACCCCCCCAGG
>Ga0247841_10006511_pt1 | contig 17961 bp, 27 predicted proteins | sample LaCruzMarch2015__2_FD_192410 | JGI IMG/M metagenome (GOLD analysis project Ga0247841, IMG submission 192410) | Freshwater microbial communities from meromictic Lake La Cruz, Castile-La Mancha, Spain - LaCruzMarch2015_18m | ecosystem: Environmental > Aquatic > Freshwater > Lake | place: Spain... | reverse complement strand
CCACCCGTACCACCAATGTATACTCCTTGATTTCCCCCTGCACCACCAACATTACCAGTTACCCCAGTTATTGAAGCAACTAAACCAGTTGATACTAATGTTTGAGCACCGCCCGTTGTTCCATTTACTGACGCACCGTTTAAACCATTACCTCTTCCTCCATCACCACCAGCACCGCCCGCTACTCCATTTTTACCAGCAAGACCACCATAATATATATTTTCAGTTAAGGCTACACCACCAGTACCACCAGTTCCACCAATAGCACCAGTTGGGGGGGGGGAACTTCTTCCTACACCCGTGCCATTATCGCCATTACCACCATTTGTGCCATTATTACCAGGTGCTCCAAAAATTCCATTATTTGTTAAAGTGTTTTTAACATATATTCTAAATCCATTTGTATTATATTTCTTTCCAGCATTTACGGTAAGATTATTATAATACATATCTCTGGTTGGTGTTGTATCGGCTGAAATTGTTACATCACCGTCTGAACCATCTCCAAAAATATGTGAATTTGAAAGAGTACAATCATTAACTATTAATTCTGTTCCATCCCATAAAAGTTGGTTAAACGGGTCCGCACTGTTTCCGATACTAAACTTATAATCTGATGTTGAATATCCCAAGAAAAAACCAGTACCAGAATTATATGTTGTTTGACCACCTCTTATGTGTCCGTTAGTTCCTACATTAATTCCAGTTGACTCACAAATCAAAGCGTCAGAAGCTCCAAACCATACTCCATTTGAAAGATAACCAGATTGAGCATTTATAACACCAGTCGCTATTATATCAGAAGCTACAAGTTGACCTGCTGGAGTAACGTGGAAAGGAGCAGTTGACCTATCAGCGTATTTCTTGCCTGCATAAAAAGGATAATCAGCTGGTGCCATACCAGCAGAAAGTGCATCAGTTGCTCCATCTTTATAAATTGCAGATGGCGATATTGACCAACCTCCAATTGAACCCGAAGTAGCTGTTATTGTGCCTGTAAATGTACCACTTGCACCTGTTATATCTCCCCTAAAATTACCGTTATTGGCTTCTAGATTGCCATTACTGTCTAAACGCCACCCTGAGGCTCCTGGTGCAAAATTAGGGCTTTGTACTGTGCCTGTACCAACCACCGAACCATTAGCAGAATTTTCTATATTTGAATTTTCAATCTTAACCGCTGGATTATTAGCAGATGGGCTTTCAGTAGTTCCTTTACCATCGTTAATACTAATGTCAATCGGATAATAATTTTCTTCTGGCTTATCTTTAATTTCCATTTTATTTAAAAGTTAAAAACTTGACTTCTGGCGTTGTAGTCGTACCAGTAACATATATGCGAAACTGTATTTGTTCACATTCTTTTATATCACTTGGTAATTCAGTAACTATATTTTTTGAAAGTATTCCAGCATAAGTTGTATAATCATAAGTTCCTATATCTGTGAATGATGCAGATGTGTCTTTTCTATAAGCTATCTTAACACCCTCATTAGTTCTTAAAACTCTTGAAAAACTAATCTCGGCTTCAGTAAATTTATGTAAATCTTTATTTGTTCCTACTGTATAAAGAGGCGAAGTAAAATAAGCCGAGTAGCCTGTTGAATAAGAAGTTGCAGTTGTTAAGTCAATTCCGTATGTAGTGTCATCTCTCCAACCTACTAAAATTGTATCTCTTGTTATTGGTAAAAGTGCAGAAACTTTTAATGGTTTAGAAGTTCCGTCATTTCCTGTTGAGATTGTATGTTCTAAATTTAAAATATTACCTTTACCTGTTTGATAAAGAGAGTAGATACCCATTTCTGGGATAACAGTAGTGCCTCCGTTTCCTACACCAAAGAAAGTTTTGTTTTTATAATTACATATCGAACCAGGATACCATTCAAGATACTTACCACCACTTAAATCTACCGCAATTTGACCTATAACATAAGCATTGGCACTATCGCACCTAAATATTGTTCCACTTGTTCCAGCCAAGACAACTAAAATATTACCCACATTAAGCATTGCGTGAACACCATAATCAGCTATTACTATTGGTTGTCCAAAAGACACAGACGACCTATCCCAGGGGAATATGTCAGCAATCCTAATATCAGTTACCGCTGTGCCTTGCCAAGTTCCACACATTAGGTTGTTTCCTAATTCTTCTACGCATTTAATCCGATAAGAGGTTGGTAAATCAAGAGCTTGTTGTGTCCAAGTAAAAGTTCCTGCTGTTGCTGGGACAAATGTCTGTCCCGTATTTTCATCCAAAGAGAATACAAAACGACCAGCTCCACCATAAAGTTTACTATCGTTCTTTGAAACTAACATTGGATGCCATAAAATGTCAGAGTCAATCGCTTTCCAACTATTTGTCCAGCCTGCGTTAGAAATTCCAGTTGTCGTTCCGTTCCCTGAAGTCGCACCATCTCCACAAACATCTAAATAAGCATCTCTGGCTACTATTAAATAGTTTTTCCAAATTGCAAGACCGTTTCCGTGTCCACCCGCTGTAAATCCAGTCATTAAAGCCCAAGTTGCTCCGCTATCGCCAGACCGATATACATTTCCACCATTATCAAGAGCATAACACTCGGCAGGAGTGATAGGATGTCTAACAAACCAGTTAATTTGAGCTGTTACAGTTGTCGCAGATACTTTAGCTAATAAGTTATTAAGTGTTACAACGCCAGGAATACTAGAAATATCAAGATTTCTCATATCAGGAAATCCTATATGCTCACTTTGTGCGATGCCCTGCTTTGGTGCTTCAATTTTTATGTTTATATTTCCCATTTATTTATTATCTTCTAAGAATGGAATTAATTGAGCACGATTTTGTTTTTGGAAAGTAACAGTAGTGCCTGTGCTTGTCGTATTGACAGCAGTTCCTCTTTTAGTTAAAGAAATCTGAAAAGTATTAGCTGTTATGCCATTATTTATCACATAATAAGTCGTGTCGGCACTTATCCCCGTTGGGATAGCGGTTGCTTCAAACCAAATCTCGTCATCAACCGCTAATTCGTGTTCTACAGCTGTGATAACTGCAGGTGAAGCAGAAGAAACGCTACACGAAATAAAATTATATTTGGAAAATTTCATATTTTATTTAATATTACGATTTGGGTCAAAATAGTAATGACATTTAACACACAATCTAACCCAATCTATTATTTCTTTTTTATATTATACCTATTTTAATATAGCAAATCTCCTTAATACAATGCCTCCCCAATATGGTTTGCCTCGATATTAGGCTCACACCATATTTCAATTCCTGCTTCCTTAGCTACTCGGCAGAAATAAACATCCTCGCCCTCTTGTTTGTCTTTTTCGCCATACCAGAACCAAGGTCTTGGTATTTTATTAAGGCAAGATACTCTTATCAACATACAGCCAGTTCCTAATGCGTAAACCTTAAATAATTCTTTAGGTAATATATTGCTTGTAGCTATCAGATTGCCATTAGTATCTTGCATCTTCATCGTAGAAACAAGAGGTAAATGTCGCATATTATAATGTGCTCCTACTATGTCTTTATTTGCGTCTAACAGTCTTTGCAAAACTTGTGATGAAAAACACATATCGGCATCTATAAAGAACAAGTAATCGTAACCCCCAGTTATTGCCGCTAAACAAACTTCTTCTCTGCTCTTATGAAGATAACATCCTTGCTTAATCATTAAATTTGTTTCTGGATAGGCTTTCATTATTGAAGCCAGGGTTGCGACAGTTTTAGCTCTTATGTTCTCTAAACAAATAACGCCTAATAAAATTTTCATACACCGATATTAATTAATAAATTACTGGGCAGGATTCCTCCCACCCAATGTATCTAAAAACTAACCAGAGCAAGTCATTTTAGAAGTTGTCAATGCTCCACTCGAACCGATGAACCAATTAGTTCCATCAGAATAAACATTAACGAAATCTCCTAAATTTTCTCCATCTACAACAAAAGTAATAACGTCTACATCATCGCAATCTACAACCGCACCAGCGACAATTAAACTTCCTTCAATATTATCACCTTCGGCAGAAGTAATTATTACGTTACCTGTATCTAAAGCACCAGCGGCAACAAATTTATAGTTGACGCCTTTATTGGTTACTGCTGGTAAAGTGATAGTTGTTCCACTAGCAGACAAAAAGTAGGTTGTACCACTATCTAGAGCAACTAGAGTAGTAGTAGCGTATACATTTGTTTTTGCGATAGTAGCACTAGCCAAACGATATTTGATAGTCTTATGAAAGATTGTATCAATTAAAACGTGTGGACTAGCCATCGCTGCTAATTTCTGTTCCAATACATAACCTTGTGCAAAAAGGTTTTGTGCTTGAGCTTCTGTATAAACTGCAACTTTACGGACACCGTCAGTTAATGTTGCTGGTTGGAAATAAGCTAAAGCAATAATTGGGAACACAAACAAGGCGAGTGCTATAACAATTATTTTTTTCATTTTGTTTATGTTATTTAATTAAATTTAGCTGTTTTTCAAGCTCATCTTTTTTTATTTCGTATTTGTTTGGATTTTGTTTCTTATAGGCTTCAATTAAAGCCTCTAGCTTTTGTTTGGGAGTAAGTTCTCCGCTAACTACATCACCGTCTTTGTTTGCAATAGTCAGTTTACCCTTACTCTCTATCATTTCTTTTTTCATATTTTAGAGTTTAATTTATGGGGAGCGTGGCAGAGTCAAGTTGGTTGTTAATCGGTGAAGGAACAACCTTCTCAACTCCACTATGCTCCCCATAACAGGGTTATTAAGCAATAGTGATGTCGATTAACAAAGTTCTAAGCGGTGTCCAAATACCAGCTCCGACATTGCCATAAACAGCAATTTCTTTACCAGTCTTGGCAGTAACGCTCTTTTCTTCCATCTGCACGCCCCTAGGTGCTAAATAAGTAGCAATACCCTTAACGCCAGCTAATCTGTGTCCAGAGTTAGTCGCTGTTAATGTACCAATAGTATCAGTAGCGAATGTGCCAGAACGGACAACGTAAATATCAACTCCAGCGAATGAAGTCATAAATCCGTTATTTAAGGCGGCATCAGCATAAGAGAAACCAGAAGCCATTTGAGCCTGCATAAATCCAACTACATCCGTATTTTCAATGACCAAGAATAACCCATTGTAAGAGTTAGAATAACCCATTACTTTAGAACTTAAGTTGGCAATGATTTCGGGTACGTTAGCAGGAGTTGTGAAACCACCAGTCGGGGTTGTATAAGCTCCAGTAGCAATGTCCGTAATCTTGTTCAAAACGAAATAATCAATACCATAAGCTACGGCATAAGTCATTTCATCAATCCTTGAAGCGGCCAAATCAACCCTTGCCATTGTGCTTTCAAACTCATAGATATGTTCAGCATAAGTAACTTGGTCAGTTACAGACACCGTATCATCGGTAGTTGTGAAGGCAGTAATAGTATAACCACCAGAGATTGCAGCAATAGCGGCAGTCGGGTTGTTACCATAAGGGTTTGTAAGGTACTTTGAATCTGAACGGTCTACGTTGCAGATTTTCTCACTAACTAAGGCATTTCTCAATGCCTTTTGTAGTGATGCTTGAAAATATTTCAATCTCCAAGTTGCACTTAAAGTGCTAGTTCCGATTGTGTTTATATGTTTATCTGTTTGTGTAAACTTTTTATTTTTATACAAACCACATTAATTAATAATTCCGATTAATTAATGTTCACCGCCATTAATCCTATCTTCTTTGTTTTCTTTGATTGAATCTTGCGTCAGCTAATCTAGCAATATCGTCATCATTTTCAGATACTTTACCTCTAGAAAAGTCTTCTAAGATTCTTTCGTCAGAAACTTGTGTTGTTCCACGCTTTCCACCACCAGAATTGGCGGCTTGAGCAGTTTTTCTATCTTCTTCTTTAGATTTCAATAGAGCTATCATTGCAGGAGATTTCTTTGCTTCTGCTGTTGATATTCCTTTATACTTTGCGTAGTCAAGAATATCGTCAACATCTTCATCATGTACATCCTGTAATGCTCTAATATCCTTTAAAGACATATCATTTTGTTTTTCTATTGGTTTTGGTGCTTCTTTTAAGGCTTTTAGCTGAGCCTCGGCTTTTTCAGCCCTTATTTTCTGATTTTGTGCGATTTCCTTAGCTTTTTGTAGTTCAGCTTCGGTATCAGGCACTAAATCTTGTTCTTCGGTGTTTAAAGGGTCCGCTTCCTCTTGATATTCTTCTTCCATAGAGTTTTTTTAAGGCTCTTAACTCCGAGCCTATTTAATTATTTATTACTATTAGTAGCTAATCTTTTCAATGTTTCTTCTGGAGTTTCACTTTTATAACCTGCTAATCCGTTAATTTCTCTTAGTTGGTTCTCAACGTGAGCAATTATAGTATTTCTGGCTCTTAAACATGTTGAATCTGTTAAATCTAGGTATTTTAGTTCTAAGGTATCTGTTTCAGCAATATCTGCCAGAGAATTAAGCCGTAGATTAAGATATTTTATTACTATTGCCCTTGAGTTTATTAAAGATTTTTCTTCGTCTGGCATTTTATTCTCAAGATTTACTGTCATCCAAAGATCTATAATCTGATTAATTGGTGCGTCTCCGTCAATCGTAGGCAAAAATATCTTTCTCATAAGAGCATTTAGCTCTGGACTCTTAAATGTATTGTGCCATTGCGTTTCTTCTGCTTTAGACATATTTAGTTGAAGCATTACCTTTCTAAGTACATAGATTAGCGGTAAGTTTTCAGCAAATACAGTTTTAAGAAGATTTAACTCCTCATCTGTGTATCTGCCATTTGGCATTATTGTTCTCATTTGTTTGTTAAGGTGTTCACCGATTAGTGTTCACCGATTAATTAATTATTTAATTACTGGCGTTGGTGCTATTGGAGCCATCGGCGTTGGTGCAGGGGCGTGTTTAGGTAGCTGTGAAATTTCTAATGGACTTAATGTTCCCGTAAGACTTAATATCTTATCAAATATCACTTTCATTTCAGGGCTCATTGGTTGTCCTTGCAAACCGGCTATTATTTGTAAAGCGGTTGATAGTGTGGCTAAAGCACCTTGGGTATCTTTTGATTCACCAGTTACATCTATATCAAAATCCCATTCAAAGTCTTTTAGTTGTTCTTTCCAGGTCTTGATCTTAATTTCACTTGGCTTAATAAATCTCTGACTTCCCATTTGGTTTAGACTGTCTTGAACCTCGTTGGTTGCCTGCATCATATCTCCAGCTTCATTGGCTGGGTCGTAAATCTGACCACTAAGGATAACTTTCTTTTTAATGTCGTTTACAATCCTTGTAACTTCTGCTGGTAAGTATCTCTTGTCAATAAAGTCTATTTGATTTTGTGAAAGTATCTCGCTTATTTCTTCTGTGGTGTCCATTTTCTTCTTTAAGAAAGGAAGAATGTAGGTTGTCATCATTTCTATAATCGCTAAGCCTTTGTTCTCGGTCATTAATTCAAACAATGAGTGACTTTCCTGTAATAGAGCATTTTGCAATCTCCAGGCTGTTCCACTTGGAGGTGCTTCTCCCATCATTGCTTCACTAATACCATTAATTTGATTACCAATCGCCTGCCACTGGTTCTGAAAAGACTGTATTGATGTTATATCGTGAGAGTTATTGGCTATCTGAGTTAATGGCTTATTTGTTTCGTGAACCATTATATCTCCATTCTCAATGTTCATTAAGGCATTTCTGCCTACATAGTTTCCGTCTGATGTCTGAAATATTACTTTAGAAACTAAGTCTAATTGGTCTTTAATCTGTTTTTGCGAGTGATTAACCATCCATTGAGCTTCAAATAGGTGTTGAACTGCTCCAAAAGATAATGTTTGACCATCTTCTTTTATGAGATGGGTTATCATATATGGGTCTTTGCTCTCTCTACCACTAAAAAGTGTATAATCATCATACTTACCTTTTTCGTTCCTCTCCCGAAAGCAAACAACGTGCATTTGTTGAGCATAAGTATTAGCATCTTCTTCATTTTCTGTTAATAAAGAAAGCGGTAATTCTCCGTGAACCTCATATAATGTAATATAATCAGCCTTATTATCTCTTGTTTGATTGTTAAATGTTGTTCTAGTTGTAAAATCTTGCTTTTCAATAATTTGATTAACAAAGTCTTCATTATATCCGTGAGTCTTTATTCTTTTTTGAAGTTGAGATGGTGTTAGCCATATCTTTTCAATCTTTGGGTTTTGTTCAAAGTCAATCGCATCACAAATTACTCTATTCCAAGGTATAACTTCAGCAATCAATTCTCCGTTCTTTTCTATAAACTTAACGATAGCCGAACCATATCTTGCTAGTGTTCTACCCCATTCATTTAAAAATACTCCAAAATTAGACGTTCTCATCCACTTCTGAAGCAATAGAGCAGCCATAAAAGCACTTACTGTATCTGCTAACTTTGTGGCTCTGACCGTAATATTCTTTCTGTCAATATCAGTAGCTCTATACCAAATATTAACAGCCGCAGTTACAATATTAAAGAAAGGTTTTTCTCTACCCTTGGAATCAGTTTCTCCTGATATATGTTTAGAGTTTAAATAAGCATCAATCCTATTAAGATTGTTGTATATATTAGATCTAACATATTCACTATGAGTTGTTTCTCCTATTATCCAGTCCTGCTCGGCTTTCCGAACTAATTCCTGGACAGTTAATGTTTTCATATATTAAAATTAAACTATCTCCAAGTTATTGTACCTTCTACTGTTGGAGTTATTGGAGCAAATACTACTATACCCTTAAATGCGTTTAAATCAAAAGTATATGTGCCTGCTGGGGTTGATGTAGCAAAACTTATAATCTTAGTCGAAAGAGTTGTTGAAGCATAATTATCTCCTACTGCTACGTCATAAAGAGTTATTGTCTGAGCAGAAGTAGCTGTAAAGATAACTGAGCCCAAAGTTCTTGAACCTGCCTTGATTAAAGTTCCAGTGGTGGTTGAACCAGTAATAGCTGTCATATTTACTGATTGATAAGAACTACCAACAGAAACACTACCAACAGGAATATCTATTGGCTTAAATATAACAATCAACAGTAATACTGCGATTATTGAACCACCGATTACTAACATTTTTTGTAACTTGTCCATATTATTTGTTCGAGCTATTTATTATATTAAATTTGTTAATTTCAAATATTTCTTTTTGTCTTTGTATTTGCTGATGGCTATTAGGGTCTTCATCAATAGCTTCTTTCCTTAGTTCAAACCAAGCTCTATAAATCAATGTATCTCCAATGTCTGGACTTCTGCCTAAATCAATCTTGACTTCATCTTTGGGTTTAATTTGTAACTTACCATCCTTATCAATATCCTTTTGTCTTAACAAGGCTGATAGTTCTTCTATAATTACATCTCGATATTCGTGGGTTTGAAATGCTATCTTATGTTCATTGATTAACTCGGCTAGTTTAAATCCGCATTGGCTTTTAAGGTTTCTGAAGCTTGTCTTTGGTATTAGGTCGCTTTCAAACTTAGCTTGTCTTTGTCTTATCTGGCTTCTAGTAGGTAATGGACTTGAATTGGCTATAAATCCCTTAACACCTAACATCCCGTCAACCACTGCTCCGCCTATTCCATCTTCATCAACCATTATATTAGACCAAGGTATTTTCTCACTACTAGCATAATCTTTAGCTTGTTGGATTGTCTTTTGAGTATCTTGCTTGCTAAACTGTTCTATCTTATAAAGTTCTAATCCATCCCAGAAAGAGAATACTGTTGTATCTTTACCAAGTCTGGCTACATCTATAATTAAATATTTTTGGTTATCCTTAGTTATTACATTGCTGAAAGTATCTGTTAAAGCATCAAATGTAATCATTGAGTCTTGGCTTTCATCATAATCCCAATTACCTTCCCAAAGTCTTTGTCTGGTTACTTGGTTCTTTTCATTTTTTAAAGTATCTCTGTAATCGTCTGATAAATATTTGTTGTCTGTTGAAAATGCTTGAATATACTTTTTGCTTTTATCTAATATCCCTTCTCTGGTAGGGTCTACAAAATCTCTTTTCATCCATCCCTTTTTCGGGTTAGCTGTTATCAATAGTTTCTTTTTAAGTCCATACTTTTCATTCTGCCATCTACCTACTGAAAGCCATAGGTTAGATTTTGCTGGTTCGCTTACTTCGCCACCTTCTTCAACCCATCCTCTAGTCATTTGCATTGAACCAAATCTTTCAAAGAATGGGTCTGATGGGTTTTCTCTACAAGCTGTCAAAAATACTTTACTTCCGTTATAGAGATTGAATACATTATATTGTCCATCTAGTTTAGCGTATTCATCAATCTTTAATCCCCAATTTCTAAATACTTCTTGGATAGTAGGAACAGTAAACCTTCTAAGGTCTATTAATTCTTGTCTGGCTATAAAGTAATGTGTTTCAGGATATATCAGAGCATCACCGAATATCAAACTAGCACCAAGATAACTCTTTCCTCCACCTTTGGCACCACCATATAGTATTTGTTCAGTTTCTTGGTCTATCCAATATTTAGCCGCTTCAATCTGTTTATCTATTTTGGTTTTAAATGTTATTTCCATCCGATTGTATATTCATACCTGTAATTGTTTTAATTTCTACACTACCAGATAATTCTTTTTTTTCTACCATTCCCTTAACAGCTACTGGCATAACAATTACTTTCATTTCTGGAATAGTTGCACTTTTAGCCTCATCTATTCTAATTAACTCCCTGTTAGCAATTCTATTAGCTAGTTCAAGGTCTATATATTTTTGCACTATTTCATTGTCGGTTTTTCTTCCACTTCTTCCTTTCACCCCAACTGCATTATTACGTTTCATTTTAAAATGTTTTTTTATTTAATATTACTTACTTAATAACTTAAACGCTTCCAAACTTGATACTAAATTACCATAAAGTGTTGATGACAAATTCTTTACACATTCTAATCTACAAAGGTTTCTATCATTTCTATCTTTTATTGAATTTATCTGAACCTTATAAGCATAAACTTCTTCTTCTAATCTAAACTTATCATCTGTCAAATATCTTTTAATCCATAAATCTGCACCAATTTTATTCTGCCTCTTGATATGAGCTTCTTCGTGGATTAATATATCATCTGGTAATTCTATATTATGATAAATTTTTCCATTATAGACGAATGCTGTATTTTCTGTTATTGGAAACCTATCTTTGAAATCTTTAATATATGGAAATTCTGATTGTTTCATATACGCAAAATAGACAATCTTTGATTGCCTCTCAATTTCTTGAGATGCTAATTAGTTCATCTCAAAAGTTTTTAATTATATTATTTCTTCTTTTTACCCTTAGATTTACAAGCCATATTATTCATATAGATTATTAATTTCTTTTGCAAATTTTAATGCTTGACTTTTGGTAAATTCTGTAAGTATCTTCTCGGTAGATAAAAATAGATTATTCTTATCGTCTTTAGCTATAACAACTTGGTATTTAGATTTGTTTGAGATTAGCATTGGCGTTTATGTAATCTTTCCACTCCTTTAATGAAGCGAATTTCTTTTTAAATTTAACTGGTTTCTTTTTCATAAAATAAAAAGCACGTCTCCGAAAGCAACGTGCCTAAAACACAAAAATAGAGAGTTTCCTTCCTAAGTTTGTGTAACACACGTTGTATCCAAAAATGTGCATTATTTCAATGTTTTATATTTAAAGCCCTTTTTGAGAGATGGCAGACTAACCTCTTCGGTGAAATATCTGTTATTGTCTCGATGGGCTTTTCAATTAAGTTGTATCCCCATACACCTTATTGCATCTGATTTAATTATACACCCACGGTTTCTATCTGTCAAGGTGATAAAAAGTCAATAAAATAGCACTCTCCAATGTTATTATACATAAATTAAAAAAAACGTCAAGTCAATTTAATGTTAGATGTGTATAAAGTTGTTAACAACTGCCATTATTTTATATTAAAGTTTTTTTTAATTAAAATATCAATTTGTTGGTGTTAGCAAAATGATTGATTTTGTTAATGATTATTACATATTGACATTTCCAATAAGTGTGTTATTATGATAAGGTAAACTAAACTATGCTTAAAACTATTGCACAATTAAGAAAGTCCGTTAAGACGAAACTAATCGAAAGGTTAGTTTATGGTTACGCAATAGCCATAAGCACGTCTTAATGGGCTTTTTTTATTGTTAATTAAATTACAAATATGCAAAGAAGAATGTTTAGCCCAAAAATAGTTGACTCTGATGCTTTTCTTGATATGTCAACTTCTGCACAAAATCTTTACTTTCACTTAGGTATGAGAGCAGACGATGATGGTTTTGTTGGAAATCCTAAAAAAATACTAAGAATGATAGGCGGTAATGACGATGACCTAAAAATACTTATAGCAAAAAGGTTTATTTTAATATTTGAAGGCGGAATTATTGTTATTAAGCACTGGCGCATAAACAATCTAATAAGAAAAGATTGGCACAAAGAAACCGTGTATATAGATGAGAAAAAACAGCTAGAATTAAAAGAAAATGGCTCATATACAAAACTCGTTAACGAAAATGCAACAATTCGTCAACATAGTATAGATAAGATTAGTTTAGTTAAGAATAACTATAGTGCACCTACAATGCACGATACAGACTTTAATTCCTTTTGGTCAATCTACCCAAAGAGAAAAGGAAAAGCATTGGCAGAAAAAATATTTATGAAACTAGACACAGCTTTATTACCAAAGATTTTAGAATCAGTAGAAAAAGAAAAACTAACACCCCAATGGCAAGATATAAAATACATACCATTTCCTTCTACTTGGTTAAATCAAAAAAGATGGGAAGATGAAGAAGATAATTTAACACCAGAGCAGGAAGCAAAAAAAATGGTTAAAGAGTTTGGTGCTAATACAGCCTCGTTTAGATTTGAAAAAAAATATGGTAATGCAGAATATTTAAAACACATAAGTATTTTAAATAACTAATATGTTTGAATTAGCAAAAAGATATATAGATTTTAAGTGGTCAGTTATTCCTGTTGGAAAAGACAAGAGGCCACTAATTAAATGGGCTGAATTTCAAGAAAAAAGGGCTACTGTTGACGTTTTAAGCTCTTGGATGTCAAATTACACACAAATGCAATTAGGAATCGTTACAGGGCAAATTAGCAACATTATCGTTGTTGATATAGATGACCCACAAATGGATTGCTCTTGGCTACCAAAAACACTAACCGCTAGGACAGGTTCAGGTGGATTCCATTACTATTACCGATACACCACTGGGTATACTAATAAGGCACGAATTAAAGAAAACATTGACATCAGAGCAGATGGTGGTTATGTAGTAGTTCCACCAAGTGAAAACGAAAAAGGTAAATACGAATGGATTGATAAAAGTCCAATTGCACCATTTCCTATACACTTATTTGAAAAGAAAAAACAGATAAATTATCAAACTATTAAAACAGAATATATAGGCTATGGTCAGGGTCAAAGAAACGATCAAATGGCTAGATATACAGGACATATTTTAGCCAAGATTCATCCGTCAGAATGGGAAACAATCGCTTATCCATTAATCCAAGAAGCAAATACTAAAAATACTCCACCCTTAGACGATAGAGAATTAAGAAGTATTTTTGATAGTATAATTAACAAAGAAAAAGGAAACACTACTGAAAGATGGTATAAAGAAGAAGCTGAGAAGATTAATATTGAAGTTAAAAATGATTACAAAGATAGATATACTTGGGGAACTAACGGACTTGATAATAACCTAGCCATTATAAAACGAGGAAATTTTATAATAATCGGTGCTAAACGTGGTCAGGGTAAGACTTCATTTACTTTTGATATGGCTTGTAAGAACGCACTACTTGGACATAAGGTTTTATACATATCGTTAGAAATGGAAGAAGAAAAAATAAGACAAGATTTTGCTCGTAAGTATTCAGGTATTAGTGTTGGCGAAGAATACCATTATGCTATTCCACAAACAAAACAAGATGCTTATGAAAAAAAGATAGGTGAAATTAAAGAAATACAAAACCTTTATTTCAGAGGTATGCGTAGAGGTAAGACCGTAAACTGGCAATCGGTTGTTGAATTAATAAATGAGTTTAAAGATATTGACCTTATATTTATAGACAACCTTGATTTGATTGATGACGATAGCAAGACCGACACAGAACGCCAAAAAAATATCACCAAGAAAATTATGGGCTTTACTTCTGAATATCAAATACCAGTAATACTTATTCACCACCATAGAAAATCTACAGGCAAGGATTTTAATACAGATGAACTAGCAGGAAGTGGTAAGATAGGTGATAACGCAGATATAATTTTAAAGATAGAAAGAAACAATGACCCAGAGGCAACCTATCCTGATAAGTATATGAGCCGTATTGTTCAACAGAAAAGTAGAGGTTATCCATTAACTTCAAAGATAGTTTATTTTGTTAGGGGCAGCTTTGAAGATGAAGCACCATTAATTGAAGATAATAATCAAATAAAATCATTTTATGAAACCAATTAAAGACATTATGGCAGAAAGACTAAATCTTTTATTAGATATAATTAATGAACATCCAATCTTGGGTAATTTTAAATTAAAAGGAGTTATCGAAGAATGGTTAGAAAAATATTATGCAAACAAAATGTAAAAGATGTGGTGGTATTATGATCATCCAACAAGGTGAAGATACTAAAAAACGAGATGCTATCTGCTCTAGTTGTGGGCTTATAATTCAATTAAAGGATTTAAAAAAATGGAAGATATAAAACAAAAACTAGACTCTTATCTTTTAAAGATAGAAGAATATAAAAAGTATATAAATTATGAAAACCGTCTGCGTATGCCTGGTTATAACAAGATAGTAGAAGAAGCTGATGCTTTAGCTTGGGTTATTAATGAAAATAATTATAAAATATGATGAAACGCTACGGAATACCATATATGGGGTCTAAGGAAAAAATACTCCATTTAATCCAATATATTTTTGACAGAGAACACAACAAAGAATATTTTATTGACCCGTTTTGTGGAGGATTTTGTGTTTCTTCTTATGCTTTAGAAAATACAAAATTTAAAGTTTTAGCGAATGATTTGAATAAAAATGTTATTGATTTATATAAAGAAATACTTTTTAATGGCTCAAAAAAAATAAGCAAGGTTTGGTTTAATTGGATAAGTCGAGAAGAATTTAAAGATGTCAAAGATAATCCAGAAAAATATCCTAGTTGGTATATAGGATATGTATTAACTATTTGGAGTTTTGGAAATTCGCAATTTGATTATCTTTTTGGAAAAGATATTGAAGATATTAAAAGGAATGCACACGAATATTTAATGGAAAATGGATATAAAGAAAATCAAGCATTAAGAATTAGTTTAATTAAAAAGTTTAAAGAAAAAGTAAAAAAAGAAGGAAGATTTGAATTACAGCAATTACAGCGATTACAGCAATTACAGCAATTACTGCAATTAGAGCAATTACAGCGATTACAGCAATTACAGCAATTACAGCGATTAGAGCAATTACAGCATCTTGATTGGTATGATTTTATTCAATCAATCCCCAAAGAAATATTAGAAAAATCTTTTATTTATTGCGACCCACCATATCATAATACTAAAAAATATCAAGTTAACTCAATTGACTATGATAAATTCTGGAAATGGTTTGTAGATTGTCCATATCCTGTTTATGTTTCTTCTTATTCAGCTCCAGAAGGAATAAAAAAAATAAGACACGAAAACAAACAATCACTTTTATCAAGCAACAAAGGAAAAAGAAATGTAATGATAGAAAATTGTTATTTTAACGGAAAGGGGACACAGGATAAAACAATGTTTGATATGCTTTATAACTTTTAATAATTATAAAAATATATAGAAATAAAATTGAAACAAAAATCACTATTTTAATTATCCACAACTTTCATCAAAACAAAAACTAATTTTTAACAAACATAAAAAAACCTTAAAAACACTAATAAAAAAGGCACTTGCATTATTATATAGATATGATATTATAAGTATATAAGAAATAAACACAACTATGAAATTATCAAAACAAGCACAAAAGGAGTTAAAAGGTAAAATCCTACCAATCAGCCTAACACTTTCACTATATAATAAACTGAAAGATGATAGCATAAAAACAGGATATTCAATGTCGTTAATAATTACCGAAGCCTTAAAAAAGAAATATAATTAGCTGGACTGCTAGATTAGACTTCAACACCTTTACTGCACAGAGATATACAAGTCAAAATCTGCAGTCTGGCAATTACTAATAATATGACAAAAAAAGAATTTATAGAATATACAGGAGAAGACCCAGTGGATTTATTCGGAGAAGATTGGGAACAAGAAATTGAAAACTTTGAAAATGATATGAGAGCAGAAGAATATGGATAATTAATTAAAACAAAAATATGAACAAAACAAACAAAATCTTATTACTAATCGTTATCACGCTAAACTTATTAGCACTTTATAGACTTTACTTTATTATATGAACGAATTACAAAAAGAAGCACAACAATATATGGATAATCTTGAAAGATGGTCTAAGCAAGTAAACAAACTTTTAGAAAATATGATTGAAAGTAATAAACTTTTAATCTCAACTCAAAAAGATTTAATTTCTAAATTAAAAAAATGAATATCGCTTTAGGACAACTATCATTTCTTTGTCAGATTATTCAAGAAAATGAAGCACTCCAAAACCATTTTATAGCTGATTATGATACTTGCTTTAAACTCTTAGAAAATATCACCGAAGAAGATAAAAGACAATTTTATATACATAAGAAATATAAAGAAAGATTTAAACTTAATGCTTTAATGATTAAGTATAAATTTCAACAAAAATATGACGATAAACGGCTGTTGGGAAACCAAATGTAGCAAAGACGGAACTTGTTATGTTCATTGTTACGGCAAACAAATGAACGGAATATTTGTAAGTTTTGAAGACGCACTCGCTTATATAATAACTAAGTTAATAAAAAAATAATATGCAAGTAACAATCTCAAAAATCTCAAGAAATCCTAAACCAACACAATACGATGCAAATGCAGTAAGCATCGGAATACAAACTTTAGAATATCCTGACAAATGGATTAATGGATTTGAAGACGAAATCAGTAAGAATTGGGATAAGGGAATGAAAGTGGAAGTGGCTATTAAAGAAAATGGTCAATATCTTAACTTTAAGGCTATGCCATCAGCACCAGCATCTCTAAGTAGTCAAGTAGCTACTAAAGGAATTGTAAATGATATTCAAAACAAAAAAACAGACGATATAAGAGCAAATGTAGCTTTAAAAATGGTTAGTGAATTAGGTGCTACTGGTCAAATAAATATTAATGAGTGGGAAGAATGGGCAAATAAGTTTTATTATTACTCACCAAGCAAAATGTCTTTAGAGCAAATTAAGCAAAGCGTTGGTGGAGTGGAAACTAAAGAAACTTATCAAGACCCAAATGATGAGATAGAAATTAAATCAATTCCTTTCTAATGAAAAAGAAAAAACTAAAATCTATTAGCAAATTAAAAACAGAAGCTGATAATGTATTTAGTAAATGGATTAGAGAAAGAGATAATCATAAATGTTATACCTGTGGAGTAGAAATGGAATGGCAAAAATCTCAATGTGGTCATTTTATACAAAGAGATGTGATGAAACTAAGATATGACGAAGTTAATTGTAAATGTCAGTGCTATTTGTGTAATGTGGTTAAAAAAGGAAACTATATAATCTATACTATAAATATGATTAGAGATTATGGAAAAAAACTAGTAGATAAATATTTGGAGATATATAAAAATAGACATTCTGATATTAAAAAATATAGTAGAAATTTTTACGAAAATATTATAGAAAAATATGGAAATAACATATAAATTAAAACTTTCAGGCTCTGGCAACTTACCACTTCCTTTAGAAAAGAATAAATCTTATGACCTAGCATTAACGGAAGTCGATTGTGTAAG
>Ga0247841_10006510_pt1 | contig 17964 bp, 14 predicted proteins | sample LaCruzMarch2015__2_FD_192410 | JGI IMG/M metagenome (GOLD analysis project Ga0247841, IMG submission 192410) | Freshwater microbial communities from meromictic Lake La Cruz, Castile-La Mancha, Spain - LaCruzMarch2015_18m | ecosystem: Environmental > Aquatic > Freshwater > Lake | place: Spain... | reverse complement strand
TATGACTAACAGTAACTGACCCTGTGTAATTAGTTGAACTACCATCACCCCAATCAATAATTAAATTACTAGCCGCAGTTGGCACAATAGTAAATAGTTCGTTTGAATTGGCTGTGGTTACTTCCACATCCCAAGTATTAGTATTAATTGTTGAAGGTTGTGAAAAATAGAGTCCCCTAAACATACTACCCCAGTTAGCATAGCATGAAATGGTTAGCATACATATGAATAACGAAATTAATGTTTGTTTGATTTGCATAACATTGTATGAATAAATATTATTGTAAATTGCCCAGATCTCCGCCCAATCTTTCTATATTTATTCTGAAAGATTCAAACTCGTTTTTAAAATAAGAATATGTAGGTTTGTTAACTTCAGCATCTAAACTGCGCAATTGCATAATATACATCATATTGGCAGTAGTGTTAGTGTTTTCCCAATCAACTATTTGTTCTGGTTGAATAAGACCAAAAGAACGCAAACAAGTTGTCCATTCGTTAATAAGAAAAGACTTATATATATTAATTACAGCAACAAGCATTTGATAATTGGGATCGTCTTCATAAGTTATTTCATATTTGCATCTCGTTTCATCATCAGGATCTTGAATGATAGTTTCGTTCAAAATTTGTTTTCCTGTGGGAGTTGCTGGCTTTGGAGCAAGTAGGCGATAGCCATATTCAACACATTCCGCAATAGACGGACCAGTAATAAGTTTGTTTCCTGTAGCAATTGATAATGGCCATGTAGTTACGGGAATTATTGTCATTTTTATTGTCTCCCCTTAAATGTTTCATTACCGACACGCCAGAACAGCCAACGTGTCCAACCAGTAGTAGATTTAACTGGTGTTCCTGTGAAATCATTTGTACAGGTATTATAATCAAGTGAAATAGAGTTGGTTAGCGAATATATCATTACTCCCACATAAGAAACTCCGTTAGTTGCGTAGGTAGCTGTGTTGAAAGTCAATGTAATGTTTTTTGCTGGCTGATATATTTGAACCAAATTTCCATTGGCGTAAGCTATGGTGCATGTGCCACCAGCATCTGGCATAACAGTTGATGTAAAGGGTTGATATGAGTTTGTATCTGCATATGTTGGCCAATTAGTTCTTGTTTCCCCGCCTAGGGTGATTTTTCCAAGAGTGGCATTACTAACAACCACAAAGTCGTTAGAAACAATTAATTTGCTTGTTTCTATTTTAGTTCCTTGGCAATACCCATTAATTGAAAATAAAATAGATAGCAATCCTATGGTTAAAATTTTATTTAGTTTGTGCATATTGTTCCTATTTGTTCTGTTGTTTTTGCTTTTTTTCCTTTATTAATTTTTTGTACAAATTGGAGTGTATTTTAATTTGTTTCCATTAACCTTTATTAAAACCCATCCCACATATGTAAATGTTCCACTTGTGCCACTATCATATGTTCCGACCAAATTAGAGCAACAAAGAGCTGTGTTGTTTCCAATGTACAAAGGTATGTAATAGGTGGTTGCGTTAATTGTTATTGTAACATATCCATTTTCTGTAATTTGGTCTGAATTACCATCATCCCCGTAAAACTTGTTGACATTATCATATGTTTGTCCAGAAGTGTCACCATCGTATAATGTTATATAGTTGTCTTTATTTACGCCATCATTAATAGTTAATGCCAATTGTCCAGCAGCGGTCATTACTATATCATTTCTAATAGTTGCTATAAGTTCGCTTATATCGTTTGGACATATATTACTAGATAAGGAACTCAAACTACTAATACTACTGATGCTACTTTGACTACTGGAAGAAGAACTGCTATAACTGCTGGCACTACTTTGGCTACTGATGGATGAAACACTTGAAATGCTTGACAAACTACTCAAACTACTTTGGCTACTGATACTACTGGATGACAAACTACTGATAGAAGATGAACTGCTAGATAAGCTACTGATGCTACTCAAACTACTTCCCTGACTACTACTTTCGCTACTAGAGCTCATCGTGCAGGTATTTATTGTAACAGAAACAAGTTGTATTTCTGTGTTTGAATCTAGAATATCATAATATTTATCACTTCCTTCATTGTGGTCAAAATATGTGTCAAATGTTTGGTTAGAATATCCATTGTAAAACTTCATTTCTATCATATTGTTGTCGCAACTTACTTCTGGTAACAAAGAAGTAAATTTGGCTGTATATGGGTATTGCTGGCTAAATGTTGCATTGTTAAATGTAAATACTATTCCATTTCCTATATCATAATTTGCATTAGACACATAAGTTCCAATCAGGTTATTTTCATCATTGTAAAGACTAACGGTTAATCTTCCAAGAGACCCACCGCCACTTGATTCGCTACTTAAACTAGAAATAGAGCTAATAGAACTACTGCTTAAACTACTTAAAGAAGAACTGCTGATGCTACTTAAACTACTGATGCTGCTTAAACTACTTAAAGAAGAACTGCTGATGCTACTTAAACTACTGATGCTGCTTAAACTACTTAAAGAAGAACTACTGATGCTACTTAAACTACTGATGCTACTTAAACTACTGATACTACTTAAACTACTCTGACTGCTAAAAGAAGAACTGCTACTTGAACTGATGCTACTTACAGATGAAATACTAGAAATACTTGACAAGCTACTCAAGCTACTTTGGCTACTCTGACTACTGGACGAAGAGCTACTGGAACTACTGATGCTACTTTGACTGCTGATAGAAGAAATACTTGACAAGCTACTTAAACTACTCTGGCTACTCTGGCTACTCTGGCTACTGGAAGAAGAACTGCTACTTGAACTGATGCTACTTACAGATGAAATACTAGAAACACTTGACAAACTACTTAAACTGCTCAAGCTACTCCAGCTACTAGAAGAAGAGCTACTACTTGAACTGATGCTACTTACAGATGAAATACTAGAAATACTTGACATACTACTTGAACTACTCAAGCTACTCCAGCTACTAGAAGAAGAGCTACTGGGATTACTGATACTACTTTGACTGCTGATAGAAGAAATGCTACTCAAACTACTCAAGCTACTTTGGCTACTCTGACTACTGGAAGAAGAGCTACCGCTTGAACTGCTAATGCTGCTTACAGATGAGACGCTAGAAATACTTGACAAGCTACTTAAGCTACTTTGACTACTGGAAGAAAAACTACTTAAACTGCTCAAACTACTCAAAGTACTTGAACTGCTAGATTCAAATCCGCATTCAAAATTTGGTATTTTAAAAATAGTGGTTACAAGTGCTTCGCCATTAGCAACATAAAGGTTATCATATCTTTCTTGTACCTGTTCAACAGTAGGATTATCTCCATACATTATCTTGGCAAAAATAAAGGCATTATAAATTACTCTATCGGTAGCGATTAGTGTACCACTATTATTAAAATCGCTACATTCTAAATCTGGGTTCCAAACTACAGTAGTAACTGGAGCTTTGCCGTTAGCCACATAAAGATTGTCATATCTTTCTTGGGTATTGGCAACAGTAGGACTCGGACCATATTTTATTTGAGCAAAGATGAAGGAATTATAGATTATCCTATCTATTATATCTAATCTACCGTCGTTATTATAATCGCAACCAGGCATTTTTTATTTTCCCTATTAAATGTTCAGTCTTATTCTTCTTCTTTTTATGTTTGAAAGCCTTTATTTTTCATAAAGGAATTACTACCATTGTTGAGCAATAACATTGTATGAAATTAATAAAAACGGCTTCTGGCAAAACAATCATAAAGATGTCCAAGTGCGAATGGGAAAAAATTGGAAGAACTGCTGGCTGGTTTGCCACATTATGTGCTGCCTGTAAAAAATTATTATATCCCCCAAAACATATTCCAAACACTCCAGACAGCCAAGTGGATAAAAGTCACGGATTTTGCCCCAAATGTTATAAAGACCTATATGAAAAAGATCTGATGAAGGCGGGGTATACAAAAGAACAATTTATTAAAGAAATAATTGAGCAGGAACATAGAATTTTGAATGCGTGGAAAAATGTTAGCGAAAAGCCTTCTGCGGATTTGTTTATTCACAATTATCCAGAACTTGTTTAAATATCTTTATTTTCTTCTTGACATTTCTATAAAATATGCTATGCTTCTTATCAGAAAGAAGGATAATATGGATATGCATAAAACTATTCAATTGTGGGCTAATTGGAAGCCTTCTGTTCACTATCCTTGTCCATCTTCCATTACTTATTATTATTGGGATTATTATTGGGCTTTTAAGAAGAACAAACCTGTTTTTAAGAATGGCGAAATTAATGATGTGTGTGCTGTTATAGCCAATTCTAAACCTGCCGCTTTATTGGACGCTCCTTGTGAAGTTGAACAATATCCTGAATTGAAAGAACTTATTGAAGTTGCAAAACAACGCAATGTTTTTTATTCTGTAGTTAAGAGAGAAACATATTGTGTTCATATTTTTTCAAACAACAATTCCAATGTTTCTATTCAAAATGCTCTATTAAATGGCAAACCCGAACAAATAGGAATTTTGCTTGGGTATCCAAAGAAGGCTATAATTTTACACAGGCAAGAATCGTTAAAATGGCTAAAAAAGTATGGGATAAATGAATTTTCAAAGCCCGAAGCAGTTGATGAAAAATATATGAAGAAGTACTATCCGAACAAGCCAGAATTTATTCCTTCCAAAGAATGGTTTGTTTAATTTTCTTGCATTGTCTTCTATTTTTACCTTTGTTTCTCGTTCTTTCCAAGCTATCTTTTCTTGTCGTAAAAAAATATTTTTTCATAACTAATTCAAAAATAAGGTATAATGATAAAACGAAAAATAATATAAAATTTTTTTGTAGGTTAATGTTTTTTTTATATGAAGATAACATAGCTTCAATAACAATGTCTTTAAAAAATTAGGAGAAAATAATGAGCGTTTTTACAAGGAAAGAAGTGGTGGAACATTCCCTTAAGTATTTCAATGAAGATATGTTGGCTGCTGAAGTTTTTACTGATAAGTATGCTCTTAAAAATGAAAAGTTAGAATGGGTAGAAAATTCCCCGGAACAAATGCACCATAGGTTGGCTAAAGAGTTTGCTAGGATAGAAAAAAAATATCCCAATCCCATGCCTGAAGAAGAAATATTTGCATTGTTGGATAGGTTTAAATATATTATTCCACAAGGCAGTCCTATGTTTGGTATTGGAAATCATTATCAAAAAGTTAGCATCAGCAATTGTTTTGCAATAAGTGTTGTTGATTCTTATGGTGGAATTTGCAGAGCTGATGAAAGAATTGTTCAGATTAGCAAGCGTAGAGGTGGAGTTGGATTGGACATTTCTCCTATTCGTCCAAAAGGGTTACCAACAAAAAACAGCGCCTTGACCACAGATGGAATTATAATATTTATGGAGAGATTTTCTAATACATCAAGAGAGGTGGCACAGCAAGGCAGACGTGGGGCACTTATGATGAGTATTTCCGTTCATCATCCAGAAGTGCTTAATTTTATTAGGGCTAAAAGGGATTTAAGAAAAGTTACTGGGGCAAACATTTCAGTAAGAATTTCTGACAAATTTATGGAAGCTGTAGAAAAAGATAAAACCTATGAACAAAAGTGGCCAGTTGATTCTGACAAACCCGTAATCAGTCAGATGGTAAAAGCAAAAGATGTTTGGAACGAATTAGTAAAATCAAACCACCAATCAGCTGAACCTGGCATTTTATTTTGGGATCATATTGTAAAAAACAGCCCAGCAGATTCGTATCAAGATGTTGGCTGGGAAACAGTTACAACAAATCCATGCGGTGAACTTCCCTTGGCATCCAATAGCGGCAGTTGCATCCTTCTTCTCCAAAACCTAACATCGTATGTAGATAAGCCCTTTACTCCAGAAGCAAAATTTAATGAAGAACTTTTTGCAAAAAATACAAAAAAATCTCAAAGACTAATAGATGATATGGTTGATTTGGAAATAGAATCTGTTGGCAAAATAATAGACAAGGTAAAAAAAGATCCAGAACCAGATGTCGTAAAAGCCAATGAATTATCTTTATGGCACGAAGTTCAAGATACCTGTACTAAAGGAAGGCGAACTGGTCTTGGCATAACTGGTCTAGGGGACTGTATTGCAATGTTGGGCATAAAGTATGGGTTCAAGGAATCAGTAAAAATGGTTGATAAAATTTATTCTATATTAAGAAATGAAGCTTATCGTTCATCTATTGAAATGGCTAAAGAAAGAGGAGCCTTTCCTATTTGGGATTCTAAAAAAGAAAAGGATAATGAATATTTAAATAGGTTGCCAGAAGATATTAGAAAAGAAATGCATAAACATGGAAGAAGAAATATTGCTTTGTTAACAACTAGTCCTGCTGGTAGTGTTTCTGTTGTTGCTCAAACATCGTCTGGATTTGAGCCAGTATATAAAGCTGAATATATCAGAAGAAAAAAAATAATGGGCAACGAAAAGCCTGATTTTATAGATGATTCGGGCGACAAATGGAAGGAATACAAAATTGACCATCATGGGTTGTCGTTGTTTAAAAAAATAACTAGCAAGGAACTCAAGGACAGTCCATATGCTGGTTCTCAAGCTGAAGAAATAGATTATATGGCTAGAGTTGAAATGCAAGCAGTAGCAACAAAATATACAGACCATGCGATATCATCAACCATTAATTTGCCTAGCAATACGGATGTCAAGACGATTTCAGATTTGTATATGAAAGCATGGCATAGTGGGTGTAAGGGACTAACAATATACAGGTCTGGAAGCAGAGATGGTGTGTTAATAGATAAAAAAGAAGATTCTAAAAAAAGTTGCGATGATTGCGACGAAGCAAACACACAATTCGCAGACCTACTTAAGGCACGGAGACCGCTGAAAATAATATTATCGTCAGCTCCAAAAAGGCTTGAAGTAATGCCTTGTGACATTCATAGAAGTAGTGTTGGTGGCAAGGAATGGCTGTTTTTTGTTGGTATGCTGGACAAAATCCCCTACGAAGTTTTTGGGGGTAGTGGTGATAAATTTACGATACCCCATAAATATAAAGAAGGCTATATTGTTAAAAATGGTAAGGTGGACGGAATAACACAATACAATCTTGTTCTGGGTTCTCTTACTGATGAAAACGAAAAATTAGAGTTTAAATCAATCTCCTGCCATTTTAATAATGAAAAATTTGGTGCATTTACAAGGGCAATTAGTTTGTCAATTCGTCATGGAGTAGCAATAAAATATATTTGCGAACAGATCGTTAAAACAGGAGTTGAGGGGGATCTGTTTAGTTTCCAAAGGGCATTGTCTAGGGTATTAAAAAAATATATTGCAGAAGGTGAAAAGGCAAATATGGAATGTCCAACCTGTCATAGCACAGAGATTATATACAGGAATGGATGCCCATCCTGCCAAGTTTGCGGTTATTCTCAATGTTCGTGAGATTATCTTCCGTGAGTTTTATGCCACTCTATATGTTCGTCTTCCCACATTGGAATTATATTGGTATAGTGGCAAACCTTTTTTAGTTGTTCTATGTCAGATAAATCAACAGAAGAAAAAGATATTATATGGTGTTGTTGCCACATTGTATTTTTATTATTTTTCATTATCATTCCTGGTTTAAATAAACTTCGTAAATATTCTTGATATTCCAATGCGGTGCAACCCAACAATTCAATTGTATGCATGGGTTTTTTAATGCCTTGAGCCTTGCATGCGTCGTTCATTCTGTCACGGACATTTTGAATTATTTTGACAGCAGGATTTGTTTTGCGACGTTGCACTCTATATTTATTTCTTTCTTCTCTATTTTCTAAATCCCATTGTTTGCTATATATTTTTCTTTCATAGAAATGTTCTTTATGGTATTGTTTTTCACAACTTATACATTTGTTTTGAAAGCCATCTTTGTTTCTTTTGCATTTGTAAAACTCCATAATGTTTTTTTTCAGTTCACAGTAGGAACATATTTTTCTCTCTAAAGTATTTTCTAATTGGTATTTCGTATGTTTTTGGAATAGCCTTTCCTTATTTTTTAAATGGGTTTGCTTTTTTTGTGCTTGTTTGCAAATTCTACATCTATGGTCTAGCCCATCTTTTTTTCTTTTATTTTTATTAAATTCAGAAACTGGTTTTTCTTTTTTACACCAGCAACACTTCTTATGCGTTATGGGATTTTCTAGTTGATATTTATTATGTTCTTGAAATAGCCTTTCCTTATTTTTTAAATGGGTTTGCCAGTCGTGTTCTATACAACATTTTTTGCATTGCCCACGAAAACTATTGTCTCTTTTATCTCTATAGAACTCCCCAATGTCTTTTTCTTGCCTACAGTTTGAGCACATTTTTGTTTCTTGCTTATTTTTCATTTTTCTAGTTTCTCTAATAATTGTTTTAGGAATATTTTAAAAGCACCAGACAGGTTAATAGCGTGTTTTTCTCTCAATGTTTTAATCATTTCGTATTCTTCCTTATTCACTCTAAGGTTGAATTGGGTCAAGTTTTTTATATATTTTGTTTTCATACATACTTATTCTATACAAAACTACTAAAACCTTCTTTTATTTTAATATATTTTTTTTAGATTATGTTGACTAGTTATTGGTTGTTGTTACGGTTTTCTTTTCTCCGAAATATTTCTCAATCATTTTGTCTAAAGTTTTATACAAGTCACTTCTTATGATAGGTTTTGTGATGTAAAAATCCGCACCAGCTTCTAAACATTTTTCCCTGTCTTTTTCGCTGGCTGAAGCGGTCATAGCTATTATTGGTGTGTGCTTGTTAGTGTTTTTTTCTACGGCTCTGATTTGCTGTATTAAGTCAAATCCGTCCATTACGGGCATAACAATGTCAGTTAATATTGCGTCCACCTTGCCTTGGTTGTATATGCTTATGGCTTTTTGCCCGTCTGCAACCGAAGTGAAGATAATTTTTTTGTTTTTTTCTTGGATGTTGACCCTTAAAATGTCTACACTTGTTGACTGGTCTTCTACAACCAAAAGGTTTACGGTTCTTTTGTTCAAAATATCCCTTGCTTTATTTGACAGAACTATGTCGTCCACCATTGGGTATATTTTGTTGTCCTTAATTATATTGGCTATTATTGTGAAGCAAAATATAGATCCTTTCGGAATGTTGTCTTCCATATGTATTTTGCCACCCATCATTTCAACCAATCTTCTGGATATTGCTAGTCCTAGTCCTGTGCCTCCGTATATTTTTTGTTTTGAGTCCTGAACCTGCGAAAAGGGCTTGAACAATTCGGACTGGTTGTGTTTTGGTATGCCGATCCCAGTATCAGAAACGCATATTTCCAGTTCCACTTTGTTGACGAAGTCAAGATTTTTGTTGATGATCTTCATTGCGTGGAGATTGATTTTTCCGTTTTCCGTGAACTTTACTGCGTTATCCACCAAGTTGGTCAATATTTGTTTTAGTCTAAACGGGTCTACGATAAGGTATATCGGCACATTTTTCTCTATAACGACATTGTATTTTATTTTTTTGCTTTTAATTTCTTTTGCGAAGTAATCGCCCACTTCGCTAATCAGATTTTTAAATTTAATTGTTTCATAGGACATTGATAATTTGCCAGCTTCTATTTTGGAGATATCTAGCAAGTCATTAACCAATATTATTAGTTCCTGTGTTCTTTTGTTGATTGTTTCAATGTATGAGATTTGATCTTCGGGAGTAATGTTGCTTTTATTTAACAATATTTCTGAAAAACCCACAATATCGTTTAATGGACTTCTAAGTTCGTGTCCTACATTCGCCAAAAATGTGTTTTTTGCAACGCTGGCTTGGTCGGCAGCCATAGTCATAGCGTTTGCTCTTGCAACTTCTAGGCTTAATTGCTCATTTATGGCTTCGTGTTTTTCCTTTAAGTCTTTTAAAATAGCACCAATAGTTAATAGGTCTGCGTTTTTTAATTTTAATTCTGACAACGATTTGTTTAATATTTCTTCATTATTCTTTCGTTGTTGTTCTTCTGCCAGTTTAATTTTAGTGATGTCTCTAACTGTTGCCTGAAGGAACATTTTGTTATATTCTATTCTTGACAACAATACTGTTGCAACAAATTCGCTTCCGTCTAATCGTTTATGTGTCCATTCAAACAAAACGCAACCGTCGCACATAGCTTTTTCTATCATTTCCTTGGCTTTTTCTTTTGATAATTTACCATCAGGTTGGTATTCTGGAGATAATTGCCAGGGGGAATATGATAAAAAATCGTTTTCGTCTTTTGCCAAGAATAATTTTATTGTGGCGGGGTTTGCAGATGTAAAATTCCAAGACGGTGGCTCTAATGTCATAATGGCTTCGTGAGATCCTTCAAAAATAATACGATATTTATCGTTTTTTTCTTTATGGAATTGTTCTTGTTCTTCGTTCATTATTTGTGTCTCAAAATATTCATCCCCAGAAACATAATCGTGAGTATTGGGATGGTTTTATGATATTTTCTTTATATTATACAGATTATTAATTACAATTTCATATGTGTTTTTCCTTTTTGAATTTATAATAAGGGTTTTTAAAAAAAAGTTATGAAATATAAAATAGAATTTGTATAATGTCTATTATGGAGACACAAGTGATTAATAATAAGGAAGTTTTAAGCAAAAAAACTTTAATAGAAAATTGCAACAGCGGACAATTTTCTAATGATGCTGAATTGTTTTTGAAGATTTTTGGAAACAAAAGCCCTGATATAAAAACCGAAAACATTGGCAAGGATGGTGATATAGTTTTTTCATTGCCCCAAAAATCAATAGGTTTAATGGACGAAGATATGAAAAAGTATCCAATATTAAGAAGCACTTATTTTGCTAATTTTATTGGTGAATATTTGGTTAGGAAACACATTAACAAGTTTTTAAAAATGCTTCTTGAAATAGATTCTAGCGAATACAAAAAAACTGTTTGTGGTTTTAATCATAAAAATTTTGGAATGGTTGTTTGTTCCAAGAGCAAAACAATTAAATTCCAATTTCACATCAGTTTAATACAAGGCATCCTGACGGAAGATTTAAACAACATTATTTCTATTAAAAAATAAGGCAATTGACTTTATGGAAGACAGGGCAGAAAACACAATAGATTTGCACCCCCCAGACATAAACGAATCCCAACTCCCCAAAATATGCTTAAAATCATTGGAACTAAAGAACTTCGGCTTATATGAACATATTGTTGTTGATTTTACATCAGAACCAAACATAGTAGAACCCCTAATCTGTTTAATAGGACCAAATGGGTGTGGCAAAACTACTATTCTGAATGCCGTTCAAATGCTTTTTTGCAAGTTTGGTGAATATGATGAACAAAGATATAAATCTCTATTTACAAGATATTTAAGAAATGTTAAGGAAATTAATTCTATAAAAGTTGAAGATCGGGATTTAATGGTAAAGGGAACTTTTTCAATATCCAATGGTGAAGATTATGATGTTTGCGTCACTAGGCAAAACGGGGTGGTTTCTTTTCATCCTCCAAGCGTTTCTGATTTTTTGCCTTATTTTTGTTTTTATGCTAGGTTTGATCAAGAATTGGATATATTTCAACTAAAAAGAAGTGAATGGGGTAGATTTAAGAATTTGTTTGAAGGTATAACAGGATATGAAATTTCTGAAGACATTACTCTTTTTGACCAAAGTGAAGATACTCGTTTAAATAATTTGATTAAGGACTATGTATTGGGCTTTAATGCAAGAAAGGATGGCAACCTTATAGGACACAAACAATGTAGTGCTGGTGAAAAAAAGATTATTAAATGCTTTTCAACTATACTTAACAAATTGGTTCAACCCAGAATAATATTAATTGATAATGCTGTTATGCATGTTGAGAGCGAGAGACATTTAGGTGTGGTCAAGTCTATAGAAGAGTGTTTTGCTGGTAGCCAGATAATTTTAACCTGTCATAGCGAACCTGTTAGAAGGGGTTTTTCAAACAGAGACAAAATTATAGACTTAAGATGCCTAAAAATAGACGACCCTAATGATTTCTGGAAAATCCGCTATTTAGATGAATTGACGGAAATGAAAGAAAAATTGAATGCTTGTAATATTGATGATGCCAAATACAATAATTGTTTTTTGATGAGTACTATTAATTATTTAATATATGAGTTAAGCAAAAAAGAAAAAATAGATATGGATTATATTAGTAAGGAATTTTTAATGTTATCAGAAAGAGCATCGTTTATAATTAGCGAAAACCTCAAAAGTGGTTGTTCTCCAAGAATTAAAAAACTGACATAAAATCAAGGTTTTGCCATCGGTTTTTAGTAATAATCAGTTATGTTCATAAAAATATCTAAAGCACTAGACAAGTATTGTTTTGAGATTGGCGATAATAATACAGATGTTCCTTCATCTTTCTTGTCATCAATTGAAGACCATTGTTTAATTCCGTCTATCTCCGAAAAATTCCAGACATTTGTGGAAGCCCATCATTATGCAAGCGAAATAGTTGACACTAATCCCACGATAGTCTTGGCTAAAAAATTGTTTTTTTATAAAAAATCAATGGAAGAATCTGGAATAGACGAAACCCATTCTGCTGTAAACGATAAGATTTTGGAGTGTTATGGGGATCAACTGTCTTTAATTGAAAAAAGATTTAAGGAGTTTGAAGACGATATGGAATCGGGAGAATATAAGCCAGAAGAAAACAAAAAAATATTGCAATCATTAAAAGAAGAAATTTCCAAAATAACAGGCGGAATTGAAAAAATTGCTGACGAATCTGATTTTAGTGACGATGAAACAGAACAACTAAATAATGTTTATTTTGGATTAACTAAAATAACAGAAAAAATTGATAAAATCTTTCCGCCAGAAAAAACCATTGGAGCAGAACTCCCCCAAGCACCAACAGAGCCATCTCCAGCAATGCCAGCAGAAATGCCCCAAGGAACGCCTGGAGGGGCTATAGGAGCTTCCAATAATATAAAGATGGTCAAGGATGCCAGTAAAATATTGGAACCTATGTCTTTAGGTTTGTTAAAAGATCGGCTTGATAGACTTCAAAAAAATAGAGACACAATTGAAAAAGAAATATATGGCGAAATAAACGAAGAACAAAACCTTAAATTAAAATCAGGTTTTTCTATTGGTACAAACGGAAAAATAACGGGTAGTGGCATACGGGATGAATCTGACTATGTAAAAAAACTAGAATATGCCAATGAACAATGGAAAAATAGACAAAATGAAATAAACGAATTAGACGACGAAATACGAAGAACTAAAAAACAAATAGACAAAACAATTAAACAAGAAAATCAAACCATTATAGCAAAAAACGCTGGTCAAATTTTAAAAGCCTTTGGCGAGTCTGCTGTTTTAGCCATAAATAAACTACATCCCTTATCTTATATTAAAAACATATATAAAGATAATGAAACAGAAGATTATTCAATTGTAATAGCAGAAAGAGATAAAAACATTATTGGACTAAAATTTAGCAACAATCTTTTATTAAACGAGATAGTTCCATTACAAAACGAACATTACAGAAATATATACGCTAGTGATTTTTTAGAAAAATATTGGATTCCCATAACTTATTCAGTTGGGCATATTGTGATGGGTTCTTCCGTTATTGTTCCAAACTACAATATGTCACACAAAAAAATATATGGCTTTAACCAGAATGGCAAAACTGTTGTTGCTACCATAAGTATAGAGAATGCTGACAAAAGTTTAGGGATAAAGAAGTCTTGGCAAATTAAATTGGCACAAGAAAACAAAAAAAGAATTTCAGATTTCACACAAGAAAAACTGGTTAATGCAGAAGTGGTTTGCATAGATAAAAAATTGCCAACTTATTATCAACATTCTGGACGAGTGCTATCTGTTATCCCTAGAGATGATTATATAGACCTGACCGTTGATTTTAGAAGTGGATTAGACAAATTGGTCTTGAGAGACGACCAAGTTGATATTGTAAAATTGCCTAACTAATTTTAGAACGCAATATTGTAGGTGCTTTTTATGAAATTGAATAAGTTTTCCTTAAAAGATGGTTCTACAGAAGTATTATTAGAAACAGATGATTTTATCTTTTCTATTGCCTTCTCTAAAGAAACTAATGGTATTTTTTATTCTAATTTTACAAAGAATAACATATCTATGTTTGACATTAATAAAAAAGATGTTGTTTTATATAAGGAAGATAATGTTCTTTCTCCCAAAAGCATATGCTTAAACAAAGACCACGGAAGACTTTTTTTTGAAGACAATAATGACGGCATTTCTGGTTTTTACATCAAAAACGCATTGGTGTTTTCTTGGACTAGTTATTACTCAAAACTAGAAATTGAATCCCAGCAAAAGTCAAGGAACGCAACATCTAAAGACCCAATAGGTATGAGAACAAAAGTCAATTGCATTGAATATGTAGATGATTTGAATAGAGTTCTTATATCAAGATGCAAGAAGCATTCAATTGATTGTGTAGACGATTCTGGAAAAATTTATAAGTTTATTGGAAGTGGGAAGCCAGATCTTTGTTCTTCCACCAACCTTTCAAGTGTTTCCTTCAATTGCCCTACTGGATTGTGTTTTGTTAACGATGAGCTTTTTGTGGCAGACACAAACAACCATATTATAAGGCGTTTTTCAAAAAGCAACGAATGGAAGGAGTTTCCAACGATAGGTATTCCAACTAAAGAAGGCGAACAAGATGGAAGTTGCAACAAATCTACATTCAGATTTCCAACAGAAATATGTAATTTTGACAAAAACATCTTTATAATAGATGATGGTAGTAAAATAAGAAAAATAGATGGCAATGAAGTGGTAACAGTTTATTCAACATTAAATTTTATTAAATCTATTACTTGCGATCAAGAAAATATTTACTGGACGGAAATGCGATTATGATAAATAACGACCATATTTCCAATGCGGTTGATGAGATCCTTTCTGGCAGAAAAGATGTTGGCAACAACATTAAAGCGAAATCAACTTCCGAATCTGGTATAGTAGATATAATGACTTTTTGCGATAGTCAGGAATTGTTGAATTTGCCTGGCAACAACTTTAATTTATGGGTTTCTCAAAAAACAGTTCTAAAGTGTTTCTATATGGGAACAATCGGCAACGAGAACATTTCTTTGACAAAAGAAGAATGGCAATGGCTGTACGACAACAAACAGGAGCATGTTGTTGAAAAACTAAAGAAAAGAGAAAGAGGGGCAAAATTTAGATTTTCAGAACTTACGCTTGTTTTGGGAAGAAGATCAAGCAAAACAGTTCTTAGTTCAATTATAGCAACATATGAAGCTTATAAACTATTGGTTATTAACAATGGAGATCCATACAAATATTTTGACATTCCTTATGAACACAAGATAGCTATAATCAATGTTGCCACATCAAGGGAACAGTCAAAAATTCTTTTTGCAGAAATTGAATCCAGAATAAGAAATTCTCCATTTTTTTCCAATAGGATTGCCAATGCTTCTGGTTCCGAAATAAGACTTTTTACAGATTTGGACTTGAGAAAAATAGCAAACGGAACAGGGAACATCAAGGTTGGCGGAACAATAAGCGTTCTTTGCGGTCATAGTAACCCCAAGTCTTTGCGTGGTTATGCTGTGTTTTGTTTAATATTTGACGAGTTGGCGTTTTATGACGAAGGTGCTAAAATCTCCGCTAAAGATTTTTACAACGCTCTTCAGCCATCTGTTATGGAATTTGCAACATCTGCAATTGATGGAAAATCTCATGGGGTTGTTGTTGAAATTAGTTCTACTGGTCCAACCAATGGGTTCTTCTACAAGCTTTGGGAAAACAGTTTGAAGTCTGACCATATGTTGTCCTTTAAGGCTGCTACTTGGGAATTCAATCCGAAAATGTCATATGACCACCCAGAACTAAAAAGGCTCAGGGAAAGAGACCCCGAAAGCTTCGCTATTGAATTCGGTGCACAGTGGCCAGAAGGGGCAATGTTTGGTCAGTACTTTCCAAAAGAATTGGTTGACAAGTGTTTTAGAATTGGAATGGAGCAAAATGTACAGCCACAAGAAAGACCGCAACCAGGGGGAGATTATTATTTCCATATAGATCCAGGGCTAACTGCATCAAGATATGTTTTGGTTTGCATTCAAAGACAACTATATAGAGACTCAAAAGGTATTTTGTGTCCAAGATCTGTTTTAGCTTTTATCAAAGTATTTACTCCAATAACTGCTGCAGGATTAGAGTGGACAAAAATAGACGAAGAAGTGTTGAATTTATGCAGGCTGTTTCGTCCAGTAAGAGTAACTTATGACCAATGGAATAGTGCGTCTGCTCTTTCTTTATTACAGCAAAATGGCATAAATGTAGAACAAACATCTTTTAACAGGGCTTTTAAATGTAGAATTTTTCAGAACTTAAGAGACTTAATGTCAAAACCAGAGTGCGGAGTCTATCTTTTTCACCACGATGAATTATACAACGAATTGGTTAGCTTGAAGTTCAGACCGTCTCCAAGGGGCATCTCCATTGGAGCTGATAAAAGAGGAGAGTGTCCAACGGATGACATTGCAGATGCGTTAGCTGGGGCAACACATGCATCTTGTGGCAAATATTATTCTAGGTATCCGATGAGTGCTGTTGTTAATACGGGTTTTAGATAATTCGTGTCTCAATAAAGGTTTTTGCATAATTATTAAGAACAAATAAGGTGGTTTAAAAATAGTGTTATTAAAATACAATTTGGAGATATAATGAAATTTAATGTGTTTATGCTGGCTTTTATGAACGGGGAGATTAGGGAAGTTAATGTTCCAGACGAAGAGTGTGGTGGCAATGTTCACGAAGTGCTGGAAAGGATTTTCTATTGGGGACAGAATGATTTTCAGCCAGTTAAAGACAGGGCGAGCGTGTCTGTGGGAGATGTGGCGGAGTGTTTTGGAAGATATTTTTTAGTATTGGGTGCAGGCTGGAAGGAAATTACAGAAGAAAAATTCAAGGAACTGAAAGAAATAGCCGCAGACCCAATCAAAAGAAGGCAACACATAATGGATGCTTATCCCGATGTTAATGAAATAAAAAATAATAAGGAGACAACAAAAATGAGTAATTTTAATCTTAAGAGCTATTGGAAACAAATCTTTTCTTCAAAAAAAGAAGACCAGAAAGGCGACCAAATAGAAACCAAATTGAGCGATAAAAACAAGAAAGAAGAAGAACCGCAGGAGCTGACAGAAAAACTTCTTCAAAAGCACAGACAAGATACCGAAGAGACAATAACTGAAAAGAAACTTGAAAAAGTTAGAGCTGGTTCGGAAGAAATGCTTGTGGAAGGGCAATTGAACAAGAGTAAAAGTACTATTGTTAAGCACAGGAACGAAGCTACGGCAAAGGGCAACATCAACAAGCTGGAAGAAAAGCGTTTGGCTGGTGAAACTATGGAGTCCGAAAAACAAGAGCCAGCTTCAGAAGTAGACAAGCCAAGAAGATTTTGGGAAGCCAAAAGTCCCGACGGTCTTAAATTAGCCAAGAGCATAAAAATTTCCCAAGCTTTGGATTATGATATTGATGTTGTTGACGATGAACTTCCTAGAGAAACAGCAGATTTTAGAGAAAAGCTTTCTCCTGGTGCCTTAATGGAATTAGACAAATTAAATCGCCAAGACAAGGAATTTGAAGCAACACAAGGTGGTGATACCCCAGAAGAGATGAAGGCAATGGCAGAAGATATTATATCCGATCCCGATATGCTGAACGAAGTTTTTTCGGAAGAAGTTGTTGGACAGGACAACTCAACTGGAACAACTGTGGAAGAGAGAAAAATAGAGTTTGATTTGAAGGATGCTGATGGCGAAATTAGAGAAATCTTCAAAAGTATCGTTGGTATAAACAAAGCCGTCCTAAAAAAAGCAATTATGAATTTTATTAATTTGAACCATGCTGAAGATGCTGTTGAAGAAAACGCCTTGCATATTGAAGTGAACAATTCTGATTTTACGGGGACTGCCACTTA
>Ga0247841_10006509_pt1 | contig 17964 bp, 12 predicted proteins | sample LaCruzMarch2015__2_FD_192410 | JGI IMG/M metagenome (GOLD analysis project Ga0247841, IMG submission 192410) | Freshwater microbial communities from meromictic Lake La Cruz, Castile-La Mancha, Spain - LaCruzMarch2015_18m | ecosystem: Environmental > Aquatic > Freshwater > Lake | place: Spain... | reverse complement strand
GTTGCTATTTCTAACGGTACAACATTAAATGTTTCAGGAGCGTCAAGTATTGGAGCTAGTATTTCAACAACTGGAAATCAAACTTACACAGGTGCAGTTACATTAACAGCAAGCCCAACATTAACTTCTCCAAGTGGAACTATTTTATTTAGTTCAACAGTGGATGGAGGTTTTACTTTAACTATTACTAACAGTGGATCTACTGGAGATGTAACATTTACAGGTGAAGTTGGAGGATCAACTGCTCTTACAGGACTGACGATTACAACGGATGTGTTAACTGCAGATGCTATTAAATCTTCAGGAACATTAAGCGTTACAAATAGTGGAACAAGTTCAATCACTGGAATTATTAGTGATGGTGGAAGTGATTTAGCAGTAACAAAAGCTGGAGCTGGCCAATTAACTTTATCAGGGGTTAACACTTATACAGGATCAACAACAATTTCTGCAGGTGAATTATCTATTCATGCTGAATCTGGATTGGGAGAAAATCCAGGAACGTTTGTAGCTAATCAATTAATATTTAATGGTGGAACTATATTTAATGGTAATGGGGGAGATATAATTTTCAGTTCTAATCGAGGAGTAACTTTAACTGGAAACGGAACTATCCATGTAAATGGTACATCATTTATTACTGTTCCAGGTGTAATCACTGGCTCAGGTAATTTAACTCTTTCAGCACCAGGAGTTACTTCAATTTTAATACTTTCAGGAGCGAACACTTATACCGGCAATACAGTAATAGAAGGCGGTACTCTTGCGGTAACAGTTAACAATGCACTTGGAACAACTGCTGGAACAACAACAGTTGCATCGGGCGCTGTTTTAGATTTACAAAATGTAACTTACTCAACAACAGAAGGTTTAACGGTTAATGGTGGAACTATTAAAACGTCAACGGGCACTTCTACTTTTGCAGGAGCTATAGCTCTTGGAGCCGATTCAACAGCTGATGTTGGCGGCGATCAGTTAACTTTATCAGGTATTATTTCTGGAAGTTATGGCTTGACTAAAACTTCTTCAGGAACTTTAATATTATCAGGCGTAAACACTTATACAGGTGACACGACTATTTCTGCAGGTGCTTTAACAGCATCTAATGCTGCAGCCCTTGGAAATGTAAGTTCTGGAACAACAGTTGCAAGTGGAGCTGCTTTACAAATTACAACTTCAATTAACGCTGAGCCTTTAACATTAAATGGAACTGGAATTAGTTCAGGCGGAGCTTTAAGAAATATAAGCGGTGATAGTACTTATGCGGGCGCTATTACTTTAGCTTCTGACTCAAGAATTAATTCTGACTCTGGAACATTAACTTTAAATAAATCAACAGATGCAATTACTGGAACTAACGTTAATTTAACAATTGGCGGAAGTGGCAACACAACAGTTAGCACAATTATTAGCACAGGCTCTGGAACTTTAACTAAAGATGGATCAGGTATATTAACTTTATCTGGTGCTAATACTTACACAGGTCTTACGACAATTTCTGCGGGTGTAGTGACAGCTGCAAACAATACAGCTCTTGGAACAGTTGCTGGTGGGGTAACAGTTGCAGACGGTGCCGCATTACAATTATCAGGAGCAATTACAATTGGCGCTGAAGCGTTAACATTAAATGGTACTGGAATTAGTTCAGGTGGAGCTTTAAGAAATATAAGCGGTGATAATACTTATGCGGGCGCTATTACTTTAGCCTCTGACTCAAGAATTAACTCTGACTCAGAATTGTTAACTTTAAATGTTGCAAGTGGAAATGCAATTACTGGAACTTTTAATATAACTTTCGGTGGAACTGATGATATCTCAGTTACAGATCCAATTGATACAAGCACTGGCACATTAACTAAAGATGGAATTGGTACATTATTCTTATCTGGTGCTAATAATTACACAGGCGCAACAACGATTTCTGCAGGTAAAATAAGAGCAAGTCATGCCTCAGCTTTTGGAACAACGGCTGGCGGTATAACAGTTGAGAGTGGTGCTGCATTAGAATTAATGGGTGAAATTACAATTGGCGCCGAAGCATTAACATTAAACGGCGATGGAATTAGTTCAGGTGGAGCTTTAATAAATATCATCGGTGACAATACTTACCAAGGAACAATTGATATTTCATCATCAGGTAGTGAAGTTAGAATTAACTCTTATGCAGATATTTTAACATTAAGCGGAAATATTACTAACGGCTCACAACCTCTTGTAATCGGTGGAGCTGGAAATACAGTTGTTAGTGGAGTTATCGGTAACGGAGCAGGTGCGTTTTGGAAGGCTGATGCTGGAAATGTAACTTTAACAGGAACAAATACTTACACAGGTTTGACAACAGTTCTTGGTGGAACTTTGATTTTAGATAAAGCAGGAGTTACTGAAATAGGAACAGTTATCGTTGGAGATGTAACTATTAATGGTGGAACTTTACAATTAAACGACCGCGTAGAGGTTATTGATGAATTAACATTAACTAATGGATCAATTACGGTTAGCGCATCTGGTAATGGTTTAATTGCTACAACTTATTTATTAGATCCAGCATCTGGAGACACGCATACTATTAATGCAGATTTAGGTGATATGTTCCGTTCAACACTTACTATGTCTGGTTCAAGTGGAACGGTTGTTACATTGAATGGCTCTAACTCTTATTTGGGCAAAACAACAATTAATGGCGGAACTTTAAAAATAGGCGCCAACAATGTTATGCCAGACACAAGTGAAGTAGTTATAGCAAATACATCTGGAGCTATTTTAGATGTTAACGGTAAGACCGACACTATTGGATCGTTATCTGGAGGTGGATCTTCAGGTGGTAATATTACTTTAGGCACTAGTGGCGCTTTAACAGCAAATCAATTTACTTTTGGAATTTATGGAGGAGTTATTAGTGGAGCGGGTTCATTTACGAAATCAAGTTATGGAACTTTATGGTTAGACCGAGCTAATACTTATAGTGGTGGAACTACAATTACAGGTGGAGAAATTATAGCCGGAGTTACTAATGCTTTACCTATTAACACTTCATTAACATTTACAGGAACTAGTAAATTATTATTTATATTTGGTGATGTTACTCAACAAATTGGAACATTGTCTGCAGATGGAGTAACGGGTGCTCAAATAAATTTAGCAAATACATCTAATATTTTAACAGTTACACAATCAGCTGACGCTACTTATTCTGGAACTATTATTGGTGAAGGGGCTTTAACTAAAGCTGGATCATCAACATTAACATTGTCTGGTACCAACACTTACACAGGTAAAACAACAATTAATGCTGGTATTATTAAAATTGGGGCAAACAACGTAATGCCAGATTCAAGTGAAGTTGTTCTAGCTAATACATCCGGAGTTGCTTTAGATGTTAATGGAAAAACTGATACGATAGGATCAATCTCTGGTGGAGGAGCCTCAGGAGGTAATATTACTTTAGAGAGCGGCAGTGGAACTGGAGCATTAACAGTAAATCAATTTACAAATGGAGATTATGCAGGAGTAATTAGTGGAACAGGTTCATTTACAAAATCAAGTTACGGAGTATTAAGATTAACATCAGCTAACACTTATACTGGCGCAACAGCAGTTACTGGTGGAGATTTAATCATTATGGTCAATGGTGGAATTCCTAATACTGCTTTATCATTAACTGGAACTTCTAGATTGTTGTTATTACAAGATGGCTTATCATTAAATGTTGGAACATTATCAGGTGAATCAGGAGCTTTAGCTTGGTTATATCCAAATTCAACTCTAACTATCGATCAAGCAAGGGATGCAACATTTGCTGGAACAATTAAAGACAACACCTCTGGATCAGTTACCAAAGTTGGAACTGGAACTTTAACTTTATCAGGAAGCAATAGTTATCAAGGTGCAACAACTGTAAGTCAGGGCACATTGAGTTTGGGACTTTCGGGACAAGGACAACATACCATTCAAAATTCAATTGCGCTTCATATAGCTTCAGGAGCTAATTTGGACGTTGCAGGATCATATCAAACTTTTGGAACATTATCAGGCAGCGGAAATATTAACTTATCACTTGATGCAGGCATAACAATTAATCAAAGAACTTTTAGTAATTATTCAGGAGTTATTGCTGGGGAGGGTTGGATTACAAAATCAGGAGCTGGCGTTTTAAAATTAGACAATGTAAGCACTTATACCCAAGGAACAGTTTTAGCTGGGGGTGAAATAATTATTGGAGTGTCAAACGCTCTTCCTACAACTTCAGCACTTTCTTTTTCAGGTGCTTCAAGATTGTTAATGCTTGAAGAAGGTATCAGCCAAGGATTTAGCTCTTTAACATCCTCAGTAGGCTTAACTTCAAATATTTTTGGTTATGCAAATAATACTTTCAATTTAAATCAGTCTAGCAGCTCGACTTTTAACGGAGGATTATTTGGAGGATTTAGCTTTGTTAAAAGTGGTGTCGGTATATTAACTTTAACTAGTGGAGCACAAGGCTCCGTATTAACAACAGGTGGAACTGTAAATTAAGGCTTATGAAATCAAATTATTTTAAAAAAATATTTATATATATCTTTGTATTATGGTTAATTTCCACATCTAATGTACTAGCCTCTACTTGCCGAATAGCCGAGGGAAGATTAAATTTTGGCAAATATGATAATTTTGCATCAAATACGAATGCAAAAACTGTTGGTGAGCTTACGATTGTTTGTTCAAATATGACTGGAGACATTAACTACAGTTTAGCTTTAACCAATAACAAGTTAAGCATAGGCAATGGAAAGGGAGGATTACTGTATTACAACTTGTACACTTCAGCAAATTATACGGCTTTATGGAACGAAACTAATTTGATTACTGGAACAGTAAAAAATATAAACGGCAGTGGTATGGATGTTAAGCCTATGTATGGTGAGGTTATTTTAACAAATAAAAATAATATGACTTCGGGAGAGTATACAAGTCATGCAAATCCACCGATGGTAAAACTAATTTACTAAATTAATTTGTCAGCACGCACTTTATAGGACCAATGATTTGCTCTTGTTGTTGAGTCATATCAACTTCAAGTATTAGTTCGCATCTATTTTCTAACCAAGTTACAGTTAACTGATTTTTTTGACTTAAATTAGTAAGATAAACTTCCCCATTTCTGCCAACGATATAATTTTCCTTACTTGATGTCATGTTCACCATTGCACCTGCTGGGATAGGATTGTCGTTAGGCAAGTGAATTCTGACAAGGGCATTTTTTGACATTTGAATTGGGAATTTTACTAATACGCCGCTTCTTGCATAAGCAACCGGGTTCATTTCTAAAACTTCTACAGTAGCCTCAAGTGGTATTTCGTTATCTTTTATTTCAATTTTTGTTTTTTCATATGGCCTTATAGGAAAAGCTGCCGTTCCACTTTTATTTGTAATTGCAACCATGTTGTTTTGGCTATAAATTTTTATATCTTTTAAACCTTCCGTTTTTACAACTGCAAAACTTGAATTATTGACTTGTCTTGATGCAAAAACCTCTTTATCCAACACCCCAAGTGTTCCGTTAACTCCTAAACGTTTTCCTGTAGTTATTCCATCTTGTACATTAATTGAGCCTGTGTATTGAGCTGTATTTGAATTTAAAGTTACATTAGTTTTTACATTCTTTTTAAGATCTTCATTAACTACGCTCCAACCCATTCCTGGTCCTGCAGGAAGATTTGTTGATACAGAGTAACTGTCCGTTATTTTTCCACTAGGATCGATTGTGTGATCAAATCTTGTATTGTAGTCCCCAAGCGGTAAACTAAAAACTATAGAAGCTCCCCAATTATTTGCTGCGTCTAATCTTTTATTGTAAGAAATCCCAAGGTTAGCTCCATAAGGCAATGCAAAACCTGTGCTTATGTAAGCATTTTTAAATGGATCAGAATCCCAATTGGTTTGACTTATATAACCTAAAGAAACGCTGTTATTAATAATTGGAATTGGAAAAGATACAAATGCATTTGTTCTAGTTTTTGGTTTAGTCTCATCTGCGCTTGATGCAAATTGAGAAAATTCTTTATCAAATTTTTTAACCCCTATACTGGTTTTTAAAAATTTGCCAATATTCTCAATATTTGCTCCATATTGATTACCTGTTCCTCTAACCCCGTCGTTAGATGAGGCAACAGATGCCTGAACAATAGCAAAGTTACCTAACGTTAAAGCAACATCACCGCCCGCAGCTTGTCTGTCGGGCTGTAATTCAAAACGACCACGAGCGGTAATAGAGTTTGTGAGACCATGAACATAGGTTCCCGCAGCAAATCCATCTTGGTAATCATTGCTTTTTGTTCCATAATTTTTTCTTAAAAAACCAGACTCAAGTGAAAAATCATTTTCCCCTTTAGCTAATAATATTGGCGATTGGTAAAAATTTTTACTAATTATTTGTTCATTTCCTAAAATATCTTTCACTACTAAATTAACTTGACCTACACCATTTCCAGGCACCGGGAGGTGAGTGATGTCAAATGGGCCAGGATTTATCTTTTGTGAAAATGTTTTTTGGTTATTAATATACACATCCACAACTGATGGTAGCGCAGCAGAGCCAGAAATAATTGGATTTGGCGTATAAATATAACCAGGTTGAGTTGAAAAGTTTCTCGACCATCTAACGCCAAAGTAATTTGCCGAACGACTCCAGTTTCCATCACTATTTACAGTATCCCCCACAACAAACGACTGCATCTTATCAGGCAGATCTTTTTGATAATAAGTTGACGTTCTTATTATGTTAGTTTCTCGAGAGTCTTTATTAACTAATGCTCCTGCCGTTAAAGACCCTAGTTTATTAAATCCTGTCACATCTAACACACCAGAAAAACTATCGTCAGTTTTTGTTTGTGTTGCATATAGTTGATAATTGGTAAAAGCACCCTTGTTATTGTTTTCAGGTTTTAGTTTAATGGACTCTTTTTTTGCAAAAACGCTTAATTCAAATGCATCAATAGGGACTCTAATATCTAAAGTAAACTTTTCGGGATTGAAATCGTATGTAATACCCGAGCTGGTGTTAAGTTGATATCCGAACGAACAGTCTGACATTTTAATTCTTCCATCTTTAGGTATAAGTTTTAATTCCTTGAAAACTGATTCTGGCAATACAAGCATACCATTAGATAATTTTTCTACACGGATTGGCTCTGTGACTTGTAAAAGATTAATAGAAACATCCACAAGCAATATCTCAGCATCACTTACGCAGCCTGCAGCTGTTGACCTTACTTTAGGAGGTTCTGTGACTTTAGGAGTTTCTGTTTCAGGATTTTTTTGAGCAACTTTTAATTTTTCATTTTCTTTAATAGTCTTTTTTTCGTCTTCTACTAAATTATTCTTTAATCCATCAACATTTCTATTAATTTCATACCTTTCTTCTTTGAGGAGTATTTTTTTGGCATCTATGGGCTCTGCCGCAGCCACAGGAGATGACATCAGAAGAAGTACGTTTATAAAATTTAGCATTTTGAGGGCTAATTATTTTACTTCGCGTAAAAAGGGAACTTAAATATGAGGAAATATATAGATTAAATACTCAGCTATTTATTAAATCAGTCTCTTTTAATAGCTTATTTCAAAGATAATGGGATTTCTTTGAAGATTTGGATAATTAGCATTTTGAACTTTTCCATTTGGAAATTTAGGTAAATCAAAATTTGCTTTTTTTATTTTTCCAGCAAAAGCATTCTTCAAAGTAAAACTTTCCTCTTCAAAATCCACCATTGAAGATGGATTGGCTTTAAGTCTTGCCAATAAGGTGTCTGAAGTAAATCCAATTAGATCTCCGTTGTTTTTTTTAAATAGTAATGCATAATTTTCATTAATAAGTTCTTTGATATTTCTGCTAATAATTTTTATCACAGGTTTAGTGTCGTTATTACAAACTACCGTTACATCGGAAACTATTTGAATTGATTGAAAGTTATCGTCTAAAAATTCTGGTTCACTTGCATTGGTTTCGCATTTGCTTGTAATAGTTGCCGTAACTAAAAAAGTACCAAAAGCTACTTTTGTCTCCGCAAAACTATGATTAATAAAAAAAGAATAAAGAAATAATGAAGATATAAGAGCTATTGAAGTTTTTTTTACTTTTTTGGTAGTTGCACTAACCATCAAAGTAGCGATAGTTAGATTCGTGTTAACTAAGAAAGTAATTATGAATAATCAAACAAATTAGGTGTTGATAACATTTTTAATACTTTTCAATTATTACGAGAATTTAGGTTAATTATATCTTTAACTCTTTGATAATCGCTTCAAAGGCCTCTGACCAATTCTCTGTTTTACTTTTAGGATTTAATGTCTTTCTTAACAAAGTTGCAGAATTATACCAAGGGGTAATATTGGAATTTAGCGACCATCTCCAGTCTGCTAATCTACCAAGCAGTATAAAAACTTTTTTTCCAATTGCACCAGCTAAATGTGGAATTGAAGTATCCGTGCTAATAACTAAATCCATATTTTGAATTACCGAAGCAAGGTCATCAAAGTTATCAATGTCCTTTCCAATAAATTTTATTTGCGGATTTTTTTTTAAAAATAGTTCATCTTCTTTCTTTATTTCTTTTTGGATTAAAAATAAATTAGCTCTGTCAATTAAAGGATAAAAAATTTCTAGTTTAGCAGATCGTTCGCTATCCCAATAGTATTCAGGGTTACCGGAGTATGCTATTGCAATATTTAATTTTTTTTTTGTTAAATTTAGCTTTTTAGACCATTCATAATCTTTATCTTTTGAGGTTTTTAAATAAGAATTTCTAAAAGGAATATTATTTAAATTTGTATTAAATAACGTCGGTAAACTTAGCAAGGGTATTTGAAAATCAAAATTACTTGCATTCATACCCTCTCCAGACACATTAATTGTGCAGTTAAACTGTCTAGACATAAGAGAAGTTAGTTTTTTGGATACATCAAAGGTTACTTTTGCTCCAAGATCTAAAACTTTGTTAATATATCTGCAAAATTGAATACTATCCCCAATGCCTTGTTCAGACCAAATTAATATTTTTTTTTCAGATAAATTTCTTAAATTTTTTAATCTTGGAATGTTTATAAATTGAGGAGCCTTAGCATTGTCTAATTTGAAGCGATATTCATAATTTTTCCAACCCTCTTTAAATTCCCCAAGTGTCAATTGGGTTAAAGATTTATTCCAATAGGCCTCAGCAAAATCAGGTTTTATTTTTATTGAACCATCAAAACATTCTTTTGCTAAATAAAAATTTTTTTTATCTCTAAGATGACCCAGGGTATGAAGTAACATACCTTGATTACTCAAAATTTTATGATAGTTTTTTTTATTTTTAATAGATTTGTATAATGATAAAGCTTCGTCATATTTTTTTAATAAGTATAAAGTATTAGCCTTATTTTCTATTGCTTCGGGATAGTCTTTTTTATTTTTTAGAATTTTATCAAAGATTTTGTTTGCCTGTTCATATTGTTTTAAATAAAAAAGACACAAGCCTTTGCTGTTTAATGCTTCTACAAAATTTTCTAAAACTGCTAGTGCTTTTTCACAATATTCTAATGCTATCTCATATTTTTTTAGTTCAATATAAGATACGGCAATGTTAACCCATGCCTCAGGAAATATTTTTTTAATTTTAAGAGCTTTGTTGCATTCGACTATTGCCTCTTCATAAAGCTTCATTGTAAAAAGAGTGAATCCTTTATTGCAAATTGCATCTACAAAATTTTTATTTAACTTTATTGATTGATCGTATGCTTGGATTGCTTCACCGTAACGTTCCATACTATGTAAGATATCTCCTTTTTTTGCCCATATTTCATGGGAAAGAGTTTTAATTTCAAGAGCTCTTTCTATACATTTAAATGCCTCATCAAAATTTTTTAATTCTTTAAAGGCATCTGCTTTATTAAGAACAGCTTCCAATAAATCTGGCTGAAGCTCTAATGCTTTATCAAAATTTATAATTGCCCCCTGATATTGGCCGGCTTCGCATAGTAGAATTCCTTTATTATTATAGGCATGAAAGTACTGAGGATCTATTTCTATTGCTTTGTTAAAATAATTTATTGATGTTTCGAGATTATCTAGTTCTTGTTCAATAACGCCAAGATTCATCCAAGCTACAGTATTATTTTTATTTAATTCAACAACTCTTGCCGCCGATTTTTTTGCATCTTTATATTTTTTTAACTTTATTTGCGTAGAGGTTAAATTGTTTAGAACGGATTCTCTATCAGGTATTAATTTTAGTGATTTTAAAAATTTCTTTTCTGCTTGCTCAAATTCATTATTTTTAATTAAATCTAAACCATCCACAAATAGCTGTTTTGCAGTTTCAATATTTGTCATCGCTTTTAATTAAAACTATTTGAATAAAATTGCTAACTTGATCATAATATTCATATAATTATGTCGGTTAATTTTAAATATTTGATAAATAGTTCAAAGCAAGGCATATATAGCCGACATTTTATTATAGCCGACATTTTATGAAAAAAGTCATTTTAATATTTTTCATATTTTTAGCTTCTTCAGCTGGATATGCACAAGTTACACCAGATGCTGGTCGAATTTTAAATCAAGAAAACGATCGTCAAAAAAGTAAGGAAATACCTAAGCAAATACCTAAAAGTTTATTAGAGAAAAGTAAAAAAAAGGACATCAAGTCATCTGAAGAAAAAACACTTATTAAATCTTTCAAATTAGAAGGGGATATCAAAGCGTTCCCAGTTTCAGAGTTACAGAATTTATTGTCTGATCTTAACGGTAAATCACTTGCTTTTGACCAGATGCAATTAGCAGCAGATCGAATTAAAGATTTTTATAATGCAAAAGGCTTCTTCTTAGCTCAAGCAATAATTCCAAAACAAGAAGTTAAAGACGGAGTTTTAATTATTTTAGTTAATGAAGGTAAACTAGATTCAAAAGAACCCTATAAAATAAATAAGAAAGATTTAAGAATTTCTGAGCAGCGCGTAAAAGCGTATATGGATGATGCATTAAAAGATAATTTTTTAAAAGAGTCTGTAGAAAGAGGACTGCTAAATATTAATGATAACCCAGGAGTAAGAGCTGCTTTAACATTAGAACCTGGCATAGATCCTGGTAGTACTAAAATGATTTTAGATGTTAATGAAGGATCTTTAGTTCAGGGTTCTGTTTCAGTTGATAATTATGGTAATCGTTATACCGGGGACCTTCGTGCAACTGCTGCAGTAGATTTTAATAACCCATCAGGCATTGGTGACCAAATTGGAATTTTAGGAACCAAAGCCATTGAAGGTGATCTAGAGTTAAAAAAAATATCTTATAATTTTCCAATTGGATCTGACGGTTTAAGAGGTGGAGCTTTTTATAGTGTTGTTGATTTTAAAATAGGGAAAGAATTAAAAACTAATCCCATCAGCACAGGAAAAGCTGAAAACGCAAACTTAAATTTAAAGTATCCGATATATCGTTCATCAGCAGAATCTTTATTAACTAATTTCAATTACGATAAAAAATATTTATATAATACTAGCACAGGATCGGTAACCTCAGATAAAGAACTTGATAATTATACCTTAGGATTTGCTTATCAAAAAATAGATCAACTTTTCGGCGGCGGTTATACCCAAACAAACATTAATTTTACTCGTGGTGATTTAGATCTTTCAAAAGTTGCAAGCAGTTTAAGTGGTGACCAAACTACTACTGGTTACAAAACGAATGGAACTTTTAACAAACAAAATATTCAATTAAGTAGAATTCAACAATTGCCTGAAAAATTTACTTTAAATTTTGTAGCGGATGCGCAATTTGCATCTAAAAATTTAGATACATCTGAAAAGATGTCTTTAGGCGGACCTACAGGAGTTAGAGCTTATCCAACGGGTGAAGCCTCTGGGGATGAGGGTTACAGATACAGTTTAGATTTAAGATATAGCTTAGGAAATTTCCCTTATTTTGGAGATATAACTCCTTTAATTTTCTATGATTATGGAAGAATTAAACAATTTAAGAATAAAGAAGTAAGCACTTCAACTGTTACAAATAATGAATATTCGCTTTCAGGCTATGGCTTAGGAGTTGAGGCTGTAAACGCAAATAATTTTTCATTAAAATTTATAGCTGCCCATACTAATGGTGGTAACCCAGGAGCTTCAACACAAGGTAATGACTCCGATGGAAGAAGTAACGATACTAGATATTGGATTTTGGCTAATCTTAATTTTTAATAACTAACAAACCTTCTTTGACAATAGATAATTTTCTCTATAAAACAACTGTAGGTTTTAACAACTAAAAGTATATATCTAAACTTTTGATAAATATTTCAGAAAGATTTGTAAGAAACAACAATATAGTAAGAGATTTTAAGTAAGAATAAATTTAAGGGATCATTAATGAAAAAAGAGTTAAATAAAACTAAAGGTGTTTTTGTAAAAAAATCAAAAATGTCATTAGCTAAATCAACTACTGCACTTACGTGCTTAGTTGGTTTGTTTATAGTTTCATCAGATCCTGCTGCAGCGGCATCGACTTCTGGTACATTTTTAGCAAGCACATCTGTTTCAAGTGCTTGTACCATATCTGCAGGTGCAATGGCTTTTTCGGCTTACACTGGATCAGCCACAATTACACAAACATCAGCTGTAACCGTAAACTGTTCAACTGGAAGCAACTACACAATTTCTTTTAACGATACCGCAAATGGCAGCGGAGAATATATTTTACAGAACACTACTACTAATACTAATGCTACAGGTCACCAATTATTGGCAACTTTTTCGAACGGAGCTGCAGCTATGACCTCTGGGGCTGCCACTATTACAGGAACAGGAACTGGTGCAAGTTCAACAGCTGGCACTATCACAGGATCAATTGCTTCTGGTCAAACTGGAAAATCAGCCGGTACTTACAGTAAGACAATGACATTAAATTTAGTATACTAGTTACTAAAATTTAACTCACTTATAAGTTTATTTTCTTCACAAATAGTTTCAAACTCTAAATCTTTTAATAAAATCTTTACTAATTGTAGCCTTAATTTTTAAGCCTATTTTTTACGAATCATAATAATCAATTAAAGCTACTTTTATGATTTGTAGTAAAAAAAAATCAAAAATTTTATCAATGAAATCAACTACTAAACTTACATGTTTAGTGGGTATGTTAATTTTTTGTAAAAGTGATTTTGTTGTGGCTCAAACAACTACTTCAGGAACTTTTCTTGTAAGTTTTGGTGTTTCAGCCTCTTGTTCTATTTCAGCAGATTCAATGGCTTTTGCCCCTTATAGCGGATCGCAAATTACAGCAACCTCAGCGGTAAGCGTCGATTGCACAAGTGGAACTGATTATACAATTTCTTTAAATGATGCACCAAATTCTGGTTCAGTATATTATTTAGTTAAGACAGGTGGAAATGCATCAAGCGAATCAAATCGATTAGAGATCACTTTCACTAATGGTTCTTCAATTTTAACTCAAGGTACCGCCGCGTTTAGAGGAACAGGAATAGGTTCGCGTGCAGTAGCTGGAACAATTACTGGAACGATTGCAGGTCTTCAAACTGGAAAAGTTGCGGGAACTTACGTTAAAGTAATGACATTAAACGTAGTTTATTAATAAAGCACTTATAAACAACCGCTTTCCTTTATTATTGAATCGTAATAACTAAGCCACATTCTAATATATGAAAACATTCAGCTCAAATATCCTTACATTTTTTCTATTCATATTTTTTTCATCACCCTTATTTGCAGTAACAATATCACCAACTGTTGTTGATTTAAACTCCACTCAAAAGATTGTAACTATTACTTTTATAAATGATACAGGTAGAGAAATTAATATTCAGTCTTCCGCGCTTATATGGAAACAAGTGAATGGAAAAGATACTTACTCTCCTACAAATGATTTAATAGTCGTTCCAGCAATCGTGACGATCGCTGGAGGCAAATCTCAAAATTTTAGAGTAACCAAGCGAGTTTTGGATGGTGCTGATGTTGAGCAGTCTTATAGATTATACTTAGAAGATATTTCCCCAGCTTTTACTGATCCTAAAAAAACAGATCCGGGAATTTTTTTTAAATTTAATCAAAATTTACCAGTGTATTATTACACAGGAAAACGCAATCCAAAAAATTCATTAAAAGTAAGTTTTTGTTCAGCCGACTCTAAACAAACATGCGTTAGAGTTGATAATTCTGAAAACGTTAGAGCAATTTTAAATAATATTTCTTTTAAATCTCCAGATGGCAAGCCACTAGAGAATGTGGACGCTAATGTTAATGGAACGATATTATCTAACAGCTGGAAAGAGTTTAGATTTAACACACCTGCCAATAAGTCTGATACACTTATTATCAAATCCTCTTTTGGCGACTTTGAAGTTCCTTATAAAAAATAAAAGTCATGGAAGTAAATTTTCACTTACTCCAAAATATAAATAAAAAATGAGGAGGTTTACTCTAGTATTTTTTTTACTGTTCACTTCTAACTTGTTGCGCAGAGCTCATCGCCACTACCAAAATGTCCAGATACAAGTCCAACAAAATTTAACGATTGTACGGCAGAGATCCAACTCAAGAGTGGACATCAATATATCGGAGAATTTAAAAAAGGTGCTCCCAATGGAAAAGGAACTTTAATTCTTACAACGGGCGGAAAGTATGTTGGTGATTTTAAAGATCAAAACTTTCATGGCAATGGAACTTTTACTTGGCCAAATGGAGATAAATATATTGGTGAATATAAAGACAACAAGCAAAATGGCAATGGAACTTTTATTTGGGCCGAAGGTGAAAAATACGTAGGTTATTTTAAAGATAATAAGAAACACGGATTGGGCAAATATATATACGCAAACAAAGAAGAATATGTAGGGGACTGGAAAGAAGATAAAAAAAATGGTCAAGGCTCTCTAACTTGGCCGGATGGCGAGAAATATATCGGTGAATTTAAAGACGATAAACCCAATGGAAAAGGGACTTTAATATATCCAAATCTTGATAGATTTGTTGGTGAATTCAAAGATGGTAAGCGACAACGAGGAAAAATAATTCCAGCAAGCGAAGTTGCAAGAACTAAAGAAGACACTTCCACAGTTGCAAAACCTAAAGAAGACAAAAAGTTAGCACCTGAAAAACCCAAAGAAGATAAAAAGTCTGTAACTGAAAAATCCAAAGAAGAGAAAAAAAGAGCTGAAAAAAAAGCTAAAGAAGATAAAAAAAGAGCTGAAGAAAAATTTAAAGAAGATAAGAAAAAAGCTGAAGAAAGAGCCGAACAAGATAAAAAAATAGCCAAACAAAAAGCTAAAGAGGAAAAAAAAGCTCTAGCCGCAAAAGCTAAAGAAGATAAAAAAAGAGCCAAAGAAAAAGCCAAAGAAGATAGCAAACCAGTCGTTGTAAAATCTAAAGAAGAAAAGTCTGTAGCGGATTCAATTTTAGCATCAACAGCACAAGCACAAGGATCTTTGTTAAATGCTAAAAAGTGTAAAGGAGTTGATTTTGCAAAATATAACAAGTGTGTTGGTGAGGCAAAAACACCAAAGGGTACTTACACAGGTGAATTTAAGAAAGGCAAACCTCATGGCCAAGGAACTGTAGTTTGGACTAGTGGAGATAAATATGTGGGCGAACATAAAGATGGCTTGTCACATGGCAAAGGAAGTTATACCTGGGCTAATGGTGATAAATATATTGGTGAATTTAAAGAAGGTGCAAGACACGGGAAAGGGACTATTGGTTTTGTAAGTGGAGATAAATATGTTGGCGAGTTTGAAAATAGTAAAAGAGAAGGAAATGGGACTTATACCTGGGCTAATGGAGATAAATATATAGGAGATTACAAGGATGATAAGCCAAATGGCAAAGGAACAATCACTTTTGCAAATGGGGATTCATACGACGGCAAACATAAATATGGCAAAATGCATGGTAAAGGAACTTATATTTCTAAAGACGGAAGCAAATATGAAGGTAAATTTATAAACGGTCAAAGACATGGAAAAGGAAAAGCTGTTTTTCAAGGTGGAGATAAATATGTAGGATATCACAGCTATGGTAAGTTTCATGGCAAAGGAACTTATACTTGGGCTAATGGCGATAAATATGTTGGTTTATATGAAAATGGAAATAAGAGTGGCAAAGGAACTTCTAGTTGGGCTAATGGCGATAAATACGTGGGTGAACATAAAAATAATAGAAGACACGGTAAAGGAAAATATTACTTTAAAGACGGAAGAAAGTTAGTTGGAATTTTTAAAGACGGCAATTTTGTAAAATAACTAATCAGCAGATTAGTCTATTTTTTTCGTATAAAAGTTTTTTATATTAGATGCAACTTGTGTTGTTATATTTTCGAAAAAATTATCATCTTTGCAGGTATTCTTTATATCAATAGTTAGTTTACAGTCTTTATCTGTTGCAATCGAAAGAGCATGTTCAGATACTTTTTTTCCAGTTTCCTTTTCAATTCCATAATCGGCTAGCGTCATTGCTATGGATGTTGGAGAAAGAAAAGATTCTATTAAAGCAGCCTTCGTTAATGCGCCGGCGCATGAATGCAGAGAAACTGTTAATATGACTATAAATATTGTTTTTATTTTCACGGACTAGATATATCAATTTTCGCGTTAAAAGCGAATTATTATTTTAATAAACTTTAAAAAATCTTATAAAAAATCAGTTTTTACTTAGACTAATTGCTATAAATATTGGTTAGCTAATAAAATGAAAAATATAAAAAATACTAATTTATTTTAATTCTCTGCATATTTTTCAGTTAGATCACTGTTAAATGAGTTTTATGGAATATTTAATTTTATGAGTGAGTTTGATTTTACCTCTCTTTATAATAAAAATATTAATGAAGTAATAAATGTTGCAGATAATTTATCTAAGCAAAATTTAGAAGATAAGCTAAATGCTTATAAAATTTATCAATCTATAATCCAAATTAATCAAATACCGAATATTTACCAATTTCCAAATACTTACTTAAGAGGAAGTGTTCACCAAAAAATTTATGAGTTAGAAAAATTATTAAATTTAAATGAATATTTTTTCTCTCAAGCCGGTCAAGACAAGTTTATTAATAATTCATATTTTCGCAGCATGAAGAATGGTTTTTTTGTAGAAATAGGTGCTTACAATGGAATTGATGGAAGCAATTGTTATTTCTTTGAAAAATTTTTAAATTGGAGTGGTATAGCAATTGAACCGTCTCTGAGCCAATTTTTATCATTACAAAAAAATAGAAAATGTAAATGCATTAATAAAGCAGTTGCAAAAAAGAGTGCGAAGATTGAATTTATAGATGTAATACAAGGGTATACCCAAATGAGCGGTATAAATAATTCATCTTATCAAAAAACTTTAGAAATAATTAAAAAAGATTTACGAACTGTTCTTGATAAAAAAATTATTGAAGCTGCTACGTTTTCAGACATTGTAGAATACAATTACTTAATAGATTATTTATCAATTGATGTTGAGGGTGGTGAGATGGATATTTTAGAGTCTATAGATTTTAATCTTTATAAAATTAAAGTTCTCTCTATTGAAAATAATTACCCAAATGAAATTAATTATGAAAAATTCCTTTCCGACAAGGGATTTTGTTATATTGATAATGTTGGAGTAGACGAGATCTATTTTAATAAAAAATATCCTAATAATATAAAATTTTAATTGTCAGTTTATAAATTGTGATAAGATGATATTTCTTAACCTTTGGAGAACATTATGAACTTTATAAAAAAATATCTTAAATGGATTAGTACAGCCTTTGTTTTAACAGGAATATTGCTGACTAACTTAAATAATTATCCAATGAATATATTCATCCACGGCCTAGGAGCGATAGGTTGGACCTTTGCTGGATATATTAATAATGACCGGGCATTAATGGTAAATTTTGGAATACAAATTCCACTTTTTGCTTTGGGTTATGTGAAAGTATTTTTTTAAAATGAGTGAGACTTT
>Ga0247841_10006508_pt1 | contig 17965 bp, 12 predicted proteins | sample LaCruzMarch2015__2_FD_192410 | JGI IMG/M metagenome (GOLD analysis project Ga0247841, IMG submission 192410) | Freshwater microbial communities from meromictic Lake La Cruz, Castile-La Mancha, Spain - LaCruzMarch2015_18m | ecosystem: Environmental > Aquatic > Freshwater > Lake | place: Spain... | reverse complement strand
CTGGTGAAGTCCTTTGTCAGCGACAAGAGGGTGTTTCCGCCTCCAAGCACCGCGTCATGGAAGGTTATGGGAGTGGTTGCATTCGCACCGGTTGAGTTGATATATATCTTGTATGCAGAGGATGCGCCTCCGTCCACCGAGCCTGCAGTGTAGCCGTTTGTGGTTCCAGTGGTCACCACCTTGACTGAAAGCAGGTCTGCAACAGGTGCAGCTGCGCTTATGTCAGGAATGGTTCCCTGGACGAGGCGGTCGAAGTTTTCATATGCCTCCTGGTTGGTTCCAACTGTGAGCGCATCGCGCTTGCAGGTGGTGTAGGTTCCGTCTCCAACCGCAATGTAGTTTGTGGTGTGCTCAAAGTACTGCGCATATGTCGCGCCTGGGTCCGGCGTATCGCTGCTCACGGGTGTGGTGCAGTCTGAGCCAGAGTAGACGACCGCGGAGGTAAGGTCGGAGTTGCTGCTTCCTGATACTTTGCCCACGTTGATTGTTGAGCCAAGGGCTTTGGCTAAGCGGTCAAGCCTCAGGGTGGGCGTGACATCATAGTAGCTGATGTCGGATGCTGCATCGGCAGCACTGTAGATTGCGTATGTGTATGGCGTGCCAGACAGAACGGTTGAAGTTATGTCGTCACTAGCATCTGCAGCAGTGCTGATTCGGACTGCTGTGATGGCTGCAGGTACACTGCCGCTGGTCTTTACGTTGATCAGGTATGCGTCGTTCCCGCCGGCAGCAGCCGGTGCCGCCCGCGTGTTGATGCAGGTCGTGGTGGCATTGGTAATCTTCAATTCCAGGCTGTTGCCATCCGCCCTTTCAAAGTATTTCACAAAGCCGTCTGCGAGCGTCTTGGTCGTGGTTGACGAAAGTGCGGAACCAGAGCAGTCTGCTGCATTGCCTGCAATGGTGTATATCGCAATTGGATCGACCGCGCCAGTGATGTCCGCGTGCACGGTTGTAAGAGTCAGCGAGTTGATGTTCCATGTTGCTGCTGCGCTGGCATCCGCCTTGTACCTTGAAAGTTCAAGGACAGGGTTGTCGTATGCAACGTATGTGTAGCCAGCTGCCCCTTCCTCAGTCTTGTCAAGATACACCACCTTTGCTGCCGTGGTGCTGTCCCTGTAAGTGAAGGTAGAGCCGTTCATTCCCCAAACGTCAATTCCCGCAGGTGCAACCTCGGTGATTTTGACATTTGGCTCAAACGTGGTGCTCGAGCCTGCCGCTGCAGTGAAGTTGTATACATAGAATAGCACAAGGGCGCCTGCCTTGTCGTATATTCTCACGTCGACTTTGCCGTTTGTCGGCACTTCGAAGAACTGGATGTCGGTTGCGTCAAGGCCCCTTGTTGCCGAAGACACGAATGTTGTATCAGCGGTGTCGCGGACAATCACTATGCACTCGTCGCCTGCCCCTACTCCACAAGCGGTGCCTCCTGCTGCGTTAACAAGGTCAGCGTGGACGTTGCCAACTGCCCAGCCTACCTGCGCCACGTTCACGGTTGTGTCTGCGTTCAGCGTCTTGCCCTGTGAGAGCTCGATGTTCGCAAGCGCATTGTCGTTGGTGAACAGCACGGCGTGCACGGCTGCCTGGTTGGTAACATACATGCGGTAGACGCCGCCGCTGAATGTGATTGTGTATGGGTCGGTGCCTGCCGTGTATACGTTGTTGTCGCTGATGTCAAGCGTCACGCCTCCTGCAGTTGAGATGCCTGTGGAGACCGTTCCGCCCAAGAGGCGAGTGTAGCTTGCGCTCACTGTCCTGTCAGCCTGCACTGCGCCGGTTGTCGGCTCGCATGTTATAAAGGAGCCGGAGTCAGTCAGCTTCGGGTAGTAGTTGCCCACTGTGGTCGGACCGGCCTCTGCGCCGTATTCATACACTGCATAGCCAGTGTATGCGCCACTTGCAGGCGTGATTGCCACGGATTGTATGTTTGCCGTGACAGTGCAGTCATTGTTTTCATAAAGGCGGATGGTTCCGCTGTCCATGTTTGCGTGCGTGCTGCCGGAGAACTTGGCAATCGAAAGCCTCTGCGCAGCGCCGACTGCTCCGCCGTACGTGTAGGTGAATATTGTGTCTCCGCTGCTGTTCTTGAAGTTCACGGTCGGAGTCACACCTTTAAGCACATAGAGGTCGTATGCCTTGCTGCCTGCTGCGCCGCTTGTCAGCACAGTGTATGTGAGGGTGCCATCGGTCGCTTCGACAGATGTCACCTCGTCAGGCACGTGCCCGTGGATTAACCAGTTCGACAAGTCGTCGTTGCTGAATGTCGTGGTGGTGTAGCCCGTTATCTTCTCGGTGTATGCCGTGAGGTCGGGCGTTGCTGCATTGGATGTGAATAGATATACTGTAATTGCAGTGCCTGCGCCAGGGTTGTCGTAGTCAAGGGTGTATGTGCCTGCCGCGATTGCAGCTGTGAAGCCTACGCTGGCAGTGGATGTCTGGAGCCACATCACTCCGCTGTCGAAGTTGTCAATCGAGCCCGTGGTCGCGGTGTCTGGGCTGAAAACAGAGTCGACACCGTAGCCGTCAGAAGAAGAAGTGAGATTTATCAGTCTGCCGCCTATGACTGTGGTGTCAAGCGCGCAGGTTGCCTCAGTGTCCTTTCCGAATGCATAGAAGTTACCTGTCACTGTGAGAACATCCTTGAAGAAATATCCACTGGTTGAGACGCCAGTTTGAAATGAGGATGACTGGTCGTTGAGCTTGGTGCCTGCAGCGGTGGGGGCTGTGCACACGAGCCATTTCTTGCCGTTGACACCAGCTATCGTGTCTGCACCGCTGCTCACGCGCGCTGCATCGATGGAGTAGGTGGTGCTGTCATCGATTGTGCGGGAATAAGATGCTTTAAGGGTGCCTGCTGGTGCACCTTCACAAAGAGAGAGGTAAACGGTGGCGCCTGTTTTTGCAGTGGGAATTGTCACGTTCCATCCGGTGTGATCGCTTGCATTAGCATCGAGACCGTTGAAGGTCGTTCCGGCGATGTAGTTAGCTCTGGCGTTGTTGCCTAGGCAATTCTGCCCAGCAACATCATAGGCATACACTGCGTAAGTCAGACTCGCAAAATAGTGGCTGCCCTGGATCACCGAGTCGGCATAAACGTTTGCCGACATCAGGGCCAGAATCGCAAACACCGCGAGCGAAAAAACGCGGGCTCCGCCCTTCGACGAAAACTCCTCTTTGTTTCCAAAGTTCATGTTCCCACCTCAACTGAATATGAATTTGCGCTCGCCTTCATCCACGCCGGAAAAAATAAACTGTGCATGCGCGGGAAAAGGAAACGCGTGTGACGCTCTGTCGGTAGTTGTAGCACCCACGTTCAGGTGGTTCGAGTAGAACATTTAAAAGCGTTTCTTTTCTCCGAGGTGGATTGTTTTGCGGGAAAAAATCGGCAGGCGCGCGGATTTTGCGCTTTTTGCGCGCACCCGCGCTGCGCAGGCAGCAAGGGGATGGGGATTGATGGCGCGCGGCTATGGGGTGGAAATGCCCACCTGGGCTGCCATTGTAGTCACCTTTTGACAAATGTTAATAAAATGTAGTCACCTAAAAATGGCGCGCGGGAGGCTGCGCCCGGCAGGGCGGTTTTCCTTGCTTTCCAGGGCATTTACCGTCAACAACCCAGGCCTGAAGGCCTGGGCTTGTGTTGAAGAAGGGGGAGCCGCGCCCAGGTGCTCCTCCGCGCTGTGAACAACGCGGCTCCCGCACCTGGGTTGTTGAGTGGCATTCCTGGCTCCTTCACTGGCGCAGGATTTCCCATTTCCCGCCCCTGTCAGGGCCTATTCTGCGCAATATGCCTTTTGATTTGAGCTCTTTCAGGTTCCATTCCACGCCCCTTCTGCCCAGCCCAGTCATGGCAACCAGTTCTCTCGTAGTTACGCCTGGATTCGCGCGAATGGCATCCAATATTTTCTCCACAGTTTTCTCCACAGTTTTCTCCACAGTTTTCAGTTGGCTTGGTTTGCCCGCGTTCTTGCGCGCAAAAGCCGTGATGAACTGCCTTCCCACTTCCTTGAAAGATGCGGATGGCTCCTTTGAAAGCATCAGCTTGATGCCGCGCCCCCATTTCTCTACGAAATGGACGCGGTGCAGCATCTGGGCGATAAGCGGGTTCCGCCTTTCTGAGACATTTTCCCTCCTTATTCGCTCAATAGTGAGACCGCCGTACAGAAGGCCTGGGCTGCGGATTTCCACCCTGTCGGAAAAAACCGCAATGCTCACCGAATCAGGGATGCAGTAATCCCGGTGGCAGAATGCATTGATTATGGCCTCACGGAAAGCTTCCTTGTCTATTTCCGGGACATCCACGCGGTAAAGCCCCTCCAGCCTCATGCCGATGTGGATGTTTTTGAGGATATACTCCTCAGCCTTGGAAATCAGCTCGAAAATGCCCCCTGCATATTCCTGGCGGTCGATGATGAATGCCGCATCGGTCCCGCCAAACACGGCACATCGCAAGCTGGCATAAGGATAGAACTTCTCGGGGTTTTTGGCAAAAAACAGCATTGCCGCGTTGGTCGGCTTTCCATCCCGGAGCATGTCGAGCTTCCCAAGCACATTCCTGGGCGGACCGATGCCAAGGGAGGCAAGCCGGAGGAATGCGCGCAATTTGCCCACGCTGATATCATCAAGCGCGGCTTTTTGGCATATCTCGCCATCCCAGCGCAGCGCCCCTTTGCTCTTCATTTCAAACATTGCCTCAAGTTCCCTGGCACTTACCACCCTGTCTTCATCCGCCGTGCGCACGTATGCCCTTCCATAGGCGAAATATGGCGCCAGTGTGCCATCAGCAACTACGCGGATGCAGCGTTTTCCCTCAATATTTTCCTCCCGGACTTTTGGATAGGCTTTTGGCTCAATGTGGTCGGAGATTGCCTTGGAAACCTCGCGCAGTGTTTTCCTGCCGATGTCCTGGCCAACCGCGCGCCCGTCATCTCCGATTCCGAAAATTATCTCGCCCCGACCATGCTTGTTCAGCATCGCAGCCATTGAAATGATGGCATCCTTTAGCTCTGAAGTTGATTTTTTCAATTCAAGCGTCTCTGATTCCGAAAGCGCCATGGTCAAAGCCTTGCTTCTCCATCTCGAGCATGCTCGGTTTTTCGCGCCCTCCCTATAAAAATATGAGCAGAGCGGGATTCCGGTGGAAATGGGCCTGAAATTACCTCTTATTTTGACAGGATGCGGCGCAAGCGCCACATTGCAGTATATGACAGAGTGCAGACAGTATCGCATTCCGAGGCGGAGGAATGCATAAGCCAGGCAACCCTATTTGTTCAAAAAATTAGAACGTTTGTTCAAAAAATTAGAACAGAAAGCGAGGATGCCGGCACCGGCCCGAAATGAACATTGGCTTTCTTCCGCGAGGCAGGCTTCCCAGAAGCGCGCGGGGGGCGGGAAAATGGGCGGGAAGCGCGTTCATAGGGGGATTTCCCTTATTTTGGAAAGCGAGGCGCCGAGCAGGATTGTTTGCGCGCTTCAGAAATCCTCAATGTCGTACGCGAGGTAGCCCGCCGCGCGGAGCTTCTGCTTTTCCCTTATCCTTTTGGCAACTAGCCCGAATTTCACATCGGATGGCAGCCCTTGGACGTGCTTTGCTTTTGCCATGAGCGCGTTCAATTCCCCCAGTGCCTCGCCGTGCCCCAGATCCTTCCACTTGAATTCGAAGGCGAACGTGCCGGACTTGTTTTTCCCTATGAGGTCTATCTCGTAGGTGTTCTTCCCTTTCTCGGCGCCAGGGATTTTGCCCCACTGCCGCCTTGCCTCCAAAAGCCCGAGCTGGCGGATCAGGAATTCCGTCGCAGCCCTTTCAAACGCCTTCCCGTAAAGGGTGTTCATGTTTTTCTTGAGGGCTCCGATGAACTCCGACTTCCTTGAGGCATAGTCAGAGAAGTTCCTGTATATTTGGGAGAACCAAAAGCCCATCAGAGGGTGCCTTATCCTGTAGATGCCGCGCTTTCCGCTGTAAGGCATCTCAAAATCGATCATCTCGAAATAGTCCTTCAGCTCGTTTATCTGCCGCGTTATGGATGTCGGCTGGGAACCGATATAGCCTGCGATTGCCGAGTTCGTGTTGTTTCCTGCTGCTATTGCCTCCAATATCGAGTAATAAATCCCGCTCCTTCCCCCGAATTCCTGGGAAAGGATGCTGTTGACCTCGTCTTCCAGGGGAGCGTCTTTTGCAAGCAGCAATGCATCCAATATCTGCTCCATTTTCTTGCCTTGCAGGCCGAAGTCCTCCAAAGCAACATAGTATTTCGGATAGCCTCCGAATATGCAGTAGAATTCCACCAGCTCCTCCTTGCCAAGCTTCAGTTCGTTGCCCAGCTGCAGGCAGGCGGATAAGCCAAGAGGCTCGAGTTTTATGCCCTTCTTTACCCTTCCATACAGTGGCTCTTTTGAATCAGTGAACAGGTTCTTCATAAGCCCTATGAGCGAGCCCGAGAGCATTATCAACCCTGGCTTGTTCTCATTCAGGTCTATGTTCTTTTGGAGCATGCCGAAAACCGAGGGCTCGACAAACTTGAAGTTCTGGAACTCGTCGAATATTGATGGCGGGGGTGCGCGAGTCATCAGCACCTCGAAGAACTTGTCCCATGAGCCCAAAGTTTCAAGCTCCGTCATTATGCCGCTTTTCCTCAATATTCCCTGGAATTCGCCCAGGAGATCGGCGGACGTTTTGCCCTTGTTCACAAAAAAATAAAGCCCCCTGCCCTTTATGTGCTCCAGAAGCAGGCGCGTCTTTCCAACGCGCCTAAGCCCGTAAAGGGCGATTACAAAAAGTTTCTTCTTCGACAATGCCTCAAGCTCTGCAAGCTCGCGCAATTCTGCTTCCCTGTTGACAAATTTCATGATATGCACCTGGTGAATAATTCAGTAAGTGAATATATTTAAAGCTTGCGTAGCAACAGATGCATTTCTTTGCCCACGAAGCCCGCGGGATTTGGCTGTTTTGCGCGCGCGTGGCTGGCCAGAGGGAGCGAAGGGATTGCGAGGATGCGTGCGGCTATGGGGTGGAAATGCGTGCTTGGGCGCACGCTGTAGCCACCTTCTTGCGAAATATTATAAATCGTAGTCACCCAATTGCGAGCATGCACATCGAATCGCGCGGAAGGGGGAAAAGGAGGAAATTCTACCTTGCGCGCTCATATCGGCAGGGAAAAAAGGTGAGGAAGGACAGGGTGTACCTTGGCACAGGGCTTGGGAAGGAAGAGCTGGCGCTGCGGCGAGAGGTGGCAAGGAAGCAGCTCGAGGGCAGGGAAAGGCTTGCAGGGCAGTGGGAAATTGCATTTGGCAGGGTGGAGGCCAAGGCAAGGAAGGCAAGGCTCGGGAAGCGCGAGTGGGAGGAGTTTGTGGAGGATTTCACCTACAACAGCAATGCCGTGGAAGGCTCAAGCATCACAAGAAGGGAAGTGAAGGAGATATTGAGGGAAAACCAGTGGCCAAGCAAGAAAAAGGAGGACATTGCCGAAGCGTATGGCGTGGCAAGGGCGGCTGGGATGCTGATGGAGAGGAAGGAGCATATTTCCCTTCAGCTTATTTTGGACCTCCACAGGGCGATTTTTCGGAACTCCAAGCACTTTGCCGGGAAGTTAAGGAGAGTGGACGTGGTGGTGAGGAACAGGCAGGGGGAGATTGTGCACAGGGGCGCGCCGAGGGAAGAAGTGCAGAGGCTGCTTTTGGGGCTGGTGGAATGGTACGGCGGCAACAGGGAAAGGCTGCATCCCTTGGTGCTTGCGGCAGTGGTGCACTGCCAGTTCGAGAACATCCACCCTTTCCACGACGGCACAGGCAGGGTGGAGAGGCTTCTTATGAATAATATATTGCTCAAGCACGGCTTTCCGCCAGTGGTCGTCCCGTATGCAAGGAGGCAGGCGTATTATGCCGCGCTCCACGCCTACGAGCAGAGGCAGGGCGTGGCGCCCATGGTGAGGTTTTTGGAAAAGGAGATGGCAAGGGGGAAGTAGGCGCGCCCCGATGCAGCTGCTTTTGCACAGAGCCATGCATCAGAACATTTGTGGCACAAAATTCCACCGGCATGGCAAATTCCCAGGGGAATTTGGCAGGACAGTGGTGCAACAGCACCACTGGAATCCTACTCTGTGAAGGTTTTTAAGGAGTGAAACAGCCTGCATTTGCGCGATGTGGTTGAAATGGGTGCGCTTGCAACTGAGAAGGGCTACAGTGAATTTGTAACCGAGATTAAGAGCAGAATAAGAGAGGCACAGTATTCTGCGTTGAAGGCAGTCAATAAGGAGCTTATCGGCCTTTATTGGGATATCGGCAAAAGGATAACTGAAAAACAGGAAGAATTTGGATGGGGCAGGGGCGTGGTGGAAAAGCTTGCATTGGACCTCCAGAAAGAGTATCCAGGTGTTCATGGCTTTTCCGCGGCCAATCTCTGGAGAATGCGGAATTTCTACCAAAGCTACTGTAAAAATGCAAAACTCGCACCGCTGGTGCGAGAAATAAGCTGGGCCAAGAACCTGGTCGTCATGGAGAAGTGCAAGAACGACCTGGAACGGGAGTTCTACCTCAGAATGACTGTCCCAAATGGGAAAAGAATGATTTATTGCTTTTGCTCGTGCTCCCATCTTGAGAGCTTCCCGCCCCATTTCTCAAGCGCGTCGAGTATGAGCGCGGCGCTGTTGCCTTTTCCGTATGGATTGGGCGCGGAAGACATGCGCGCGTGCGAGGCTTCCACTTTTTCCGCAGCGGAAAGAATAGTTTGTGCGCTGTCCGGGCGCGCGAGGATGTTGGCGCCCGCGGAAACGCTTTCCGGCCTGTCGGTGACATAGCGCACCGTGATGCATGGAATGTGGAGAGCGCAGCATTCCTCCTGCATGGAGCCGGAGTCAGTGCAGACAAAGCGGCATTTCTTCATGAGATGGATGATGTCCGCATAGGACGGGATTTCCTCGATTGTGTGGAGGTTGGGGTGAAGCGCGAGCTTTTCATTGAGCCCGTATTTTTCAAGCGCAACCGCAGTGCCGGGGCGGATGGACCATACCACGCAATAGCCTGCATCGGACAGGGCAAATGCGGCCTCTGCAGCAGCAGTGAACCTTTCCCTGCTAAGCGTGGTTTCGCGCCTGTGGATGGAGAAGTATATCGTTGGCTTGGAAAAGTCCACTCCCCTTGAGAGGAAGAAGCGCTCGGTTTCGCCTGCGGGCTTTGCCGCCGCCCAAAGCGCGGTGTCGACGGAGGTGTTGCCCACCACGAAGATGCGCTTTTCGGAAAAGCCCTCGTTGAGAAGGTTCTGCCTGTTGAGATCGGTTGCAGCAAAATAAATGTCGGATGCAGCGTCAGAGCCGCGCGTGTCGAGCTGCTCCGGGAATGGCTCGTGCGAGAATGTGCGGAGCCCCGCCTCCACATGCCCCACGGGCACAATGTCCAGGTAGGCGGCAAGCGCGCCCGAGAGGGAAGTGAGGGTGTCGCCATGCACGAGAAGTATGTCCGGGCGCTCCTTCTCGCGCAGCAGCTTGTCGATTGCCAGCACCATTTTCCCCACGCTTTCCGCAGGAGAGGCGCAGTTCCCGACCTCGAGCTTGTGATGAGGAATGGGAAGCTCCATGCTCTTGTAGACGCCTGCAAAAAGATGGTCAGAGTAGTGCTGGCCAGTGTGTATGAGAATGGGCGTGTGCCCGCGCTTTTTCGCTTCCCAGAAAAGCGGCGCCATTTTTATTATGTCAGGCCGCGTGCCGGTCAATATGCCTATTCGCATGGGCATGGTTGGGGAATAATAGAATAAAAAGGGAGATGGAAGGCTAAGCGGTTTGGCGCGTTTTATTTACGCCTTCTTTTTCCTTTTGCGCGCCAAAATGTAGGCGCCTGCCGCGAACACGAGTATGAGCCCGGCAAAAAGCGCGATCGGAACAATGGGCGAGTCGGCTGGCGCGGCAGGAGTTGGTTGTGGTGCGGGCGATTGCGCTGCTGCGCTCGAGTTGTTGGCAGGGGACGCATTCTGCGCCCCGCGCGCCCTGTCTTTTGCAGCCTGTGCCGCCAGCTCGTCCTTTGCCTGCGCGGTTGCAGCCTCAAATGCGGCATTGGTGCGGTCGCGCACCAGCTTTGCCTGTTCCGAAAGCGTGAAGAAAGGCTCGGAATCCGCATAGCGCTTCTGCGCTGTGAGCTGCATGTTGGTAATCACTGGAAGCGCATAGTCCGGCTCGAAGCAGTAGGAATAGCCGTCGTAAAGCGGGCTTTTGCTCGCAGTGGTTGCCGCGCGGTTCAGGCCGATGAGCGTGTTTAAGTATGTTTTTGCCTCTTCGGGCGTAATGCCGTCGAGCAGCGGGGAATACGCAGTGCTTTCATTCAGGTATGCCGCGTCAAGCGCGAGGCTGTCGTTCTCGAATTTCCAAATCTCGTTCACAAAGGCGCGGCCCGTACCCAGCGCGATGCTGAGGCAGAACGAGGTGACTGAGTAGCATGCTTTCTGGCAGCTCTCAAAATCCTTGCACTCGGTCCTGTCCGTTCCGGTCAGTATCCTGCACTTCGCCTCGCCTTTCTCGTGGTTTGCCATTATGGACAGGAGCCCGGAGTGGACGTCGGTGAATGAAAGGTTCTGGGAATATCCCTTGTGGGTGTAATAGGCTGCAAGCGCGTTCTCGATGTCATCAGGCGCGCTTAGTGGCTTGTTCTCCAGTATGGGAAAGCCTGATGCGAAAATGCCGTAGACCTCGTTGTTCGACACCACTGCGAATGCCTCGGTGTCCTTGAAGGGGAATGGTTGGATGGTGAATGCCTGCCCGTGCGGCACCGAGAATGCGGCGAACTCCAATATCGAGGTGGAATTCTGCGAAAGCGCGAAAGGCGCGGCGCTGAAAGCGAGCATGGAAAGCGCAAAGATGATGGAGAGGTGTTTGAATGTCATGCAACACATTTCGAGCGCTAGTTTTAAAATACGGCATCCGCGCACTGATGCGCGGTTCACCAACAAGAGCCAGGCAGATGATGTGCAGCCATTAAAGAAGTGACTCATCGGCACTGTAAATCGGCGGCGATGGCATTTCGCCATGGAGCGTCATTACAGATATTCCGTATGATGTTTTCGAGGGGGTCACGAAATTGGTTGGGAAATACCTTTTCTTGTTATTGATGTAGAGCATGGGGCCGTATATCGAGTCATTGATGAAGATTGCATGGCATTTTGCAAAATCGCATTGATAACCGTAATCCAGCCCCCATGCAGACACGAGCAAAAGCCTATTTTGCACAATATCAGGTAACTTCCAGATATCGGCACACACCCTGTATTCGATCTCAAAACCGGTCGGAGTGGAAATTGCAAGGTATTTTTCGCCCGAATTGCTAAGCGAACGCCCATTATCCACTTTCAATGGCTCGATGCTGGAGGGAGACGGAGCATGGGGGTTATTCTTATGGAAACGCGAATAAATATTTTCTGAGAAAGACTCGATGTTGGACGAATCGCCATCAGGATTGCTGCGCTTGGGCTGGCAGAGAATCCTGCCATCCCGGGAAAAGAGATATCCCATGTTGGAAAGCATGATTCCCTCTCGGACAAACGCTGAAAAACCCACAGCAACAAAGCGATCCTCCGGAAGGCTGTCTTTTATTGAGTAAATGTGCTTTAGCACCACATCATGCCGTATGTTGAACCGGTAGGAAAGCGCAATTTCGCCAAAAAGGATGGCGACTGGCGTTTCTGGGTCAACCTTGCTCTTTGCGTGAGCCACCGCCCGCTTTATTTCAGCACCCAGGTTAGCCATGCGGCCAGAAGTAAGGCATGGGGCATAAAGTGTTATGAGCGGGGAAGCCATGTGATAACCTGTTGTATATATTAACAAATGATGGTATTGATTTTTAAATCACGATGCTGTGAGTGGCAGGCGGAGCGCCGGGTAGGAAGACGGCGCACCGATGCAGGAACCGGTGCCAAGTGCGCGAGCGCGCGGAATTGCCCTGCCCGTGCGCGGGATGCTATATGCGCGCGTGCGAGGAATTGCCATGCCCAGTGCGCATCGCCGCATTTGTTTTTGCTTGTGCACGCTGGCGCGTTTGTTTTTTGCTTGTGCACGCTGGCGCGTTTGTTTTTTGCTTGTGCACGCTGGCGCGTTTGTTTTTTGCTTGTGCACGCTGGCGCGTTTGTTTTTTGCTTGTGCACGCTGGCGCGTTTGTTTTTTGCTTGCGCGCGCGGCCGAATTTATTTTTCTCCGTGCGCACTGCCGCATTTAAATTCATTTCCCATGCATCAAATACTCTTGGGTTCCTGTGTTTTTGGATTTGAAGAATTTTTTGGCCCGAGGCTTCTCCAGGCATGACGGGGAGAAACAGGCACTCCTTGTGCTTTCCGACGGCACGTCTTTTCCAGGCAGGGGATTCGGCGCGAGCGCGCGCAGGGTGGGCGAGGCTGTTTTCACCACGAACATGACAGGCTATGAGGAATGCCTCACAGACCCGTCCTATGCAGGGCAGATACTCACCATGACTTATCCGCTTATCGGGAATTACGGCATGAGCCGCGACTGGTGCGAGTCCGGGAAGATGCACGTGGAGGGATATGTCATCCGCGAGCTTTGCAGGGAGCCCCGCCATGCGAAAAGCGGGAAAAGCCTGCAGAGGAGGATGGATGAGGAAGGCGTGCCTGGCATCTGGGGGCTTGACACGAGGGCGGTTGTGAGGAAAATCCGCCAGAGCGGCGTGATGCCCGCATGCATTGCTGTTTTTGACAAGGGAGATGGGAGCGCGGAGAAGGAAGAGATGCTCTCGCTTGCGCGCGCGCTGGACTACTCGAAAATAAATTTCGTGGAAAAGGTGTCTGTCGGCAAGGCAACGAGCTTTGGCAAGGGGCGCAAGAAAATCGTGCTTATTGACTATGGAGTGAAGAGGGGGATTGTGCGCGAGATGAACAAGCGCGGTGTGGAAGTTGTCGTTGTTCCCTGGAACGCAAGCGCGGATGATATACTGGCGTTTTCGCCGAAAGGGATAATCGCCTGCAACGGGCCCGGCGACCCGTCCATGCTCACCAAGCAGTCGGATGAGCTTCGGAAACTGTTCCATCTGCCCATTTTCGGCATATGCCTGGGCAACCAGCTGCTCGCGCAGGCTGCAGGGGCAAAGTGCTACAAGCTCAAATTCGGGCACAGGGGAGGCAACCACCCGGTGCTGGACATCCGCGAAAACAAGGTGCACATCACCACGCAGAACCATGGGTATGCGGTGGATGCGAAAGGCTTGGGGAAAGAGTGGCGCGTGACGCACACGAATTTGACGGATGGAACGGTGGAGGGGATTGCGCACAACGAGCTGCCCATTTTCGCGGTGCAGTACCACCCGGAGGCGAACCCCGGCCCGTGCGACTCGAAATATTTGTTCGACAGGTTTGCGGCGATGATTTGATGGACTGGAAAAATTTCTTCAAGCCGACTGTCTGGAAAATGGTGCCGTTGCTGGCGTTTTTCCTAATTGATAATTTATTAATGGGCGCAGGCATGTGCGGCATATCATATGAAGGTTCCAAGCATTGCAACGCATTTTTGTCAGCAGCCGGGATGTATGTTGCAATATTTTCCCAGTATTGGCTTTTTGCCATTGAGTTACTTGCGATGTTTGTTCTTGTCCCGACGCTGGTCGCCTACGCGATTATCTGCACGGTTGCATATGCCATTGGAATTGCAAGGAAGAGAATAATGCCTGCGAAAGTGAAGGCAAAGAAGAAAAACGAGTGAAAACATGCCCAAGAGAAGCGAAGTGAAAAAAGTGCTGGTAATCGGCTCGGGGCCGATTGTGATTGGCCAGTCCGCCGAGTTCGACTACTCAGGCTCGCAGGCATGCACGTCTCTGCGGCAGGAAGGCGTGAAGGTGGTGGTGGTCAATTCCAACCCCGCCACTATCCAGACGGACAAGGAGATTGCGGATATAGTATATATTGAGCCGCTGCGCGCGGACTTCTTGGAAAGGATAATCGCAAAGGAAAAGCCCGACGGCATCATTGCCACCATGGGAGGGCAGACAGGGCTGAATCTTGCCGTGGAGCTTCATGAGAAAGGCGTGCTTGAAAAATACGGAGTGAAGCTTCTTGGGACAGGCATCGAGGCGATTGAAAAGGCCGAGGACAGGGGAAAGTTCCGGCAGCTCATGAAGGAGATAAACGAGCCCATACCGGACAGCGTTGCGGCAAATACCAAGGAGGAGGCGGATGAATTTGCCAGGAAGCACCCCTTCCCGCTCATATTGCGCCCTGCATACACACTGGGAGGGAGCGGAGGCGGGATTGCGAGGAACAGGAAGGAATTCGAGGACCTTCTCGAGCTTGGCTTCACGCTCTCCCCCACGCACCAGATACTTGTCGAGGAATCCGTGCTTGGCTGGGGCGAGTTCGAGTACGAGATGATGAGGGACAAGTACGACAACTGCATCACGATATGCAACATGGAAAATGTCGACCCCATGGGCGTGCACACCGGCGAGTCCGTGGTGGTGGCGCCCAGCCAGACGCTTTCTGACGACGATCACCAAATCCTGCGAAGCGCGGCGATAAAGATAATCCGCGCGCTTGGCATCGAGGGAGGGTGCAACATACAGTTCGCGCTCAACCAAAAAACTGGCGAGTACATCGTCGTGGAGGTGAACCCGCGCCTTTCCCGCTCATCCGCGCTTGCCTCCAAGGCAACAGGCTACCCGATTGCAAGGGTGGCTGCGAAAATCGCGCTGGGAATGGGATTGCACGAGATAAAGAACGCGGTCACCAAGACCACGCCGGCGGCTTTTGAGCCTGCGCTCGACTATTGCGTGGTCAAGATCCCCAGATGGCCTTTTGACAAGATACCTGAAAGCAGCCGCGTGATTGGCACGCAGATGAAGTCCACCGGCGAAACCATGGCGATTGGCAGGACGTTTGAGGAGGCGTTCGGCAAGGCGCTGCGCTCGGTGGAGATGAAAAAGACGAAAGTGGAAAAGGCGGACTGGGAGAGGCACATGACCGCGCCGACCGACCTGAGGATGTACGCCATCCTCGACGCGCTGCGCGCTGGCTGGGACAGGAAGAGGATATCGGACATGACAGGCATACACCTGTGGTTCCTGGACAGGTTTGCGGATTATGTGGATGTTGAAAGGCGGCTCAAGCGGGAAGTGTTCGGCAGGGAAGTGCTGCTTGATGCGAAGAGGATGGGATACTCCGACGAGCAGATTGCAGCGGTGATTGGGCAGGAGGCGGAGATGGTGCGCCAGATGAGGAAAAAGCACGGCGTGCTGCCAGTCTACAAGATGGTGGACACCTGCGCCGCGGAATTCGAGGCGAAAACCCCGTATTACTATTCAACTTATGAAAGCGAGAACGAGAGCGTGCCATCGGGGGCGCGAAAGGTGCTCATCATCGGCAGCGGGCCCATAAGAATTGGGCAGGGAATCGAGTTTGACTACTGCTGCTGCCATGCCGCGTTTGCGCTGCGCGAGATGGGAATCGAGTCCATCATGGTGAACAACAATCCCGAAACCGTGAGCACGGACTTTGACACCTCGGATAGATTGTACTTCGAGCCGCTCACCTACGAGGACGTGATGAACATCGTCGAGCATGAAAAGCCCGAGGGCGTGGTGGTGCAGTTCGGCGGGCAGACGTCCATCAACCTTGCGCAGAAGCTCTCCATGAACGGCGTGAGGATACTGGGCACGCAGATGGACGGCATTGATGTCGCGGAGGACCGGGAGAAATTCAAGGTGCTCCTGCACGAGCTTGGCATACGCCAGCCCGAGAACGGCACTGCGACGAATTTGGAGGAGGCGCTCGCGGTTGCCGAAAGGATAGGCTACCCCATAGTGGTGCGCCCGTCATACGTGATTGCAGGCAGGGGCATGCAGATTGTCCATGATGACGAGGGGATGAAAAAATACATCGGCGAGGCGGTGGACGTCTCCGAGAAAAAGCCCGTGCTCATCGACAAGTACATCGAGCGCGCGATAGAGTGCGAGATAGACGGCGTTGCGGACAGCGAGCATCTGTTTGTCGGGGGCATAATGGAGCATGTGGAAAGGGCGGGCGTGCATTCGGGGGACGCCAACAACGTGGTGCCCTGCGTGCGGCTGAAAAAAGAGGTGCAGAAGCAGATACTGGAGTTCTCGGAGAAAATCGCCTTGGCGCTTGAGACTGTTGGGGCGATCAATATACAGTACGTTGTGCAGGACGACGTGGTGTTTGTGCTGGAGGCGAATCCGCGCGGCTCGAGGACAATGCCGTTCCTCTCCAAGGCGACGGGCGTGCCGCTTGTCAAGCTTGCCATGCAGGTGATAATGGGCAAGAAGCTCAAAGACATCGGGGCTGGTGCAGACATGCCGAAGATGACGCACTATGCGGTGAAGGGAGTGGTGTTCCCGTTCCTGAAGCTTCCGGGAAGCGACACCGTTTTAGGGCCTGAGATGAAGTCCACAGGCGAAAGCATGGGCGCGGACGAGTTTTTCCCAATGGCATTCATGAAGGCGCTTTTGGGGGCGAATTTGAAGATACCTGAGAGCGGCGGCGTTGCAATATCGCTGAAGGACGGCGACAAGGAAAGGGCGGCGCCGCTTGCAGAGGTGCTGCAGAGGATGGGCTTCGACGTCTTTGCCACGCCCTCCACTGCCACTCACCTCGGCAAGAACATTATACTTCTTAAGAAAATCAACGAGGGTGAGCCCAACATACTTTCGGAAATAAAGAAGGGGAAGATACATCTTGTGTTCAACACCCCGAAAAAGGGCAAGGTGGCGTCCACCGACGGTTTCAGGATACGCCGCGCATGCCTGGAGCACGGGATACCGTGCATCACGAACTTCGAGGCGTGCGAGGCGCTTGTGCAGGCAATCGAGCATTCGCACGGCAAGACGCAGTCCCTGGAGCGGATTGAGGACTATGGGAGAAAAAAGTGAGTGGAAGATGAAGGACACTGCAATTGCCTTACTGCTCCTTTTAGTCGCCGCGCTTCTTTTCTACATCGCTTTTCTCCCGCCAGCAGCGTGCGCGGGGTGCAATGCGCGCGTGGGGCTTGTCTTCTCTCCCGGCGCTGAGGGAGAAGTGGTTTCCTTCATCCGCTCGGCGCAAGAGAGCGTTGACATCGAGATGTATGTCTTCACATCAGACGTGGTTGCGCGCGAGCTCGGCGAGGCAGTGAAGCGCGGAGTGAGGGTGCGCGTGATAATGGAGCCGCGCGTGGAGGACAGCAGGAAGCAGAAGATGTTCGACACGCTGTCCGCGCTCGGCGTGGAGGTGCGCTGGGCGAGCTTCGAGTACAAGCTGACGCACTCGAAATTAGTGGTTGTGGACGGCACGCGCGCGCTTGTCGGCAGCATAAATTTCTCGGAGAGCGCGCTGAATTACAACCGCGAGGCCGCGGTGGAAGTGGAGGGGGAAAAAGTTTCGGAGCTGGCGTCTGTTTTTGAGGAAGATTGGGAGAAGGCTGGCGCCAGCGCACAATAAGGCAGAGATGAGAATTGGCGGGAACGCGGGAAAATAGCTATTGCGGGCAAGGCAGGCCATAAATACAATGATAAACCCTGCGCGAGAATTGGCATAGGGCGGAATGCTTGGAAACTGCGCAGGCAGGCGGCAAGCCCTTGAAAGAGCGTGATACATATGGCAGGAATGAGACGCGCGGCTGGGAATGCAGGGGGGCGTGTGCCCGCGCAAGCGCACGGCAAGGATGCCACGCACGTCGCTTATTTTTCCATGGAAATATGCCTGGACGCAAGCATCCCCACTTATTCAGGAGGGCTGGGAGTGCTTGCTGGAGACATGCTCCACAGCCTTGCCGACCTTGGCGTTGCCGCGGTCGGAGTGAGCCTGCTTTACAAAAAAGGATATTTCAGGCAGAGGATAAACAACGGCTGGCAGACAGAGGAGCCGGTGGAATGGGACCCCGAGGAGCACATGGAAAGGCTTCCTGGAAAGGTGAATGTTGAGATAGAGGGCAGGAAAGTGGCAGTGGGCGCGTGGCGATATTTGCTGAAAGGCAAGACAAGCACGATCCCGGTGATTTTCCTT
>Ga0247841_10006506_pt1 | contig 17976 bp, 15 predicted proteins | sample LaCruzMarch2015__2_FD_192410 | JGI IMG/M metagenome (GOLD analysis project Ga0247841, IMG submission 192410) | Freshwater microbial communities from meromictic Lake La Cruz, Castile-La Mancha, Spain - LaCruzMarch2015_18m | ecosystem: Environmental > Aquatic > Freshwater > Lake | place: Spain... | reverse complement strand
TATCGCTGGTCGTTGCTTTTAGTTACTGGATAGCACATACCCTGTTCATAGCATTAGGGCATGGGGGATACATTCCACCCGTTGCTGCAGCGTGGGGCGCAAATGTAATCTTTGGGCTGGGAGCTGCGGCGAGGTCTCGCTGGACCTACTTGTGTCTCCTAAATTGAGCAAAAAGTCCTGGATCGGGGGTTGCCTCAAATACCTCCAGCGAAGTATATTGGTCGGGGTTATCGAATCTCAAGTATATTACTTCTTCGTCCTTGGCTCCTGTTCTGAGGTGGCGAAGTTCGTGGCCTGACAGTTTCCATCTGCCGTCCTGGACTGTTTCTTTTTCCCCGATCCTGCTCGTTCGGCGAAAGGTTCCGTCCTTTCGATATTCCAGAATGAGCGTGAAAGCGTTCGCACCTCGAGTGACAAAAGGAAGCCCTTTGTAACCATCTCTATAGGGTTTCCCGGGTTCCTTGGTCTGAGCAATCTCCCAAACGCCCACTAGCTGGTTTTGAGTCCCATCTAGTTCAGGTTTATCAAGTTTCTTTTCGTCAAGGGCGTAGATGGGGGGCAGAAAAAGACTCAGGAAGAAGCCGGCGCAGAAAATCATGACCATCCGTCCGAACTTCATGGTCTATCCTTTCCGTGTGCATTCAATCAATGTACGCGTCTACAAAATCGCATTATTTATGGATGTCGTCAAGATTTATGCGGGTCGATGGAATAAGGCGTTAGCATAGAGAAGCCATTTTTATAACTTTATTTTTTTTGTGTTGACATTGGCTCACACAGGAGACAATGAGAGAACCAATGCCCCATACAAGTGAACTGTCAAAAAATCTACCCTTCTGGTCCGATGGAAAGGCCGTCACAGGGATGGTCTTTGTTCTGACGGGAGCCATCTTGTGTTGGGAAGGATTACTGAACCTCAGAAGTCTCTGGATACAATTCCAGCCCTTCTTCCCCTTGGCCCTTCCGAGCAATGTTTCGCACCTAATCATTAATTCCTTTCCTGTCATTTTGAACACAATGATCAGTACCATAGCGTCTTTTTGTGCCATCCTCGTGGGATCGGCCTGGGCCTTCGCCGGACTGCTTGACGTAGTGCGCGGCCGAAGGAGAAGATCGGCACCAGCCGATTTGCACAAGCCTGAATGGGTTGTCGAATCGCTCATATCAGCTCAGCCTAAGTACGGCCGATCATTTTCACTGCTAGGGCGGATCTGGACCTTCTTAGTGCCTCAAATTGGCTATATGAGCCCGGTTCGCTATCAATTGTTTCGTGAGGTTTTGCGCAGTGTTTTGAAAATAGCATTTTTAGCCTTTTCATTAGTAATTGCCGTCCATCTCCTGCGTTCGTTGCCAAGTGTTTTGAACAAGAGTTTTCATCTTGGGATAAGCTTTTCCATTCCTTCTCCGAGCCCACTTTACTGTCTTCTAGGTCTCATAGCCTTGATCGACCTACTGATTGCAGCAAGCCTGGTATCATTCAGGAGAGGCTCCGGCTCACGAAGCGTCCAAACAGTTCAGGTACGAGGTAGTGGTGACCCAAATTTATTCCTTGCTTTGCTGGAGGAATCGCTAAAGCTTTTGACCCCCAAGGGTTGTCCGGTCGGTAGACCGATGAGACTTGAACAAAAAGGTGTAGGAATGTCGAGAGGAACCTTGATGGAAAATTGCCCGAGGATTGCCAGGATCCGTTCCTTGTCGGCAAGTTATTTGTGTCTTCCGCTGGTGATACTGTCGATAACTGTTGGATTCTCAAGCCTAATTCGCTTTCAGCCTCAAATTTCTGCGTATGGAGAATTGACGGAATTTCTCTCCAAGCATGGCGTCGAATATGTGTTCCAAGTATCTTTTTCTGTGGGACTCATATTTACTGGAATCTATTTTTCATCATGGTCGGAACGATTGTTCAACATTCGGAAGTTTAGATCGGACATCGTTTTCTGTAGTATAAGGGCGCACGAGAATTTTTCCGACGTTTACCCGGTGAATGAAACGGTGAATCTGAAGAAACATGTCACCACGTGGAGAATTTTACAGGAAGTCGACGAACATTTTGTGGGTTGGGAGAAGAAACCGAAGGACTCACAATTTTTCTCCCTGGAAATCTTATGGGCGGAGATGATTTCTGAGTCTATGGGAAATGGGGAACCTAGATTCGTTATCGATCTTCAAACGTCTGAATCTCTTGATCGTCAAATTTGGACAATCATGGACATTCCGTTTTGCGTGAACTTTGAGAGGATTGCTACTGAATCAGTGGGACCACAGACAAATGGTTGATAAACGAATTTGCCGTCGAGACTTGAATGTTGACGGGCAGCAAGGATGCCCGTCAACGATTCAAAACCTAAGAGTCTTGAGGTGAGCCAGGCTGAGCGGGCCACACGCATCCGAGACCCTAGACTTCCAGCCAGGAGTGAGAATACAAGGAGTGTCCGAGAAGGAGTTTAGAGGTTTTGACATAATCCATTTCCTTTTTACCCATCCCGGTGGTGTCGACTTCCTCCCCATCCATTATCCGTCCCACTATGTTCTCGAGTTCCATGGACTGGTCATGAGCAATCTTGACGATTTCTTCGTCGAAGCCGTCGAGAATGGCTGAAGTGATACCGCACTTCTTGAGCATACACAGATAGACCTGGTTCAGTACATCCCGCAACTCGTCAGGTGACCCGTTGGAAACGTTTGACAACCCGCAGGTGGACTGACATCCGGGGGCGATATCGGGAAGCCACTGCATGAAAGTCGTACATCCCTGAAGCTCTCTTTGCTGCGATGAAACTGGAACCACGATTGGGTCAAACCATATTTTCTCTAAGGCTATCCCTTGTTCGGCAGCCTTGGTCATCATGCTGTCCAGAAGTACCGACCGCTCGTTTTCATCTCTTGGTATTCCCTCAGGTCCCCACATCAAACCGACCATCTCGCAGTCGTACTTGTTTACCAGAGGCATCTGTAGGTCCATGCGGTCAGGGCGGGCCATGATGGAGTTTATAACGGCTCGTCCGGCCTTCACCTTATAAACTTGTAATCCTGCCTCCATAGCCTCGTTGTTGGTGGTATCGAGGAATAGCGGCAGGTCAGTCACCTCCTGAACGGTTTTGACCAGCCATTGCATCATTTCGAAACCGCCCTTTCGAGCCGGCCCAAGATTGAGATCCAGAACGTCCGCCCCTCTCTGAGTCAGCTTTTCTGCCCACTCCTGTATGGGTTTCGGGTCCTTCTCTCGCATGGCCGTACCGGTGTACTTCGACATTATGTTGATGTTTTCAGCCACGACTTTGATCATCGGCAAAACCTCCTGATATCAATCCCGGTGATGCGTAGATTATACAACTAAATGAACAAAACGATTACCACAGTCGCGCCTCGAATCAAAGGGTAATGTTCCATCTTTCGCAACCTTTTCGGGATTGGGGTCGGTGGGGGAAGAAGCTCTAACCTCTTCCCCGATCCAGGCTCAACAGGCTGACAACGCCGCTATTAAACGAAATTTTGGCGGAGGTAAGCTGGAATATGGGCCCCTTCTCTTGGTCCAATAGATATTTTCCACTCCGGAAGCTCTTCTTCGAGATCACCACTGATAATAGCGGCAGCTCCTGGAATGACTAACCTCTTCATCTTGCTTTTTTCCTCGATCCCGCATTTTTTTACAAAGGGACCGATGAGATCGCCGACGAATTTTCCCGCTGCCCACGCTGTCAGAACCGATAGTCCATCAGTGTTGAGGACCAATAGCCAGGACGGGACGCGGCTCGACTCGATTTCCCCGGATACGATGAAATAAGTCAACGAAAAATTGCTCGTGATAAGCACGGGGGAATCTTCGGTGGGATTGTTAATCGGGTATATGCCTTGTTCTGTGGTCATGGGCCTCTGAGGATCAGTGAAAATGTTGAGACGTTGCAACAAGAGCGGGAAGAGCATCTCCCCTCTGAGATCGCTTAGAATTGCTATTCCGCCGTACTTGGAAATGAAAGTCCCGGCGGTGATAACCTCATCCACTGGATTATCGGCCATTTCACAAGGGAACACAATGGTAGGGAAGCCCAGAGGCCTGTATAACTTCTCGAGAGCCAAACGACGAATCATAACTTGGTCACGCAGTAGTTCCGGAAGCTTCCGAGTCCCGGAATCAAGAACGATGTCTTTATGTCCTTTCTCCACTAGTTTTGCGCTCAGTTTCGCCAAATCGCCTACTTTGTCCGCCTTCACGGCTATAGGACAGTTGAATTCTTTTGCCAGCGCAGAGAAATCATCCAGGTTCGCCGAAGTGGCAGCGTAAATGAGCGGCTTATTCTTTCCGACATCAGCCAAGGCTACTTTGAGGGCTGCCGGATTATCGCTCATCAGGACCAACGCCGCTCTCGCGTCCGAAGCTTTCTTGGCCACCAGAGCGAAACGAGCTGCATCTCCTGAATCTTTTACTGCAATCAGATCAGCCTTCAGCGTTAAGCCGACCCTTTCGTACCTTAGTTCCTTAAAGGCCTTGAGCTTTTTTTCTATAGCTGCGTCGTCTTCAGATGCTCCTATTAAGCAGCCCAAAGCCGTAGGGTTATTGAAAGTTTTTTCGTGACGGAATAGAACTGTTTCTCCACCGGTTTTTACTACATTTTCACCCACGCCGATCTGGACAGTCCGTATCGGAGGAGCCGACGCAGAGGCAAGTTTTTCCTTTGCATCATCCGATACATAAGGACATAGAGCCAGCTCGGTCTTTCCGGCGGCGAGGTTCATTGCAAACGCGAGGCAGGTGGGAACTCCACATTCCCCGCAATTCTTCTTCGGCATCATCTTGAAAATCTGAATTCCGGAAAGCGCCATAGACTAAAACCTCCCTTTCGAGGCAATATCCCCAGGAAAAAGAGCAAGTGGGGTTTACTTTGGGACGAGATGGAAGGGGGCTCCGGGGAAAACAGAGCCCCCTTTTTCAGTCGTACGATTACATAAACTTAGCAGTAGTGGTACATTAACCCACTATCGAATCCATATTCACGGCCGGATGCTGTTTCTCCTGGAGGAACGGATAAATCTCATCTTCCGTTACCCCAACGGTCTCATCTGCGATTCTATCGGTAAGGCCCGAAACTCCCCTATCCTCACCGAGATTGTCAATCTTCTCGCGGAGCATTTCTTTAAGGGCTCTCGGGAGCCAAACGAGACGGAAGATTCCTCCCTCAGCAGAAACGAACTTCTTGGAAGCTATGTAGAGCTTGCTGTGTCCGACGAAGCCGGGGGTGATGTTGCCGCCGCCTGCACTGCCGGCTAGAGTCGTGAACTTCATACCGCATGGAGTGGGGCCTTTATAGTCACGGTCGACGCACATCACCCCGTTGGCCATTGGAAGTACCGCAGCAATACACTCGAAACACCCGCAGGAAGTCATGGGATCTTCCATAATTGAATAGGCGTTATACTTTTGGACCTTTCCACGAGACGCCTGCTGCACGAAGGCGTTCACACCTTCCCACTGACCCAAACGTTGATCGATCACCATACCTTTCTCAATAGGCTGGTTGGGACCGGTCGGGTTGATCTCAAAAGAAGCCTTGCAGTCTAACCAGTTGTATGCGCCGCAAAGGCCCGTACGCTCAGGAGTAACCACGCACACGTGAGAGGGAGCAAAGCTCTGGCACAGGGTACAGGAGTAGAAAATGGGCTCATCTTCGTCGGCCATACCTTCCACTCGTGCATCCCTCGTGGTGTAGGTTTCCTTGGCCTGTGCCAGTAGCTCATTCACCTTTTCGAGTTCTGTGAAAATCTTGACCTGAACCTTGTCCAGTACGGAACCAAAGTCCTGATGGTACTTTGCATGGAGAATGGAACCTATGTGGGTGAGGCTGAAGCCCTTATCAAATGCGCCTTTCCCGATGCGAACCCACGCAATGTCTCTCTGACCGATGTGCATGAGTCCCTGAGCATAGTTGATAAGGTGGTGGATCTGGCGCTCAAGAATTGGCTCGAAGTCGCTCTGCATCTTGCGGCCCGCAACTTCCACCAGGATGCCTAGAGGCATGCGTGTACCGGGTTGGATGTCCTTCAGATCCGGGCCTATTATCTCGACATGCCCGTCTTCTACATCGTTCATATCCTTCATCAGGGTAAGCTCGACAGCCAGAGTCTTTCCGCCACCAGCCTCCATGTAAATGTCTTCACCGCGGATTCTTTCACCCTCAAAAGCCGGACCGTAAGCAACAGGAACCGGCACTTCCGTTACCGTTACCTTCAGTCCTCTGACCTCAATCGCCTTTCCAACAATGTCTTTGTGCGGAATGTTGGACACAACATGCTCATACGTGCACACACCGGTGGGGAGAATCTGGGGAATCGGCGTGTCTGCGATGGTGGGGAACCCGTAGTTGATGACCCCCGCAGCCGCCGCATACCACTCATCGCTCACGTCGCCCAATGCCAAGACGAACGCAAACACACGATCCTTATTGTAAATAAGGATTTTCCTGAAATCGCCTGGTTCTATGCCTCCAAAGCTCAGGGCAGCCCTTGTGGCGAACCCCACTGCGAAGATAGCCGATGAGATATCTGGACCGAACGGAACCAGACGTGTCGGCCAGCCTACCTGGACGCCTGCCTCTCTGAGTTGCTGTGAGAATGTGGTGCCATTGTGATTTGCGGCCATGAACACGTACAAGTTCTTTTTCTGCAGTTCAAGCGCCATTTCAGCAGCTATTTCTTTTGTCGGTGCCGATCCCACGACAGCGGCAAATCCGGGCGCAGTACCATCCACAAACTCAACGCCCCTCTTTCTGAGAATAATGTCGTCCGCAGCGCCCAGCCAAAGCTGCTCATCAGTTGGATCTTCGGCTGGAAGATAGAAATCGGGGTCTTCCAGGTAACGTATCGCCTCTATAATCTCATAATTGAACAGTGACGCCATACCGGCATCCAGAACTGGGCCAAGGTATGGGAGGTGAGCCTTTTCCCTGGGCATCGGAGGAATCAGTTGTTCAGACCGGTCCAACACTACTCCGCAATCTCCCAGGCATTTTACCGGAAAACCTAAAATTCCGTAGATGACAGGTAGGTAATAACCGGTATTCGGGAAAGCCACTTCTTGCTTCTTTCCATATTTTTTTTCGGCCTTCTCGTATTTTTCTCGGGCTTTTTCGTAGACCTTGTGTGCACCGGCTATAACGTTTCCAGCTATGATTTTGGACACTGTTTATATCCTCCTTGAAATTAAGCTATCAACTCTGACAAGGGGAGGCAGGACCCACCCCGATTTTGGCAGCCTATGGCCAATCACTATAAAGCTATGTCTCGCCTCATGGCCATATCCATCAGTACTCGCTCTCTCGCCTTGTCGATACCGAGAGCCTTTCTCTTGGCATCGATCTGTGCAATGCACCTCCTGGCCATTTCGTAAGGATCTTTTTCTACGAAGTCCCACCGTCCTCCGTATATCTTTTCAATATCTTTGAAAAGGTAATTGGTGCAAATATCTTCGTTGATGGTCGGGAAACCCACCCCAAAGAGTACGTAGCATCCCGATGCGACAAAGTACTGACCAATGGATACTGCTTTTTCGCTCATCCACTCCGGAGCAACTCCAACTGCGGGCAGGTCGGAAATGTCATCTCCTAGTCCACCGTCCCTGACTACCGCTGTCGCTGCCATGAGTATTCTGGTGTTGTCTACACAGGAACCCATGTGCAGAGCAGGAGGAATTCCCACTGTCTCACAAACTTCCTGAAGACCATTGCCGGCCCATTTTTTCGCCGCGTCCGGACTGAGCAACCCTGCCTTCCCTAAAGCTATGGCTGAACATCCGGTGGTGAGGACCAGGACGTCATTCTTGATGAGTTCCTTAGTGAGTTCTACGTGCAAATAGTCGTGCTTGATCCGGGCATTTCCGCAACCAACGATGCCTGCAAGTCCCCGTATACGACCATTGATGATGTTGTCGTTCAGAGGCCGATAACTCGCGCGAAACATGCCACCGAGCATGTAGTTTATTGTTTCATGGCTGAAGCCCACAACCATGTCTTGCTGTTCCGTGGGTATTGAGACCTTGTTCTTGTCACGGTTCGGGAAGTTGTCGATGGCTTCCCGAACAATGGCCTTCGCCGTTTCCAAACCGTAACGCTCGTCGTATGCGTAGTGCTTGTACGCCCCCTGCATCTTGGCAATGGGACTCGTGGTAACGATCTGGGTGTGGAAACACTTTGCCAATTCGGCAACACCTTGCATGATACACTGGACGTCCACAACCATCGTCTCCAGTGCTCCGGTAATGATTGCCATTTCCTGCTGCAGGTAGTTTCCAGCGATCGGGATTCCGTGACGCATAAGGATTTCGTTTGAGGTGCAGCAAATGCCGCCCAGACTGATGCCGCCCGTGGCGCCTTTGCTCCTCGCGTAGGCGATCATCTCAGGATCCTGAACCGCCTGGACGATAATTTCAGACAGTGATGGCTCATGGCCATGGACTATGATGTTTACCGTGTCCTCTTTCATGCATCCCAGGTTGACCTTGCCGAGAATGGGAACCGGTGTCCCGTAGAGGCAGTCGGACAAATCGGTGGCGATCATGGAACCGCCCCATCCATCTGCCAGTGAGCACTTGGTGGCCAAACGGATAATGTGTTCCATCTCCTGGTTGACACCCATGTGTGTCATGTGCATAACTTCGACGACCGGGCGATCGATACCAGTAGGAATAACCCCTTCATTTCGCCAGATTTCCTGGCGCTTCAGAGGAGCGCGCTTGATGTTGAGGATTTCTCCATCCTGCTGACCGTACTGCTGCAGGGCCTTTTCTCCAACCGCAATGGCTATTTCCTTGATATCCTTGCCTTCTGTCTCGATTTCGTAATCCATGGCCAGCGCGAGAAGCTTTGGAATGTCCTTTATCTGGTAGTCGGGGAGTTCTCCCTTTGCCGCATGCAGGAAGGTATGCGCCACATGACGCCCGTGATCACTATGAGATGCGGCACCGGCAGCCACCATTCTGGCGAAATTCCTGGCCGCAATGGTCTCCGGCGTTGCGCCGCAGAGTCCGCATCTCTTCTTTCTCTCTTCCGGGGTCTCTGTCTTACCCTTCGGAGGCAGGACTCTACACGGTCCCATATTGCAAATCTTACAGCACGTACCACCTTTACCGATCGGGCACGCGGTCATGACTCTGGCCCTATGAAAAGCCGTAGAATAGCCCTCTTTGTCAGCAATCTTGAGACCCTCAAGGGTAACCGGGTCGATCGTGTATTCCGTCCAATCCGCAGGGGCCAGCTCTCTTTTCTTCGGAGGCGGGGCGGCGACGGCCGGCGCGGCCGCCTTTTCAGCGGGAGCAGGCGCCGCCGAAGGAACCTGGCCGGACACAAGAGATCCCAGCCCGGTAGCAAGGTTCTTTATGGCTTTGAATACACCTACCATCTCTTTAAGGCCTTGAACATCCTCTTTGCTCAATTGTCCCATAAGCTCTTCCTCTTCTTCTTTTTCCAGCGCCGCTACTGCTGCGGCAGGTTTGATTTCGGGTGGAGCGACCGGCGCCTTCGGGGCAGGCTTGACAACCACGGGCTCCTCAACTTTTTCCACTGCGGGTTTAGCCGCGGGGGCCTCGGCTGCAACAGGTTTGGAAACCGGTTCCACCTTCTTTTCAGCCGGTTTGGCTGCAGGTGCAGCCTTGGCCGGTTCGGCAGCAGCCTCCGCAGCCAACGACATGTCTACCGCCATGGATTCAAGATCAGTCTCAACCGCAATGTCTGAAACGTATTTACGAATGTGAGCCAACGTTTTTGGATGCCTGAGAATCAAAATGTCCGAGCCTGCCTGTAAAGCGCTCAATGCTGTGATGGCTTCAAGATTGATCCCTCTCGTTCCTGCGTTTCCAAGCTTTGGGTCGTCTTCAGAGCGGAGCTTGGCTTCCTTGGTTTTCCACACTTCTTCAGCAATGTTACTAATAATGGGGTATTGAAGCTTATCATCATTCTGAGTAAGGGCTGCCTGTCGAATTCTCTCCATAATGGAATAGCAGTATTCCATACCATAGCCGACGGAACCGGTAGTAGGGTCAACCAGGATCTTGTCGTTAGGTACGCCGAGGTTTTCTAAAAGAATGTTCAACTGCTTGGCGAGATTGATATCAATCGGTGAATTGGCCGCCACCACGTGCTTATACGCTATTGCGGCAGCGCCGATCTGTTTGTAATTGCCCTCCGTCACTGGGCCGATCACCACATTGAGCCCGCTACACGCCTCAGCTACGGCTTTGAGAACCTCGGTATTCTTTTCTTCGTTAGAAACACCCCACACGATCAGAGGCACATTAATTGCCTCGGCAACCTTCTTGGCCATTTGAGACGCATGGTCGGCAGAAAGATTCTTGCCGTTGGGGTCGGTTCCGGTAAGCCAGAGACATACGATGTCTGCCTTGTATTCGTCAACACACTTCTTGGCCCAAGCTACAGGGTCTCCCAGTACGTCTTTGAAAGGCTCTTTCGCCTCGTCAGCCCATTCCTCAGGTTCTATGTCCAATACTTGAAGCGCTAACTTTGGGGGATTAGGGGTTTTGCCTTCGAAGGAATAGAAGCTGTAGCCGGTTTCACCGCCCACAACCACTTCTGTTCCCGGTTTACCTATCTTGACCTCTCGTATTCTTCCCGAATACTTAACTTTCGGAAGTTCAGCCATATGCCACCTTCTTCAATAGAGTTAATCGATATAAAAATAGCTAAATATCAGCATGATGCGGTATCAGGCCGGATTTTTTCTTTTCTCGCTGCCGAATCCTTCCTTGGAGTAAAAGTATCTCTCCGCGGTCTTAAGGTATCTATTTATCGGATCACTCTGCTCACCGATATTGACGAAGTTAATGTTGGTGCGCCATTGGTAACGGTCTTGATCAGTTCCTGCAATGTAGTCTGACATCAGGATTTTAACCTTTTTGCCGTCAAACCTTTCCTTCTCCTCGTAGTGCTCTCCAGCCATAGGGGAACTCCTCTCTCCAATCGAGATGTGTAGTAAATTAAGGCAGTAACGTGCCAAGGGACTTTCTTTTCCCTGGGATCCGGGATTGCGACGGGTACACAATGCTAATATGTAACAAGATTAATTCCTCTGCAATAATTTTTTTTAATTTCTGAGCAGATAGCATGTTTTTCTAAAACGTGCGCGCAACAAACACCCTCTTTTTCGCTGTTCATTCCATCTATCATTCAACACAGGAATCTAAAAAACTCATCTTATAGCGTGGTTAGAAATAATCATACGACATCGTGACCGGTCACTGGATCCTTGCGCGCCTCAATGTCCAAGGACAAGCACTCAACCACTTCCAATCGGTAAGACCTCACCCCGGAGAATGACAATCGGCACGCTGGCCGACCTCAAGTCAATCTGCTGCACCCTGTTTACACACTTCCAGGTATTTCTCAGTTTCAACAAAACGTTCATCTTCCGACTATTCGAGAGGCAGTCCGTTCAACAACGTATTAGAGCTTAGTGGAGCGCTTTTCAGCGCTAGACAGATAATCCAGCATGTTAAGTGCATTTACCATTGCCTTGGCAGAGGCCACGAGAATGTCCTCGTGAGTCCCCTTTCCCACAGCCAAGTTTCCTTTTTCCTCAAGCCGAATGGTAGCTTCTCCCAACGCATCCGTGCCGCCCGTGACGCTGCTGATCGAGAAACGCAGCAGATTGGGCCTACGTCTGGTCAGCTTAAGTATTGTGTTGTACGTTGCATCCACAGGCCCGTTTCCAAGCTCAGCGCCATGACACTCCTTCCCATTAATCTCCATGCGCACAGTCGCGGTAGGCACGACATCCGACCCGGACATCACGGTTACGCTGAGGAGTTTGTAGGTTTTTGAAATCCGGAGTACTTCTTCGGCGACCAAGGCCTCAATATCTTCATCGAACACGGTTTTCTTGCGATCGGCAAGGTCTTTGAACCGTCTGAAAATCCTATTTATCTCCTCCTCCGTGACGTTGTACCCCAGTTCCCTTACCCTCTCACGGAATGCGTGGCGCCCAGAGTGTTTACCAAGCACCAAAAGAGATCTAGAGATTCCTACTGATTCAGGATGGATGATCTCGTAAGTGCTTCGATCTCTGAGTATCCCATGTTGGTGTATTCCTGACTCGTGCGAGAACGCGTTTGCTCCGACTACGGCCTTATTAGGTGGAACCGAGATGCCGGTGATCGACGTGACCAGACGGCTCGTATGAAAAATCTGCTCCGTTGCTATCCCCGTGTGAAAGCCTAGTGCCTGTTCCCGTGTCTTGAGGATCATGACTATCTCTTCAATGGCCGCGTTTCCAGCTCTCTCTCCAATGCCGTTCACTGTGCACTCGACCTGGCGGGCCCCTGCTCTAAGCGCAGCCAGTGAGTTTGCAACAGCCAAACCCAGGTCGTTGTGGCAATGCACTGACATAATAACATTCTCTATACCCGCAACCTTTGCCCTAATCTTCCGGATGAGTTCAGCCAGTTCTTCGGGGAAGGAATAGCCCACAGTGTCGGGTATGTTGATCGTGCAGGCCCCCTCATCAACGGCCGTCTGAATAACACGGCACAAGAAATCGTGGTCACTGCGAGTTGCGTCTTCGCAAGAAAATTCAACCCAGTCCGAAAAGGAACGCGCCAGCCTTACAGCCTCACCGGCTCTTTGCACAACTTCGTCCCGGGACATACGGAGTTTGGAATTCAAATGAATGTCACTAGTGGCAATAAATGTGTGAATACCAGGCTGGCGGTTTTTTTCCACAGACAGCCATGCGGTTTGGATGTCCTCGGGTACTGCGCGTGCCAAGGCCACTACTCGTGCATGGTTCACTTCTCGCGCAATTCGCTTAACAGATTCTCTATCGCCTTCGGAGCTTGCTGGAAAACCAGCCTCTATGATGTCTACACCTAACTTTTCAAGCTGTCTGGCCAACTGTAGTTTTTCCTGGTGATTCATGGTCGCACCGGGCGATTGCTCACCATCCCGCAGAGTAGTGTCGAAAATCAGCACTCGGTCCGACATTTTGGCCTCCCAGCGATCCAGCAGTCAATAGAAGTCATTGTGGTCTATGCGGGCAACCGCAACCTCTCAACGACCAGCTTTTGTTTTGCACAAATGGAATGAGTAATTGAGTCATCAAGTCAAATTTACTCGACGAGATCCGGTTCTTACCCGAGTCTGGCTACTGCTGAGTTCGCGGAAATCGAGATTTCAGATTTTCTGATTAGATTCCAAGACGGTAGTTTCAGCTTCGGCAATGCCGGAATCAGCCCCTGTATCCTGGATCATTTTCTTCTTTCGAACGAAAAGGGTTACTGTAAGCACAGGTCCGGAGATTGTGTACGCAGCGCAGAGCAAGAAGGGCACTATATACGGGGACACGGCTATTAGGGCCAGGACGAGAACAAATCCGACAGTAGAACTGAAAGGCTTCTCCTTGACGAGGGTTAAGTCCTTAAAGGCGTGAAACTTCACTCCGCTGACCATCAGGAAAGAAATAATATAAACTAAGACTAATAAAAAGATCCTCAAGTCAGCAGTATCCAAATTCAGCTTGTGACAGAAAAGCACCGTGGTGGCCAACATCGCTGCTGCCGCTGGGATAGGCAGTCCGTTGAATCGCTTAGGGTCGATGACACCGGTTTGAACATTGAATCTGGCTAACCTGAGGGCTCCGCAGGACACGAACACGAATGCGCTGACCCAACCGATCTGGCCATAAGGCTCCAAGGCCCAAGTGTAGATAAGTATGGCCGGCGCCACGCCAAAAGAAATCACGTCAGCAAGCGAATCCAATTCCAAACCGAACCGCGTCGTAGTCTTTGTCAGACGCGCCACCTTACCATCGATTCCATCAAAAAAACCTGCGCCCAGTATAAGCGCACCCGACAGAACGAATTCACCTTTAATGGAGGCTATTATGCTATAAAAGCTGAGGAAGATACTGGTTAAAGTGAGAAGGGATGGAAGGATGAATATCCCCTGTTTCATCCTGTTAATGTGGATTCTCTGCCTTCGTGGCCTGTTCGGCAATTCTTGACCATCTGAAGGCCGCCCCCTGTCCCTGAAAAAGCGTCTATTTTTTTTCATTCGATTGACCATCTTTTTGATATTGAAACTGATGATCTGGTGTTATTGGTAATCCCTTCATTTAGTGCGGTCCGCAACTTCTTCATGAACGCAAGAGCAAATCCTCCCATTTCAAGGACGTGGTTACTGTGCGTCTTTGTATTCTGCAATAATGGTTGTGCCTGCCCTGACCTTGGCGCCAACTTTGACCGAAAATGTAAAACTTTTTGGCATGTAAACATCCAGCCTGGAACCGAATCGGATAAGCCCAAATCTATCCCCTCTCCTCACCTCGTCTCCTTCTCTCACCCAACAGGCTATTCGACGTGCAATCATACCAGCAATTTGCACTACTTCCAATCTGCCATGATCTCCATCAATGACGACTGTATTGTGCTCGTTAATCACTGACGCAGAAGGTTTTCGCGCATCCAGGAATTTTCCCCTGGAATAAGCGATCTTAGTCACTGTTCCAGAAACCGGGCAACGGTTCACATGGGTGTTGAAAACAGACATGAATATGCTGATGCGTTTGAGTGAATGTTCAGGTGAGGTTTCAGAACCGACGTTCTCTACCAATTCGACCACAGTACCGTCTGCGGGACACAGCACGATATTATCTTCGTCAGGAGGAAGTCTTTCAGGATTCCTAAAGAACAAGGCCACAGCAACTGCCAACCCAATAAAAAATAAGGAAGTCCATGGGTAATGTAGCCACCACGCTGCAATTGAGATGAGCAACGGCGGAATTATGAATACGAATCCCTCGCGTGCTATAGGTTCGTAATGGCCTGTTTTTGATATCATTAAGGGTTTCCAGACGATTTCTCAGCCAAATATTTAGCCATGTCGATAACTGATCCAGCGACTTATGCTAACGAATTGTCCACAACCTATGGTGCTTATGATAACAGGGAGCGTCCGCACTTTTTTTCAGTGCTTTTTGCACAAATGAGCAGAGTAGCGACTGTTACCCAGAGCCTTAACTTACTGTGTCTCCCGAAGCCTTACGAGAATACGCTCAATCTGATCTCTGCCTTTCAACTTCTTCTTCTGCAGTGTTTTCCGCTCCATATCTTCAGCAGGCGACAAGTAGACTCTCTTCTGGAACGCCTCCAGTTGTTCCTCGAATTCAAGATGTTCCTGCCAGAGCCTCTTCAGTTCAGGATCGTCTCCCTGCCATCTTGCGATGAGATCAAGGTCTCTTTTTTCCATCTGAAAGCCCTTTTTGTCTCATTATTGCATGTATTCTTTTATGGCTATACGCGCTTCCAGGCGTTTTGTCAACACAGGCCGGTACAAGTGACCGAGAGAAAACTTTTTTTCTTGACCCAAATTTGACCTTTTGGTTATTCCTTGGCATGTTAGAGTTGACTAACGATTTCTGGGATAAGAGATTACGGTTGGAGACGATCTCAACCGAAAGAAACCAGGAGATGAAATGCAAAAATTGGGAAAACGTCAATTTGGTGTGCCTCGAGCAGCCAAAAGTGCAAAAAAACAGCAGTTCGAAAGGTTTCAAGCAGTTGAACTCTATTGCCCGAAATGTAAGAGAGCTACCCCGGTAAGGGAGCGGCTCCTGCTCGTATTGCCGGAGGGCGACAAGTATGAATATCTCTGTGCATATTGTGGAACAACAGTGGGTGACAGAATTGTTAAAGGGGAGCAGAAACCGATCCTCATTGTGTGAATCATCCTTGGTGTGCAGGAAGCGTCGAGAGGATGTCAGGAGTTTTCTGTGAGCGATCCTGGGGTATTATGTTGAAAAAATTGTCAAGGTTTGCCGGTCGGCCCGTTCTTGAAAAGATAATACATTCCGGGGATTCCCAACAGGAGGGCCCAGAAGAAGCACAGAACCCTGAATACGAGAGTTGCAGCTATAGCTCTGGCAGGATCCACTCCGAATAACTGCGGTATCTCAATTACCACTGCGTCGAAGATGCCCAAGGATCCGGGGGTGAGGGGTATGAGATTCGCCACGTTGCCCAGGCTGGATGTTACGAGCACACCGAATAAAGATAATGGAGTATCAAGAGCCCGATAGATAAAATAAAAGGCTGCTGTCAGTACAAGGGATATAATGAGTAAAGACACAGCCAAAGACGCCAACAGACGCCTATCCCCGGTCAACACGTGCCATGAGTGAGCTGCCTGGAAAACCGGTAAAAGGATACCGCTCTTCTTCCATTTCATCGGTGGAAGAAATAAACCCAGATAAAGGCAACATACAAAGATGGTTGCCGCGCAAAGACTTAAAACCGGATAGACTACACCGTAAAACCAGCCCAGTATCACCAGTGCAAAGATGGCTAATGCCGCGTTTATCAACGCGACCAAGAGTGCTGTACCGGCATAAATTACTGCAAAAGCCTGAAAATCCAAGCCATGCACTCTTTTCAAGTAAACAGCAAGCCCCCCGGTTCCCCCTCGCATGGGGATAACCAGATTGCCTAAAAGCATTCCCATGGTGAGCGCTGTAAGTTCCACAAATCCGAGTGTCAGGCCAAATTTTCGTAAAAAAAGGTGCAACTGATAAGAATTGGCCACGTAACTCCCCAGGATGAGCAGGCCCGCGGCAGCAATTTCGGGAAAAGACACCTGTGCTACAAAAAGAAAATCCTCCCAATGGGCAAAAATGTAATAACCGCAAAGAATAACAAACGCACCCACCACAGAGAAGCCGAACGCAGCAACTCCGTAGGATCTCTTTGTATCGATAGTCTCTACGGCATCCAAGTCCCTTCTGGTACGATGCACGGACACCTTACTCCCACGTCTCAATAGCGTTTTCCAATCAGTCAATACGGCTCGGTAGCGGCAACTGAGGATGAAGGGAAATTATGAGGCCATCCTTCAGGACTCTCAGCATAACATCCTTTCCCTGTCTTGAGCATACCTGTATCGACCGGACTGGAATAATAGCGAAATGTTCTAAGCACACTCTTTTTCAAGCGATAGCCGGCATGACTTTAACCACGTCGGTTCCATCAAGTCATTCATTTTCTTTATTCGAGACTCGAGCCATTGTTCATTCGGGAACCTTCCGCGGATTATACGGGCACGGAGTTCGTCAATGAGCGGGTGGTTTGGGAATTCTTCTGTGAAGTTATCATAAGTTTTTGAGAATTCACTGAATAGGGAAGCCATAAGAACCTCTGATAATACATTCTACTTAAAAGTCTATTGATAAAAAACTAATGTATTAGGACCATCATTATTAATTTATGTTCCAATTATTAGTATATGTTTATAAGGATTATATTTGTTTAAATTATTAACGACACAATATCTATCTCAACATCATCATGGAAGTATCATAAGGGCACCTCTAAAAATTGATTGATTTTCAACGAATTTTGTAAGCGGTTTGGGTGCTCATGTGATAGATCAAAGGTATCTCACACACGGAGAGAGATCAAAATGCCAAATCGCTTTCAACCCGGTTTTTTCGATATTCATGAGCGTACAGCCAAGCTGACAGAGATGGGTGATCCGTTGGTTGGACTGAATGAGCAGATTGACTGGGAAGCATTTCGACCTAGCTTGAATGTTGTGTATGAGAAAGCCAGGAAGAGCAACGCAGGGGCGAAGCCGATTGATGTGGTTCTAATGTTCAAGATTTTAGTGCTTCAGCAGTTGAATAACCTGTCGGATGGCAGGATTGAATATCAGATCCGGGATCGACTATCGGAAACTTCCCTGGAAAGGAAACATTGTGTTCCTGCATTATTCATGACTCACTCCTCTTGAGATGGACTGTAGGAGTTTTCCGACTACGCAAGCTGCCCGCATCGTTAGCCCAACTTCGACGTGCAGTAAGTATGCCAAGCCTGTTTTTGGGGGTTATGGCAACAAAAAGTCTCGTGATATCAGAATGAGGGTTTCTTAACGACGAATGTAGTGCCATAGAGTGGCAAAATATATCTTGACAAATAGGTAGTGGTATGCA
>Ga0247841_10006505_pt1 | contig 17979 bp, 23 predicted proteins | sample LaCruzMarch2015__2_FD_192410 | JGI IMG/M metagenome (GOLD analysis project Ga0247841, IMG submission 192410) | Freshwater microbial communities from meromictic Lake La Cruz, Castile-La Mancha, Spain - LaCruzMarch2015_18m | ecosystem: Environmental > Aquatic > Freshwater > Lake | place: Spain... | reverse complement strand
AACTTGGTTTTGGTTTTTCGACAATAAATTTCTGGTTAGTTCTGGCGTTAGTTCTTTTAGTTTTTATAATAAAACCATTAATTTTCTTCGCAATTTCTCTTCTTTTGGGTTATGGGAGCAAAATGGGTGTAAAGCTTGGTCTTGGTCTTGCAAGTATTTCTGAGTTCGGGTTTGAAATAACCGCAATTGCTACTGGGACTTTAATGTTTTCGGGGCAAATGGTTTTCTCAAGGGAACTTGCTTCATTATTAATTACAGTTATCGCGGTTTCAATGATTACCACCCCTTATCTGATGAGTTCTTCAAGCCGCGTGGCTCAAATAATTTATTCCTATGTAAAGAAAATGCCAAAATCATTGAGAAAAGATTTTTTTAATCGAAAACTTGAAGCGTTGCAGAGGATTCCTTCAAAAAAAGAGTTGAATAATCACATAATAATTATCGGTGGGGGTACTGTTGGCAGGGGTCTTGCTAAAGCTCTTATTAGAACTAATCAGGTTCTTGTCATTGATCGTGATCCAGAGGTTGTTGCGCAGGGGCAGAGGGACTCTTTGCCTTACGTTTATGGTTCTGCGGAAAATGAGGCTTTGTGGGATAAGTTGGATTTGGGTGATGCGAAGCTTGTGGTAATAACCATTCTTGATCACAGGGAAGCAATTGCATTAGTAAAACAACTGAAATACTTTTGTAGGGGGGTAAAGATTTTTGCAATAGCTCATTATTTCTCGGATTCATTAGATTATTACAATAACGGGGTGGATTTTGTTGCAATGCCTTCGATTATTGGTTCCAATATTTTCCTTGAAAATATTTCAAAGTTCATTGACACAGGAAAGTTGTATCATATTCAAAATTTTAAAGACGAGTACTTGACTTACTTAAGGGAGCAATCTATTGAGGAAAAAAAGTACAGGGCAAGAAACTAAAAAGGTTTTTTTACTTGGCGCCTGTTAGAAGTAAATACTTTTTCTATTCGTCGTCATCAAATTTCTTTGACTCGTACAAAAAGAATTGGGCGTACTTAATGAAGATGAATAATCCAACAACCACCACAAGCTGGGTGAAAAATAATTCATGAGGAAATCTTAGGAAGAAATCCACTTGTGAGGTTTCGTTAAACATTCTTAACCCGTTAAGAAAAACAACAACCAGCCATAAACCAAAAATTAAGCTTATTGCATCAATTAGGGGCTTTGCGTACTTGAGCCATTTTTTGTAAAAAGGGTAAATATATTCCCATATTTGTATTAACAAAACAAATCCAATAATTATGGGCCAACTGCTATTCAAAAAAACTACAAGGTTTGTGAGTACCGCCATTTTTACTTCTTTATTAAAGTAATCAATTATCCAAACAGCGAGGAAGATGGCGAAAGCCAGAGCGGCTGTTGAGAAAAGCGCTTGAATTATTCTTTTTGGATCAATTTCTTTTTTTCCGTAGTTTATTACCATAAAAATCACTTTTAGTATTAGGGTTTAGGGGTATAAAAAGGTTTCTTGGAAAGGGTTTTTTTTTAAAATTAAATCAGTCCTTCTTTCACAAGCACGTTTTTCCAGTTTTCCTTAATCCATTTTTCTGATTTTTCAGTTATTTCTTCCCACCCGTGTCTTGCGAGTTCTTTTTCAACAATTCCTCCTTTATGGGGGTGTTTGTGTTTGCGTTCGTGGTTTGAGCCAAAACCCTGAAAGTAATGGGTGAGTTCGTGCATTAGGACATAATCAAGCACATACTCTGGTATTGAGAGACTTTTTAGGAGAGAATTTATCTCAATGAGGGAACCGTACTCTTTGTTTTCAAGGGGTTTTATGTGCCCTAGAGTTCTTCTCCATTTTCCGCCCCACTTTACTACAAGAAGATTCTTTATTCCCCTATCTGGAAAGTTTTCTCTAATGAGCGCCGCAGCTTTTGTTGCTAGGTAGCGGTCGTAATCATCTTTTGAAACCATTATTTACTTTGAGCATTATTGTTTATTAATCCGTGATGCGTATTTCTAATATGGAAATCTTTTCCTTGTTGCTTGTTGTGCTCGCCCTTTGTCTCTTTGAGATGGTGAATAGTATTGATAATGCGATTATTGATGCTGATATTCTAAATGGCGTGAAAAAAAAATCCAGAAGAGTGTTCATGGTTTTTGATATTCTTTTCGCTGTGCTTATTGTTCGCGGTCTTCTTCCATGGGTAATAGTTTTTCTAACAGTTCCTTCGCTTGGTTTTTTTGGAGCTTTCTCAGCTTCTTTCAGCGAGGATCCGCTGGTTGTTAATTCAATAGCTGAAACCGCCCCGCTTTTGCTTGTTGGCGCGGGAGTGTTTTTTGTTCTCTTGTTCCTTGATTGGATTTTTAGAAAACCAAAGCACTTTGCTCATTTTCATGAAAGGATTCTTCACGGAAGGGATGAGTTGTTTCATATTTTTGCATTGATTCTCCTGGCTTTGATGTTGTTCGTTTCGCTTGCGCTTGCGCCGAATTATATTCTCCCAATATTTATTGGTTTTACCGTATTTTTTGTTCTTCATGGATTAAAAAGTCAATTTAATTTGCACAAATCTTCAATTGTTTCTGGGGAGAAAAAAAATATTTCGGATTTTAAAAAACTTACTTACCTTGAAATAATTGACTCAGTTTTCTCAATTGATAGTGTTCTTGGGGCTTTCGCTTTCACTTTTTCTGTTCCTATAATTATTATTGGGGCGGGGTTGGGGGCGGTGGTTGTCAGAGTAATTACTCTAAAAAACACGGAGCATTTGAAGAAATATTCTTACTTAAGAAACGGAGCAATGTATTCTGTCTTTTTCTTAGGAATTATTATGATTTTTGAGGCGTTTGATTTTGATTTTCCTTTGTGGTTTTCTCCTTTAGTTACCATGCTGATAATATTTTACTTTATTCACAAGTCTCACAAGGAAGCAAAATTGTTGCATGATCTTGGAGTTCCTATATACAAAAAGAGTTAGGGCTAAACAAAAAAGTAGGTTTGTTTTGCAAGAAGACTATTTTGTCCAATGACTTATTTTGATATTACTTCAAGAATTGTTCTTGTGTTTCCTAAACTTGAAGTTATTTCTATTGTGTAGCTTCCGCTGAATACGCTTTCTGCCGAGTTTCTTCTAACAATGCAAGGAACTTTTCGTTTGTCATTTGGAGCGATATTTTCAAGCAAATAAGCCCCTTTGTTTGTATCAAAGATTGAGTTTGGGCAAAAGATAATTATCTCTTGCGAGGAGGTGGTGATGTTGAAGGTAACGTTTTGAACTTGTTTTGTGGTATTAGTTATTTGTAGCTCCATTTGTGCTTCTTTAATTTCTTTTGTAAGATCAAGCGGGTTATTCTTCCAACTTACATTAAGCGCTGGGTTCATTGAAGTGGAGAAGAATTCGCCAACAGCAGAAAGTATTGGGGGGAGTAAAAATAGAATTAATGCTATTACAATAATTGCAACTATTACCATTAATGCGAGTTTTTTTTCCTTATCCAGGTTCCATGAAGGGCTTATTGGGGAAGGGATATCCACTTTTGGAAGATTAATTCTTGGGCCGTAGAGGGACATTACAGAGTAACTAATCCCTGCTATTTAAAACTTGCTTTTTTGCTTTGTTTGTGAAATAGTTGATTTAAGGCAGGGTAAATAGTTGATCATCCGTTGCATCAAACAAACGGGCTCTTACTCCTGCATCAAGCCAAGCGTGTGCGTAGGAGAAGGCGGCTAGTGAAGTAAGAAGATTTTTTTGTTTAGAAAAGAATTTTGCGTCATTAAAGTAATTGTTTGCCATGGAGAGGAAATCCTCTGCAATTTTTTTGTCCTTCTCGCTAAGTCCTTTTTTGATTTTAATTTCTTTAAGCGCTCTGGCAGTAAGTTTTTCGTACTTTTCAACTTTCTCAATTATTTCTTTATCAGTAACCATTTTGTTCACTTTATGTAAGTTGTATTTTTTTATTCCTTCCAGTGTATTTTCAAGTTGTGCATTTTCTCAAGCGCTTCTTTTTCTTTCTCATTAACTTTCCCAGGGATTACTAAACTTTGTGGGAACACTTCAAGTATTTCTTTTGATTCAAGGATGGCTTTGTGCCCCGCAATAATTTTTTGTTTAAGAGAGCCCATTCCGACAAGCGCAATAAAGAGCCAATTGTTGTGTTCGTCCCTCTTTTGCGCAATTTTTTCAAGCACCTCAATTCCTTCCTTAGCATTCATCATTTTTTGAGGCTCTTGATCTTTCTTAATATCAAGAAGGCAGAGAGTGTGGAGCCCAAGTTTTTGGTTCTCATTAATTTGATCATAAAATGATTCCGGCTCAAAGTCTTTAGTATGGTAGCATATTGTTATTGTTCTGCCGAATTTGTATTCGTCAAGCCCGCTCTCTGCGACCATGTTGGTGATTGAAATGCCTGGGATTACTTTGTATTTTATTCCTTTTTCTTTAGCATCAAGCAGGAGTTGAATATGAGTAGTTGCGGTTAGGGGGTTTCCAAAAATTAACAGTGCGATATTGTTTTTGTTCGCAGAGAGGAGGGCGGACTCAAATTTTTCCTCAACATCCGTTCGGTTAAGTTCGTGGAAGGGTTTTCCAATAATTTGCTTGAGTTCATTAACGAACCCTTGCGCATATTGGGAGGTGTAAACCTCAAGAAACACAGAATCGCACTTTTTTATTGTCTCAAGCGCTTCAAGTGTTAAGTGTTCAACCTTTAGTCCTATTCCGATTAAGTATAGCATATTAACCAAAAATAGTGTGCTCGGAAAGGTTTTAATATCAGGGAGGGGTTAGTTGAATCATTAGAGGTGATTGTTTTGGGAGTGCGAAAACTATTTAGGGGCAGTCTTTATAATGCGGGAAATACTCCCAAGAGAGCTATTTACCCAACCGCAGTAAAAAGGTTGCCGAGAATTAAAGCGCTTTTCGGAGGAAGGGAATTAGTTGCAAGAAGAGTGCTTGCGGAGATAGGAAAGAACCCTCACATCCCGATAGAAGATTTAGCATTAATGATTTCAAGGGAATTTACTTCCAAGGGGATTAAAGTTTACACCACCCCTAAAACCGCGGCTGAAAAATCCGGGCTGGGAGTGTATGTCACTCCGGGCCTTGTTGATAATATCGTCGGAGTTCTCCAGAGAGAAAAAATTATTAAAAATTTAGCCGCTAAAAAGAGAACCAAAGGCAAATAATTTTTTTTCTTTCGAGTCTTTTTCAAATTAATCCTAGTTTGAACAAGCTCGCAAGTCCGGTAGCAAACCCGAGGATTGCGATTATTATTTTAATAAATCCAATAAGATTCTTCTTGTTCTTCCACTTTTCAGGATGATTTTTTGCGAGCTTCTTTTCCTCATCCTTCAAGTAATCATCAAGGCTCCAGCAAATCAAAACCGCTAGAAGTAATTTTATTCCAGCAAATACTGCTGGGTGAAAATTAATTAGCATGCTTGAGAACACGTGTTGCTCAGAGAAACCAAAGAAAGCTATTGCGATTGAGCTTGCGATTCCATCTATCGCCTGTCCTGCAACAATGAAATAATTAATTTTGTCGTTAAGAATTTTGTATTTTGTAAATTTGTTAATCAAAAGGCACAAACAGTAAGAAATTACTATTATTGCAAGTAGTGTTACAATAAAAGGAATCCAGTTATTGAATTTGCTGAGGTTGAACAAAACAAGCGGTGCTGAAATTATTGCTCCGAACCAAAATAATCTTTTGTGATTAAGTTCTTTTCTTACTCCAGCAACTAATAATCCAATTACTACTATTGAAAAGGTTAGTACCCATATCCCAGGGGTGAAGAACCAAAAACCTATTTCGAGTGGATTTGCTGTTTTTGTAATCCCCTCAATTACTAAATTTCCCGCTTCGATTTGGTGCATTATCACTCGCATAGAGATTCCAAAAAATATGTAAGGAAGAATTGAGAGGAAGAATTTATGGTCAAACTTAATTTTCTTTTTAAGAAGTAAATAGATTCCTGCGCATGCGAGCACAAGGAGGATAATGTAAATGGAGGTGTTAACAAGGTTATAACCTTGGAATTCAGGGCTCATTATTGGGTTAATGAAATACTCGTTTAGAACTGAATCAACCATGAGTACTTTTAAATTCAGTTACTATTAAATTCATATCATGGGTACTGAAATTGAAACGATTGTGAAAGATAATTCAAAGCCTTCTACGCTTAAGGAAGCACTTGCATTAAAACTTTCTGAAAAAGAAGCGGCTTTTGCTACTAATGCGTATGATTCTTTTGGAAATATTGCTGTTATTGAAATCCCAAAGGAGTTAAATAAACGCAAAAAATTAATTGGAGAAACTCTTATTGAAATTAATCCAAGGTTTGAAACGGTTTGTTCGATTGAGAGCAACCACGAGGGAAAGTACCGTGTGCAGAAAGTGAAAGTTATTGCGGGAAAAAAACAAACTGTCGCCACTTACAAAGAAAGCGCATGCACTTTCTTAATCCCGCTTGGAAAAGTATTTTTTTCTCCAAGATTGAGCGGGGAGAGGACAAGGATTGCTGCAATGATTCAACCAAATGAAACGGTAGGTTGTTGGTTTTCGGGTGTTGGTCCTTACCCTATTGTTTTTGCAAAGAATTCTTGTGCAGAAAAAATCGTTGCGATTGAATTAAATCCGATTGCGCACAAGTATGCGGTGAAGAATGGGGAATTAAATAAAGTGAACAAGGGTTGCATGAAAGGAAAAGAGAAAGTTGTTTTCATTAAAGGGGATGTGAAGAAGGTTTTTAAGAAATTTAAGCGAGCGTTTGATAGAATAGCAATGCCTCTCCCTCACACAGGGTATCAATTCCTAAAAGAGGCTTTGTATTGCACAAAACCAAATGGGATGATTCATTTTTATGAAATTGTGGTGAAAGAGGATTATGATACTCCAGAGGGGCAGATTTTTGAGGCTGCGAAGAAAGCGAAGCGAAAAGTAGAGATAGTTAGAAAGAATAGGGTGAGAAGGTTTTCTCCAACAAAAGAACAAGTTGTGTTTGATATTAAACTCCTTAATTGATTTTTTTGCCTTCGGGCAAGAATTTTAAAGTAATGGTTATCTGTTTCTGTTGGTGAGTTTAATGGCATTGAATTTGATATTTTTAGGGCCCCCAGGGGCGGGTAAGGGTACGGTTGCACAGGCGGTAATGGATAAGTACCAACTCGTTCAGTTGAGTACTGGGGATTTGATTAGGGCTGAAGTTGCTAGCGGTTCAGCTTTGGGAAAAAAGCTTGGAGAAATAATTAATGCCGGTCAGCTCGTTGGTGACGATTTGATGAGCGAGATGCTCAAAAAGGATTTGGGAATGAAGGTTTCCCATAAAGATTTTAAGGGAATTATTCTTGATGGTTTCCCAAGAACTCTTCCTCAGGCGGATATGCTTGAAAATATTCTTTTGGATTTTGGACAGAAACTAACTGCCGTGATTTACATTGAGTCCTCAAAGGAAAATGTTGTGAAAAGATTGTCCTCGAGATGGACTTGCTCAAAGTGCAAAAAAGTTTACAACACAGTTTCGCTTCCTTCAAAAGTGGTTGGGGTTTGTGATGATGACGCTGCGCCTCTAATGCAGAGGGATGATGACAAACCTGAAACTATCGGAAAAAGGTTTGATACTTTTTTGGAAAAAACTTCTCCTTTGATTAAATATTATGAGAGAAAAGGAATTTTACACAGGTATGACGGGAATGTTCCGCCTGGACCATCAATACTTGCTGCGGAAAAAATAATTGCGGGAATTGTTGAGAACCAGTAATCTAATAATTTTTTGACGAGCGTTGAGGGTTAAACCTCAATGCTTTCGCCTATTTTTAGGAATTTGTAAGTTAAACTATTTTTTGTAAGTTCTTTTTCAAGTCTTAGAATATCGGCGGGAAGCGCAGGGTTATCGTAGTGGATTGGAATTACTAATTCAGCTCCGGTTTCTTTTGCAAACATTGCTGCCTCAAAAGGGCCCATTACCACGCCGTGGTTGTTGAATGGCAAAAGCAAAATATTGCATTTGTAATTATTATTGAAACAAATAGTGTCCCCTGTGTGGTAAATTTTTTTCTTTTCCGTGTCAATAATAAACCCAACTCCTTCATTTACTTCTTTTCCTCCCTTAAGCCCTGGGTGGTAGCCGTGAATTGAGCGAACCACTTCAACTTTTACTTTCCCAAGAGTTATTTTCTCTCCTTCTTTAAGTATTTCAAATTTTGTATTTGGTTTGAAGCTTGCGGTTTCTTTTGTTGCGAAGATTCTTGTTTTTGGTGAAAGGATTTTTTTCACGCTTTCTTCATCAAAGTGATCTTGGTGTTTATGCGTTACTAAAATAAAATCAGGGTGCATCCATGCTTGGATTGCTTTTTCGTCAACCTGAATATATCCCGGATCAATTAGGGTTTTTTGTCCAGCGTCCTCAAGAAGAAAACAAGATTGCGCGAATTTTGTTAGTTTCATAATAGACCTGTGGTTGAAAAGAATTTTATGCTTAATGGAAAACCCCATTAAGCAAGTTAATTTTAATTTTTTATTTTATCGCGTCCCAAATTATATTATCTCTTGGGTTGATTACGATTCCCTTTGCAGTAATATCTAGCGGGTGCGGGTTTTTGTCGTGGGTTGTTCCGCGCATTTTTCTTACAAAGAAGCTCCTGTTTGGGGGGGAGAAGTACATTGCGAATACTCCATCAACAACAAATTCTTCAACACCGAATGCGGAGAATACAGTTTTGGTTGATTGGGTTTCTGCGGTTAAAAGTGAGGTGCATCCGAATGTTTTTAGTTTGTCACAAAGCTTGAATAGGGTTGTTCTTAGAAGGCTTGGTTCTAAATAAGCTCCAAACACGGTGGTTGAGTCAATTACTAATCTTTTCGCATTAATTTCTTTAACCTCTTTAGCTATTTCTTCGAGTTGTTCGTTGAGTCTTTCTTCAAGCATTTCTTTATCTTTAATAAATTCCATTCCTAATTTGTAAATGGTGAACATGTTTTGGTCTTGGAGTGATTTAATATCCCACTGGAATGATTCCATGTTCCAAGCAATGTCCCTAACATTTCCTTCAAGGGTAACAAATACTCCTGGCTCTCCGAATTGAAGCGCGCCGTTGTATAAGTATTGGGTTGCAAGAATTGTTTTTCCTGTTCCTGGTCCGCCTGAAACTAAAACATTGCTTCCTTTTGGGATTCCTCCGCTAACTAATTCATCAAGTCCTGGGATTCCTGTTTTTGTTCGCTCCAATCCAACCACCTTTCCAAAAAGTTCAATTGTTCAATTAAGAGAATAAGTAATATTTAAGGATTGCTTAGCTAAATTGAGTTTTTTTAAGACTCCAAACCTTTAACTTCTACATAAGTTTCTCTTAGGTAAAATTAAAAAGCAAGGTTGGTTGTTTATATATTATGCCTAAGCCTTCGGATGATCATTTTTCTAGCGTTGCGCAAGCAGAAGTTCAAGTCCCTGCGGATGTTGCTGCAGATTTTGCAACTGAAGAGAGTGTTTTTGAGAGGGATTACTCGAAGATGGATTTGGTTGATTTGATTGATCAGCCTGCGTGGAAAACTATTTTGCTTGACCTTGTAGAAACTGAGAAGATGAATCCGTGGGATATTGATGTGGTTGAGTTGACTGTTAAGTACATAAAAAAAATTAATGATCTTTCTGGCCACAACTTGAGGGTGCCTGCTAATGCTATCTTAGCGTGCGCGATTTTGGTTAAAACAAAATCAAAGTATTTGCGTTTGAGTTCGCTTGATGATGTAGAAAAGGATGCGGCGCTTACTCCTGAACAAAGAGCAATGATGTTTAGGGAGGTTCCTGACCTTATGAGTAATAGGGTTGCTAGGGAAGGGAGGATTACTCTTGATGAGCTCGTTTCAAATATTGAGGGCATTATTCAAAGGACTACTCCGAAAAAAAGTGGGGCGAGGAATATTCCAAGAATGGAAATTAATTTTGATTCAAGCAGTATTGAGGAGAAGATGCAGGAAGTTTTTGATTTAATAAAAACGAAAGTGGATTCGCAGGGGATAGTTTTGTTTAATGATCTTCTTTCTGAAAGAGAGAATTTGGATGTCCTTGTGGAAACTTTTCTCCCTGTTTTGTTCTTAATGAATAATGGTAAAATAATTGCTTACCAGAACGAGTTTTTTGGAGAGATTTTTGTTAAACTAATTCCTGAAGTAGTTCCTGCTGTTAAAGCAACTGTCGCTTAAGTCGTAAGCTTAAGTCGTAAGCTTAAGTCGTAAGTTTAAGTCGTAAGTTTAAGTCGTAAGTTTAAGTCGTAGGCTTAAGGTGGTAAGTCTTAAGTCGTATGCTTAAGTAATTCAGCTTAATCGGTGGCTTTCCAAAACCATTAAATACACCTTTTTCCATTTACTTGCGCATGGTTAAGAAGAAAGCGCCCCTAAAGAAGCGTTTCGCTGTTAAGAAAAAAGTATTTCCAAAGGAGCTTGAAAAGGGGTTTTTTGAAAGATTAAAAGACATTTTGCCTGAACAAAAGAGGGAAAGCGTGAGGGTAAAAACTTTCATTGTGGAAAAACCAGTTTATATGCAGGCACCGCCAACAAGGATTACTGCTCCTAGGCAAAAGTATAACTTGGATGATGATTATGAGCAGTTAGAAAATAAAATGGATTCAAGAAAGAGTAGGTATGCTAAAAAGAAAGTTTTGGTTGAGGAAACTGATGAGCCTTTGGAAGAACTTGCTGACGGGGAAGAGTCCATTTCTGAAGCTGGCGCACTTGCTGATGAAGACGCTCCTCTTGATGGTGAAGAGGCGCTTGATGAGAACGGCGAACCATTAATGGATGGGATGGAGGAAGGTTCGACCGCGTTGCCCAAAACCCATGTTCGAAGTAAGGGAATGTTCAATAATGTTTGGTGGAAGAAAGCACTCTTCTGGGCGATTCTTGCTTGGCTATTAATTCTTGCTGTGGAAATGGGGATGCAGGCGATGAAACTAATTCAGGTTGATTTGTCTCGACAGTGGTGGATACTACTCGCGGGAATAATTGTCCTTTCAATGATTTACTTTAAGTTTTTTGAAGGGAAAATTTGAAGTTTTTTTAGTGGTTTTTTGTGCAGGAAAAAATTGAAAAATTCAGGATTGAGTGGGGAAAAATTTCTTTTGACGGGTCAGCACTAAGGGACATAATTTTTGCTGACGGGAAAGTAACTGAAAGAAATTATGATAAAATACGGGCGAAGTATGGGACGAGTCACGTTGTTGATATTGATGAAGCAAAGTTATTGCTTAAAGGAAATCCGAAAGAAATAGTTATTGGCACTGGCTTTGAAGGTTTATTAAAAATTAATCCTGACGCGGGAAGTCTCTTAAAACAACGAACCGCTCTTTACGTTGCGATTTCTCCTCAAGCAATTGAGGTATTGAACGAGAAACTTAGACAAAAAATTAAGGTTAATGCGCTCATTCACACTACTTGCTAGAGACGCACTAAATTGAATTAAAAATCTTTATCAAATTAAACAAGTTTCTTTTTCTTTAATGCTGCTTCCATTTTTGGTCTGTCAAATCCGATGATTACTTCGCCATCAATATCAATTACAGGAACTCCCATTTGCCCGCTTTTTTTTATCATTTCGCGTGCCTTCTCCTGATCTATTCCGACATTAACATCGTCATATTCCACTTTTTTTCCTTTTAACCAGTCCTTTGCCATAACGCAGTAAGGGCAGGTGCTTGTTGAGTACACTATTACTTTAGACATTTGCTTCCACCTCGAATGAATGAAATCGTATTCATATGTCTTTTAAACCTTCTGGTGGGGTTGCAGTATCCTTTGGGCTTAATACGCTCGTTCTCAGCGTAAAAAATATAAAAAATTAGATTTATGTTTAAGTATTATTTACATTTAACTGAATTAAAAATTGCATCCAATTTCTGATGACTTTCGTCGTAGTATTGGATTCCATAGTAGATTGCTTTGTTATTGCAATAAATTAATCCAAAATTCATTAAGGTGTTTAGTCCTGCGAGAGTTCCATTACACTCAATGTAATCATATTCAATATTGTCTGTTTTGCCCAGTTTTATTTCTTTATTGCATTCAGGTGATAATAGCATCTCCACAAAAGGATTGTCATTTGATACTGCTGCAAATAGAAATTTGTTAGAATCCATTCCGCGCAAAATTGTAAATGGAGTTTTACTGAACATGAAAAACCCCTTGTCATTAGATAAATCGCATGAAATGAATCCATCACTGTCTTCTTGAAAAGTATTTCCTTGTGGGCAAGTAAAGATTATCTCTCCTAAGTATTCCTTAGGGGACTCAAGTGCTTTATCAGTGCATCCAAACAAAGTTGCTGCTAAGAGGATGAAAATGAAAGCAAGATCTATTTTTTTCATATTTTTAATATTGTTTAACTCATATTTAAAACATCGTTTTAGTAAACATGGCGCTGTGCAACAGGTTATTTTAATCTGCGCTCGTCCTCAGCGCTTTCTTCCAACCATTACAAAAAAAGCTTCTTTTCCTTCAAGTAGCCATTTTATTTCGTCAATTCGAGGGGTAACAAATGCCGGTTTTGATGAAATATATTCAATATTATTTTCTTTAAACCATTTTTTTACTTCGCTTATTGAGTGGTAGGTTTCGTATACTTGCCCGTACTTGTCAGCGTCTTTTGTAAGGTTTCCGGTTGAACCGAAAAATTTGGCCCCGATTTTTATTCTTTTTTCAATGTCCTCTCCGGCGAGTAATTGAATCATTATTCTTTTCGCCCTGTGTTTTGCCCGCGAATATTTGTTGTAAAGCCCGATAATTACTAACCCATTTGTTTTCGTTTGCTCGCAGGCGATTTCAAAACCTTTTTTAGCGTTTGTTGTGTGGTGGAGTGAGCCGAGCGCGATTACTGAATCAAACTTTTTACCAAACTCATTTTCTTTAATGTTCAAAATGTTTTTTAAAACAAAACTAGTTTTTTTAGCTGTTCCCGATTTCTTTGCGAGGTTTCTCGCGTTTTTTATTGCAGAATTACTAAAATCCACTCCTTTAACGCTTGCTCCCGAGAGCGCAAGTGCAATAGCGAGTTCTCCCGTTCCGCACCCTAGTTCAAGAACGCTTTTTCCTTTCCAATACTTTTCAGTCTCTCCAAATATTTTAGCCACCCATTTTGCGAAGTAAATTATTTGTTCTTTTGAGTGATCCGCACGCAAAGGGTAGGGGTACTTTTCGTATAACTCTTTTACCTTTTGTTCGTTTTGATTTGTCTTCATTTTATCAGTTATTTCTTTTTTAGGAATAATTAAAAGAAGCTCTTCTAAGAAGTTTTTTGATTAAGATGGACAAAATAATAGGTTTATTGGATTTGGATTACTTTTACGCTCAGTGTGAAGAGTTGCGTAATCCATTGATTGCTAAAAAACCCGTTGTTATTGTAATGCCTTCCTTGCGGGAGAATTCGGGGGCGGTTGCTACTTGTAATTATAACGCAAGAGCGCTAAAAATAAAATCAGGGATGCCGCTTTCGCTTGCAAAGAAACTTGCGAGCATGGACACTGTTTTCATTAATGCGGACAAGCCGTACTATGAAGAAATGTCAGGGAAAGTTTTTGAGATTGTTGATTTTTTTTGCGAGAAAGTTGAGCAAGTTTCGATTGATGAGGCTTATTTTGATTTAACAAATCCTTCAGGGTATGAGAAGGCGGAAGAGATTTGCGGAAAAATAAAACAGCGCATAAAGTCTGAGGTTGGGTTAACTTGTTCAATTGGGGTTGGGCATAACAAATTAATAGCAAAAATGGCTTGTTCTGTGAAAAAGCCCGATGGGTTTTTTATGGTTTTGGAGAGTGGCGCTGTTGAGTTTCTCTCAAAGCAAAAAGTTTCTGCTCTTCACGGGGTTGGCCCAAAAAGCGAAGAGGAATTTAAGAAGCACGGAATTGTGCTGGTTTCTGATATTAAGAAATTCAAAAAGAGCGATTTGATTTTATGGTTTGGGGAAGCGAATGGCGCGAAGTTTTATGATTTTGCTTTTGGAGTTGATCAAAGGGAGGTGGAGCCGAATAGGGAGAAGCAACAACTCTCAAGAATGATGACAATAAAGCAGGATTCGAGGGATTATGATTATATTGTTCAGAGCGTGGATTTTCTTACTGAACTATTGCATAAGCAGATTCTTGATTTGAAAAAAAAGTTCAAAACTGTTTCGTTAATTATTGTAACTGAGCGGATGGAGACTTTCACAAAATCAAAGACAGTTCTTCAGCCGATTGAATCAATAGGGCAATTAAAAGAAATTGAGCATGCGCTCCTTTCGGAGTATTTGAATCAAACAATCTCAAAAGTTAGGCGGGTCGGAGTAAGAGTGTCAAATTTTGATGAGGAAGCGGGATTTCAGAGGAAATTGTTTGATTATAAATGAGGGTTGGTTCTGATGACTGGTATAAAATTCAAATCTCGCGCTTTGAAAGTTTACTCGGAGTTGAAAAAAAATTATCCTTCAGTTCCTGTTTTGTTTTTGCATTACAAAACTGATGCTCAAATGCTTTGCGCAATAATTCTTTCCGCGCAAAGTACTGATGCGCAAGTGAATAAAGTTACTTCTTCACTTTTTAAAAAATATATAACCGTTAATGATTTTGCAAATGCGAGAAGAAGCGTTTTTGAGAGTGAAATAAAATCCACTGGGTATTACAGACAGAAAGCAAAGCACGTGATTGGATGTTTTAAAGAAATTCAAAAAAATTATTCTGGGAAAATTCCGCTTAAAATGTATGAGCTTATTGAGCTCCCAGGAGTTGGGAGAAAAACAGCGAACTTGGTGCTTGCAAATAAAGGGGTTGTTGAGGGGATTGCAGTGGATACTCACGTTTGGAGGCTTGCTCAGAGGTTGGGGTTCTCAAAGTTTGATGACCAGAAAAGGATTGAACTTGATTTGATGCAGGTGTTTGATAAAAGTGTTTGGCACGAAATTAATGGGCTTTTTATTTCTCACGGGAGAGCCATTTGTACCGCGCGCAGCCCTAAGTGCGCAGGGTGCTTTCTAGATAAGAAAAAATTATGCCCAAGAATTGGGGTAAAGTAGATAGTTTAGAGTAGATTTTGACAAGGTTTATAAATACATATGAAAGTTAATTCATGTATTGGTGGTTTTGTGAATAATAAATCTAATGCGATTAAAAAAACTGATACTCTTGGAAAAATAATGGCTGATTTTCCTGAAGTTGCTCCTGTTCTCGCTGGCGCAGGTTTGCATTGCATTGGGTGTCATGTTTCAACTTACGAATCAATTGAGGATGGCTGTCTTGCTCATGGAATGAAACCAAAAGATGTTACTGACCTTGTAAAAAAGGCTAATGAGAGGGTTAAGGAGTATGACTCAATGCCCAAATTAACTTTTTCAGAGAATGCGGTTGTTGAACTAAACAAGCGTCTTGGTAAACCCAAGAAAAAGTTTGTGAGAATTGTTCAAAACTTTGGGGAATTTGATTTTAATGCTACTGACTCCAAAGAGGGTGACGAGATTGTTCTTCTTGCGGAGCACAAAGAAAAGAAAGTCAGTGTTCTTGTTTCTCAACGGATTGAGCGAATGCTTCGCGGAGTAATAATTAATTTTGATTCCAAGCAAAAAGTTTTTACCGCACAAAGAGCTTAATTTCTTTTTGAACTAATTTTTATTAGCTTAAATCTTTAGTCAATGTTTTTGTTCTGAATGTATTTGGCTGCCGAGTGCGCAGCAATAGCCCCTTCACCGATACAGGTTGAGATTTGTTTTAGCTCTTTTTTTATGCAGTCCCCTGCTGCAAAAATTCCTTTAACATTAGTTTCCATTGCTTCATTAACAATTATTCTTCCTTCCTCATCTTTATTTGTGTTAACAAGTTGGGTGTTTGGATCTGACCCTATGTAAATGAATGCCCCTGAGAGATTCATTTTTGTTTCTTTCCCATTTTTCTTTACAACAATTTTTTCAAGCATTTCTTTTCCTTCAAAACCCGTAACGTTAGTTTCTAGAAGAATGCTTATTCCTTTTTCCTTAAGTGTGTCAAGTTTCGCTTGTTCGGCAGTTAGTTCTTTTTTTGGACTTATTAAGTAAGTTTTTTTGGTTACTGTTGAGAGATAAATCGCTTCTTCTGCTGCGCGGTTATCCGAACCGATTACCGCCACTTCTTTCCCGTTGTACATTGGTCCATCGCATGTCGCACAGAAATGAACCCCTTTATTTAAGAATTGTTTTTCTCCAGGAACATTAAGCCACTTGCTTTTTGCCCCGACTGCAACAATAATTGTTTTTACGGTTATTTTTTTTTCTCCTAAGGTGAGTGTTTTTTCTTTCCCGCCTTCGCTTACTTGCGTAACCGTTTCAAGTTCAATTACTGCGCCTGCTTTTTGGGCTTGCTCCTTAAATTTCATCATTAGTTCCATTCCGCTGATATCATTAAACCCAGGGTAGTTTTGGATACTATTGGCCCAAGTAGCTGTTCCTCCAACTAGCCCTTTTTCGATAATAATTGTTTTTAGTCCGTATCTTGCGCAGTAAATTCCAGCGGTGAGTCCGGCAGGCCCTGCCCCAATAATTGCAACATCATAATCAACCATAATGATACCAGGTATTAGAAAAATCGTGCAACTCCTTTTTATTCCTTGCTTTCGCCCTGTTGGATTCGTTAATAGGGCAAAGTATTTAAGCCTCGGCGCAGTGTTTTTGTCATGGTTGAGAAAGGAAAGGAATCCAAAAAAGGTTTTTTTGAGGCCGCTGCAGAAATTGCTGCAAACCTTGGCGGGAAAAAAGAGTTGCCTGCCCCTAAGGAAATTGATTCTTCAAAAAGTGGTTCAGAAGTTGTTGTTACAAAATCAGTTCAAACTGAAAAAAAATCCATTAAATCTAAAGGGAAATGGGCGGTTGTGCCAAATGAAAAGAAAGGCTCCCCTAAGGGGGAGTATAAGAAACCCGTTGATGGGGAAGCGGAAATTACTAAGGTTCTTAACAAATTGAAAATTAAATACTCGAAAAAATCTAAACTTCCTTCTCTGCCTACTGATGCAAAAAAGTATAGAAAAGCCGACTTTAGTTTGCCTGAGAATGGTTTCTACATTGAGTATTTTAGTCAATGGGACAGCCCAATACTTTCTGAAAAAGTGAGAGCAGAGTATTTGGCTAAGAAGAAGGTTTATGACTTAAACAAAATTGAGTGTTTGTATATTTACCCGAAGGATGTTGAACGGGTTGAGGAATTGATTCTTGCAAAGATTGAGGAGATGAGGCAGAGAAAGATTGCTGAAAGATTGTCACAAATAAAAGTAATTGCCCCTAAAGAGAAAGAGATTATTGTTAGTAAGAAAGTTGTTAAGGTTGTGAAAGAGAAGAAACTAAAAAAAACAGTTAGTGTGAGGGAGGGTCCAACTCTTGAGGACTTGACAGAGAGCGTTCCTACTGAGGAGGATAAGGTTGAGGAGAGAAATTATGATGATGTTCCAAGACCAGCATCCCAACCAAAGGGCGGTTTTATTGAAATGTTTGGCGGGTTAACAATGGTGCTAATTGCGGTTGAAGCGATAATAATTATCGGGCTTTTAGTATTCATTTTCTTTTTGAGATAATTTGTTTAACTAATAAATGATTCCTTGAATAAAGAAATAATTCCTCGAAATAAAGACTTAATAAATTAGTTTTTTTATTTTACTTTTTTCTAGTAAAAATCCACCCGAGTAACATTCCTGCAATCATTGAGAGCATTACGCTTGCTAGGAAGAATTCAGTAGTTATTCCTTCAATTGTTTGTGTTACGATTACGTTTGGCGCACCACTGCTTTGGGCTGCCGTTGAAAGAGGTTTTTCTGCAATTGCATCAGTCGCGTTGTACATTCCTGCGGGGGAGGATGCGCTCATCATTACTGAACCCATTATTAAGTAAATAAACCCGCCAACAATTATTGTTGCGAGTGAGAGAACAATTAGCACTTTCACTTCTTCAAGTAAACTTGGTTGGAGTAATTGTTTTCCTTTTTGGGTGAGCTCGTAGTATTTCCACTTTCTTCCCTCATCAATTTGTTT
>Ga0247841_10006502_pt1 | contig 17986 bp, 6 predicted proteins | sample LaCruzMarch2015__2_FD_192410 | JGI IMG/M metagenome (GOLD analysis project Ga0247841, IMG submission 192410) | Freshwater microbial communities from meromictic Lake La Cruz, Castile-La Mancha, Spain - LaCruzMarch2015_18m | ecosystem: Environmental > Aquatic > Freshwater > Lake | place: Spain... | reverse complement strand
GTGCGGTCAACGTCAACATGGACTGCCCGCATCGGCAGATCCATGATCGCGCTTTTAATATTTGCATTCACATTTTGCCATGCGGGAGCCGCGACACCCAGCTCCTGGTAATCCCTGGTAAACGTGATCTGGCGATCGATAGTATTCGCTATTTGTTGTTCTTTTTTAATGAATTCGGAGAGTTTCTCCGGGTTGTCAATAAATTCAGGAGATAATTCAAGGTAACCCTTGAGTGCAAGCAACTGGTTGAGAATGTCGTGCCTGGTAATGCTGGAGAGTATATTTAATTGTCTGTTTGCCTGCCGCAGTGCCCCCTCTACCCGTTTGAGGTCGCTGATGTCAATAATTGATACTAAGATCTTCGAGAATGTCTGTTCATAGCCGGGCACAACCGTCACTTTCATCAGGACGATTTTTCTCTCCCCGTTCAGGGTCTGGATTTGGAACTCCCCTTCAAAACCGTTCTTTTGCCCAGCGAGTGCAATGATCTCTTCCCGGAACGCATCATAGGAATCCGCGGTGAAGATTGTCGATAGTTCTTCAGAGAATTCCTTTTGGGATGCTGCCCCGAACAGTGCCATCGTTGCCCGGTTAATATGGGTAACCTTCACCATGATGGCACAGCCGGCAACATCCCCCGGGTGACTCTCAAGCCAGGTTCTGAAATTCCCGATATTCTCATTCGTTTTTGTATCAATCCAGACTTTGATATCTGAAAAGTCTTCTTCCCAGAGCGAGATCGGTGACTCTTCAAACAGGACACGGTACAGCTCCTCGCTTTCGTGCAATGCCTTGTCTGCAATATCTTTCTGGATGGCAAGGGAGATGGCGCGGCTCAGTCCCTCAAGCATGGCATCCATATACGGGGATATCGGGAACCGGGCAAACAGGGCAAAGACTCCCAGTACCTCGCCATCCGGAGGTTTCAGGCGATATCCTGCAAACGCCACGAGCCCAAGGCTTTTTGCCCATTCGTGATCATGGACCCGGGGATCATGCTCCACATCATTCGTGAGAAATCTCGTTTCCTCTCCGGATGCGATGCGCCCGATCTTGTAGGCTCCGAATGGGACACGGCGGTGCCCTTTCCCGTCAATATGGGTGTACCTGCCGGAACTTGCTTTCAGGTGCAGGCACATATCGCGGAACCGACAGATATGCGGCCCTTCAGCAACTTCGGCATGCATGCAGTCCGTATTGCACAGGTCTCCCTTGTCAATAAGCCAGATCCGGCAGAAATCGGCGACGAAGGTTTCAACAACGCCATCAGTGATGATCTTCAGTTTCTGATCAAGCGGGGCAGGAGAAAGAACAGACTCTAAGATCCTGTTCACGCCTGCCAGCCACGAGCGGATCCTCTCTCGTTCTTCTTCCGCCAGTTTGCGCTGGATTAAAGTCCATGCGTTCTTTGCAAGCAGGGTCAGCACGTTGATATCCTGCTCAGCATAATCCGTTGCTTTGTTGCCCACACCGATGATTGCGACAATCTTGTCTTCATCGAATATGGGAACGACCAGCTCACGGGTTATCGGGACATGGCATTCCGGCAAGCCTTTTTTATGGGGCAAGCTGGGGTAATCATTGTGGATAACCGGTTTGCGCTCACGGAGACAGTCTACCCAGACGCCGGCTTTTTTCACCGGATAGTTTCGCTCGGGATCCTTGGGAATAAAGCAGTGCTTCCTGGTTTCCGTTGACCAGGTAATCAGCTGGATCGTCTGCTCATCAGGATTGACTAAATGGAAGAACCCGTTTTTACTGGTGGTAAGCCGTTCCGCCTCATCGAGCGTATACCCCATGCTCTCGCTGACCGACATCGTATCGATCAGCTGGTTTAATTTTACCGCAGCCTGAACAGCTTCCTCCGCCCGCTTGCGTTCCGTGATGTCGCGGTTGCTTACTCGTCTGCCGAACGTAGTACCGTCATGTGCTGTCACCGGATGACAGGTATGACCGATCCAGCGTACTGAACCATCATAATGAATGATCCTAAAATCAACAGACTGTGGTTCGTGAGTCTCTCCTGAGGTGCGGTTGTGCTCTTCCTTCAATATCAGGTCATCCGGATGGACGATCTTTTCAAGCAGTTGTGGATCTGCAATAAACTCCTCCGGGAGATATCCGGTGATACGTTCACAGGATGGCGAACAATAAACTATCTGCTTATCCGGTCCCAGCCACAATTCCCAGTCGTAGGTGAAATCTGCCACCGTGTGGAATTTTTCTTCGCTTTCCCGCAGCGCTTCTTCTGCCTTTTTCCGTTCGGTGATATCGGTATGGACTCCGATCAAACCGATGATATTTTCTTTCTCATTCTTGATCGCATCGGCTCGAAGTGAAACAGGAAATTGTCGTCCGTTTTTGGCGATCATCTCGATCTTCCCCTGCCAGGATGTTCCAGCCATGATTGTTCCGAAGACCTCCCTGGCAACATCCCTATCAGCATACAGTTGGGCTGGTTGCAGACGGGAAACCTCTTCCGTCGTATAACCGAACATGCGATCAAAAGCCGCATTCTGGTAGAAGTGATGCCCGTCGACGGTACTCATCCCGATCGCATCGCTGGTAGCATCGACCGCCATCTTGATGCGTTTTATTTCATCATCAGCCCGCTTGCGCTCCGTGATGTCAGAGAGCGTCCCGACTATCCGGACGACTGCTCCCGCTGCATCCCGCTCGACTACCATACCCCGGGTGGTGACCCACAACCAGTCTCCGCTTGCGGTCTTCATTCGCAGGTCGATCGCAAAGCTGGTGTCCGTCTTCACATGGTGCTGCAACTGCGTTTCTACCGGTGCATGATCCTCCGGGTGGATGAGTTGTCGCCATGCCTCGTATGTCGCTGGGAACTCCCCGTTCTGGTATCCAAGCATCGTATAGTAATGGGGGGAGAAGTACACATTGCCGGACGGCACATTCCAGTCCCAGAGCCCGTCGTTCACCGCATCAAGGGTAATCGCATACCGTGCCTCGCTCTGCTGCAACGCCATGCTCTTTTGTTTGAGTTCCGAGAAGAGCAGGTCGACCGGGTGTGTGATAGCGATGACGACAATGGCACGGTAGAAGAAGTAGACCGAGACAAGTTTCGCGAGGTGCCCGATCATGTTCATGAAGCCGTACACGCTGGCATATGATGTAAACGCGAGTTCACCAACGATTAAAAACACCTGTGCAGCGACAAGATATTTCCAGACGATGGGATCGAAATCGCTTCTCTTGAGTGCCAGGATGATGATGGCAAGAATGAGAATCGCCGAGATGACGTATTCGCTTGCGATCTTGAAAGGGGTCAGCCCGGTACCATCGATGAAGCAATTCGGGAAGTTCTGCCACCAAAAGATGCTTGCCATGAGAATGCAGAATGCGGCGGTGCACACGGCAAATATAATGCCCGCGTCATACTTCCGGTCCTTTGTGATGGATTTTCCGATGAGAAGCGTAGCGATGAGAAAGGCGATGCTCTGGAAGTATCGGGCGGCGATCCAGAGCTGGGTGGGGAGATCGGAACTGTTCCCCGGAAAGACGCCCATGCCCTTGTACGCGAGCATGTGGACGAGGTCAATACTGCCGGTGAACAGAAACGATATCCCGATGACGAGAAAGAACGTGTTTGTGATCGTCCGCCGCGTGTTCCAGACGATGACAAAGATCGCGAAGGCGACGACGATGCTCGCGAGTTCGACCAGCCCGTGAAAGAGCAGGTAGTTCGCCGTGCTGATAACGTAGAGACAGAAGAGAATGATGCACGCTATGGCTCCGTACACGATCAGTTCTGTGCTGGCATGGTACTTGACGGATTGAAGAATGCCCATATCAATCACACGCTCCTGTACGGGTAGCGATTCCCACACCCGCCCTGTCTCCCGCGCTTCATATGCCCTCCCGTAACCGGTACATGCCTTTCGGCACGATGATCTCGAACCGGGCTCCTTTGCCCTGTGTTCCGGTTTCAGCAATTGTTATACCGGAAAGAACAAGGCACTCCAGTACAAAGAACAGTCCAAAGTGGATGTTTTTACCGACGCTCCGGTCAAAAAGACTGGCTTTAACATCAGGGGAGATCCCAACACCATCGTCTTCACAGATCAAAATAAGTCCATCCGGTGTTTCCTCGCAGGAGAACCTGATGTATGTCGTGGTCTTTCCATGTTTTACTGTATTGTCGATGAGGTTCGCGAAGATTTTTTCGATAAGGGGATCGAAATATAATTCGAGTCCATGGAGTGCTGTCTCAATTGATATGTCCTGTTTCGGACTGACGAGCGAAACGGCAATCCGGATTGATTGTTCCACGGGAATCCACCGGGGCTGGAGTAATCCGATTTCCTGGTAATCTTGTGTATTTTTAATCAGATGTTGGATATCTGCAAGGATATGTTCTTCCTTTTTGATAAAGGATAATCGTTCAGCTTCGGTTTTTGCATCTTTACTGAGCTCGGCATACCCCCTGAGTCCGGTTACCTTGTTCTGGATAAACTGGTACGTCATATCATTCATCAACGCCAGCTTGCGAGAAGTCAGAGCGAGCATGTCCGCAGCCCGCTTACGCTCGGTGATGTTTCGTCCGATGCCCAAGACCCCAATGAGTCGTCCGTCGCTTGCGTGAATGGGTGTCTTGATGGTCTCCAAAATCTCTCTGTGACCGTCTTCGGCGAAAGTAATCTCCTCTTCATTTGTCGTGGGGCCCCCGGCTGCTATTGCTGCTTTATCATGGTGTCGGAAGAAGTCCCCCCTGTCTCTGTCCATGAAGTCGTAGTCTGTCTTCCCAACGATGTCCTTCTCTGCCGCGCCAAAAAATCTTTCGAAGCGCCGATTGCATGACAGGTATACCCCCTCGGGATCTTTCAGCCATACCAGATCGGGAATGGTGTGTATCAACGTCCGCAATTGCGCTTCGCTTTCGCGGAGCGCTTCTTCCGCCTGTTTGCGTTCGGTGACGTTCATTGCGAAGCCAATGAACAGCTTCGGGGACCCCGTTATGGTACGGGTCATCAGCCGTCCTCTGGTGAAGACCCATTCCCAATTCCCCTCCTTATTGCGAATACGATGTTCGCTCTCGTAAACCGGGCTATCTCCCCGTAAATATGCCTCAGCCTTTCCCCTCCATACAGGAACATCTTCCTGGTTGTGGTAGGGCATCCATTCCTTCAGGGTGGTTGGAAGTTCCCCCGGAGTATAGCCAAGTATTGCGTGGAACCGGGCATCGAAATGAACCTCGTCACTCTCAAGATTCCATTCCCATACGCCTGCATTGCCCACTTCCATTGCAAGAGAAAGACGCGCCTCGCTCTCCCGGAGCGCCTCTTCTGCCCGTTTGCGCTCGGTGATATCCCGGAAGTACCATACACGCCCGTAATATTTCTGATCCTGTCCAACCATCGGAGCTGAATACCGGTCAAGAACCCGTCCGTCTTTTAACAGGATCTCCTCCCGGCTTTTCTCGTCTTTGTGATCGTAGAGGTATGTTACCCGTGCGACAAATGCATCAGGATCTGCAAGTTTATTAAGAACGGGCTGCAGCGCCCGTTCATCTGATCGCGATGCGATGACATTATCGGGAATGCCCCAGAGTTCGATGAAGTGCCGGTTGAAAGAAAGTATCTTTCCGTTTTCATCGATAGCGAGGATGCCATCAGGCGAGGTCTCCTGCTGGGTCGATAAAATGACATTCTTGAATTTGATCTCTTCCTCCGCCCGGCATATCTCCGTAATATCACTGATTGCCACCCGGATCGTTGTTGTTCCATCGCTGCTGCCGGTAAGCCGGATACTTTCCAGCCGGGCAGGGAACACAGAACCGTCACCCCGTCTAAGCGTAAGGGTGCAGGTCTGTTTTTCCCCGTGCCGTCGCGCACTCACGAAATACCGGTCCCACAGATCAAGGTCTCCGGGAGCGATGAATTTTCGGAACCCGTGGTTGATCAGGGCATTCCTGTCAACCCCAAGGAGCGTTGCAACCGTGAGATTTGCTCCTGTCACCTGTGCCTTGTCGGTCAGTGTGAGATAGCTGATAGGGGCAAACTCGTAGAGGTCAAGGTACTGGTCCCGGTACTTGTCCCGCGACTCCTCCAGCGTAAGGGAAGTTCTCCTGAGTTCCTCTGCCTGCTTCTCGAGCTCGGTCTGGTGCACCTGGAGTTCGTGGATCAGTTCTTCTGCTGTCTGCCCTGCGAGGTCGGAAAAGATTCCTGGCGAACCTGCACGTTTCTTTTCTGCGGCATCCCGCATCGAACGGGTGTTGTCGGTGGGCGTCTCTGACTTCTCTTCTGGCTTCTTCTTTTTTGCAGCCATCAGTCTCCCTTCCTGTTCGCTTCCCCTATGCGCCACGCGCCTTTCGGCACCGTGATCTCAAATCGTGCGCCTTTGCCCGGTGTTCCGGTTTCAGTAATCGTGATGCCGGTGATACCAAGGATCTCCCGTGAGAGGAACAACCCGAACCCCGTATGTTTGAAATATCCCCGGTTGAAAATCGCCTCCTTCTTGTTCGCAGGTATACCCACACCATCGTCCTCCCAGACAATCACAAGCGCGCGACTGGATTTTTGCGACGAGATCCGGATCGTGGTCATATGCCCGCCGCCATACCTGAGCGTGTTATCGATCAGGTTGTAAAACACCCGTACGAGGAGCGAATCGGCATATACTTCAAGGGAAGGATTGTCAGTTACAATAGCGATTCCCCGCAGGGGAAGGCTCCCTTTCGCCATGATAACGCTTTCGTCCACATTCTGCCATTCCGGCGCTTTGATGCCCATGTCCTGATAGTCCTTCGTGAAATGGATCAGGGCTTCGATGGTTTTTGCGATGCTCTGTTCCTTTGTGATGTACTCTTCAAGCTTCGCGGGATCGCCTAAGTGGTCTCGCGAGAGATCGAGATACCCATCCAGCGCGGACAACTGGTTGACGATATCGTGCCGGGTGATGCTCGAAAGCAGGTGCAGTTTTTTATTCGCCAGCTGTACTGCATCAGAGAGCGTCTTTGTCTCGGTGACATCCTTCCCGATTGCAATGAACGTCTCATCAATTCCGGGAACGTCCTGCAGGGCGCGGGTGTTCCACCAGATGATCCGGTCCTGCCCGTCTTTTGTCCGGATCCGTGTCTCGAAATTTTCCAGATACTTCCTGGCTCCGATGATCTCCGTGATAGTTGCTGTGACCGTGCGCCGGTACTCCTTGTCCGGGTAAAGCTGACGCCAGATGGTGCTTTTGCCGATCACTTCATCCGCTTTGTACCCGCTAATCTCTTCTGCTGCCCGGTTCCAGACACGCACGATCCCTTTTCCGTCCAACACCGATATCCAGATGTTCGCGTTCTTAATCACGCCCTCCTCAAATTGTCGGAGTGCGTTGATCCTCTCTTCCGTTTGTCTCCGCTCTGTAACGTCACGTCCGATGGCGATGAACTGCACCGGTTTCCCTGATGCATTTCTTAGTGGCTGGGTGTTCCACCATATGATCTTTTCATCGCCGCCATTCGTCAATACACGCGTCTCGAAATTCTCGACATAGGTGTTCTTATTAATGATGTTGAGAATGTTTTCTACGACCTGCTTCCGGTATACCGGATCGGGATAAAGCTGTTTCCAGACCGTATTCTTTCCGATCACATCTTTCGCAAGGTACCCGCTGATCTGCTCGGCAGTAGTGTTCCAGACAAGGATTATCCCTTTGGGATCAAGGACGCTGATCCAGACCTTCGCGTTGTCGATGACGCTCTGCTGGAACTGCTGGAGAGTGTGGATCTCTTCCTCTGCACGTTTCTGTTCGGTTACGTCCCGGATAGTGCCGAAAAACGCTTTTACAGAATCGTCTTCTGCTTTAAGTGATACGGTAGTGATGAGCGTGTCAATGATAGTCCCGTCCTTCTTCCTCAGGCGTACCGGGTAATCCTCTACATACCCATTCTGTATTATGATGGCATTGAACTCGGTTCGGACATTTGCATCTTCGTACAGATCCGGGACTGAAACACCTGCGAGTTCTTCCCGTGTACGATATCCAAGGAGATCTAAAATAACATCATTGAAATCGACAAATTTACCTTCCGGGGTCGTAATAAATACGGAGTCGCGGGATGTAGCAAAGAACTGGCGGTACCACGCTTCGCTTTCCCTGAGCGCCTGCTCGGTCGCTTTCATCGCGGTGATATCACGGGCGACGCCCAGCACCGAAACAACCTTGCCCCCGTCATCTTTTTCGGGAAAGAGCCGCCAGTCAAGAACGACTTCCCCATCAACACCCGACCATGCAAAGATATCACCGTACGGTTGCCCGGTTGCGAACACCCGGTCGATCGCAGATTCCCAGCGTGCACAGAGATCTGGCGGAAATCCCAGCTCACGGTGCGTCTTTCCGGTGAACTGTTCTGCGGTCATTCCCGCAACCCGGAGGCATGCTGGATTTGCATAGATGTGGCGGTGCTCCGGGTCATACCGCATGATATAGTCTTGGCTGTTCTCGGAGAGCGCCCGGAACTGACGCTCACTCTCCATAAGGGCAACTTCTGCATTTTTCTTGTCGGTGATGTCCCTTCCGATCACTTGGATCCCTGAAATCATGTCTTTCTTCATGATGGGGGTGGTGGTGATCTCCATGATTGTATAATCGCCACTTTTTTTTCTGAAACGTATAGTAATCCCGCCAACAGGTTCTCCGGAAATATTTTTATTAATGCCTTCCAGCACGATGGACATATCATCGGGATGTATGAAATCTCCCGCCATTTTCCCCACAATCTCACGAGGAAGATATCCAAAAATTTTTTCAACAGATGGGGAGACATAGGTGGCTGTTGCTCGTTCATCAACAAGCAGTATCATATCCGAGCTTCGTTCAGCAACACCCCTGAACCGCTCCTCGCTCTCCCGGAGTGCTTCTTCCACATGTTTGTATTCAGTAATATCCCGGGCAACAATCGCGATTTTTACGACGTTCCCCTCTGCATCAAGGATTGGATACAGGGAGTTGTCGAACCATAGTCCTGCCAGGTAATCTTCAAACCGGCTCAGTTTACCGGTCCGTCCGACTTCCTCGATCCGGGCTCTTCTTGATTTTGCCATATCCGGTGGCAGCAGATCATAGACGCACCAGCCTTTCATTTCTTCAACGGTCATTCCTTGTCGCTTTGCAAGGGTATCGTTTACGTCAAGGATAATACCGTCTTTGTCCAGCAGCAGGACAGCATCCAGCGGAGAGTTCATGAGCGCCCGGATAGTGGACTCGCTCTCCCGCAGCGCCACCCCGGTTCGCCTGAGATCCGTGATGTCGACGCTTATCCCGACAACGAACTGCTTTCCATACGGATCCCCGTACCGGCTCTTCCGGACAAGGACGGTCCGGGTCTTTCCGGGAGCATACGTATTCGTCTCCTCGCTGATACTGTCCTTTCCGGTCAGGAAAACCTCTTCATCCCGCTCGAATGACCGGTCTGCCATCTCCCGTGTTGGGAAGAGGTCATACCCGGTCAGACCAAGGAGGTTGTCCCGGGAGCGCCCGAATATCGCACATGCGGCATCATTCACGAGAACAAGTCGATGCTCCCGGTCCTTGACATAGATCGGATCGCCAATGGTGTCTATGATTTTATTGAGGAATTCCTTTGATCTCCGGATAGTTTCCTCTGCCAGTTTTCGTTCGGTGACGTCTTGGTTAATCCCGCTCATCCGGAGCGGCTTCCCATCGGGGCTGCGACTGACTACCCTGCCGATAGTATGGATCCAGAGCCACCTGCCATCTTTGTGCCGGATCCGATATTCCATATCGAGCACCGGAGTATTTCCCGCCACGTGATCATAGGTTATGGTTTCGATCCCAGGAAGATCATCAGGATGGATTATTGCCTTCCATGAGTCGAGGGGAGTGATCGTTTTTTCAGATTCATAGCCTAGAATCTTATACCAGTGCTGGTTATGGCTGATCGTGCGATTCGAATAATTGATATCCCAGAGTCCAAGATTGGCACCATCTATTGCGAACGCCAGTTGGTCTGCGCTGTCCCGGTGCGCCAGCTCGGCAATTTTCCGCTGGGTGATATCATGGGAGAAGATCATTACCCGTTTTGCCTGACCGGCAGCATCCTTTATGCAGGTATGCACTGAGAGGAACCACCGGTCTCCGTCTGGAAGGGGAACCCGGTCTTCAAATTCCATCCTCGTGCCGGTGGCAGCAACCTGCCGGATCCGTTCAAGATACACAGCACCTGCTTCCTCACCAAACAGCTCAGCCATGGTTTTTCCGAAGAAATCTTCAGGAATACCACCGAGATTGGCAGCCCCGTACCGGTTAATCATGAGAAGATGTCCATCAGTTGTCCACAGTGTGCTGCTGATGCCGGCAAACTCAAGCACGAGCCTGTGCATCTCCTCGCTCTGCCGCAGTGCCTGCTCTGCTTTCTTGTATTCAGTGATATCAAGGAGCGATGCGATGCTCTTTTTTGTGCCGGATATAACATCGATCGAGAGGAAAATAGTGCGGATTTCCCCGCTCTTTCGGACGAACCTGAATTCGTAATGCCGTTCCGCCTGGTTCCTGTCTTTCCTGCGGAGATTGTGCTGCGCGAGCATCCGTTCCAGATCCTCCTTCACGACAAATTCCGTCCAGCGTCTCTTCCCTTCAAGATCCTCCCGGGGATATCCGCTCAGAATGGCAAACTCCTCATTCGCGAGACTGATCGTGGTGTCTTCTTCAATAATGACCGAGGCAGTCCCGGTATTCTCAAAGATGGTGCGGTAGTAGGCTTCGTTCTCCCGCAGGGTCTCCTCCGCGTTCTTGGTCTCGGTAATATCTCTCCCGACTGATTGGTATTCGACGATATGCCCGTCTTTGTCAAAGATCGCCCGGTCGTTCCACCGCTGCCAGCGGATTTCTCCGGATGGCATGATGATCCTGTGTTCAATTGTCGCGACCGGATTCTGCAGTGTGAGCAAGGCAAGGTGCTGCTTCATCTGCCGGACATCTTCGGGAGGCAATACAACTGTGTGGGGCTGAGCGAGGCATTGATCTTTATCGAGGCTGAAATACCGGCAGTATGCATCATTGACAAACGTGAGCCTGCCGTCAGGAGTGAACCGGCATATGAATTCGGTCTGGTCTTCCACTACAGTCCGGTACCGCTCCTCATTCCTTTTCAACGCTTCCTCTGCGTGCCTACGCTCGGTGATGTCCTGTCCAATGGCGAGCAGTCCTTCGATGTTCCCCTCCGCGCCCTTGAGAGTCTTATCGTACCACTCGATTAACCGTTCGCGCCCGTCTTTTGTGAGAATAACATCTACATTGCCACGTGTCTGGGTATTTCCAATGGCTTTCCGGAATAATAACCGAGTGCTTTCCTGAGTATGAGATTGCAGGAACATCCCAAACCAGTCTTTGCCCTTCACTTCCTCCAGCATATATCCTGAAATCCCCTCCATGTAGGGATTCATATAGACGATATGCCCCTCCGTATCGAGAATCAGGATAATTGCCTGCGCCGTCCCGACTACGCTGTTAGCGAAATCCCGCTCTTTGCGGAGTGCCTCTTCGGCGTTCTTCCGTTCGGTGATGTCGGTGAACATCGCAAACGAACCCTTGAACGTGCCATCCGGATCCTCCAACGCAGTTGCAGAGACGATAGTCCAGATATCCGTGCCATCTTTTTTTATGAACCGGCGCTCGTACTGGTCGGATTGCCCTTTTTCCCGCCACTTCATCCGGGAAGCATGATCGGCAAGATCATCTGGGTGCATGAACGATGATACATTCCTGCCTTTCATATCTTCCGGGGTGTACCCCAACATATCAGCCATCTTCTGGTTGACAAACGTAGTGGCGAATTGGCTGTTCATCTGCCAGATGCCTTCATTCGCTGTCTCAATAAACCGTCGGTACTTCTCCTCGCTCTCTCTCAGATCAGCCCCGGTTTGCCTGAGGGAGACAGCGTAACGGATCTTGTGCGCCAGCTCGGCGAACTGTGCCTTTGACTCGCCACCTTTCTGAAGATAACCGTCAGCCCCGGCATTGAGCGCCTCGATCACAACCTCCTCCCGCCCTCTCCCGGTGAAGATGATAAACGGCGTCATGTTTCCACGTGCCCGGACATATTTTAAAAACTCGATGCCATTCATCTCTGACATCTGGTAGTCTGAGATGATTGCGTCAAACCTCGCGAGCTCAAGTATCCGGATCGCTTCGGGTGCGTTGGTTGTTGTCGTTACCGTAAAATCTCCCAACCGCTCCAGGTACGTCTTGCAGAGATCAAGGAGGGTTAATTCATCATCGACATAGAGGGCACGTATTTTTTCTGCCATTAGGCATCTGCTCCTGCCATCCGCCACATTCCTTTCGGCACGGTAATCTCGAACCGGGCGCCTTTGCCGGGCTCACCGTTCTCGGTGATTGTAATGCCGGTAATACCAAGGATCTCCCGCGAGAGGAACAAACCGAGCCCGGTGTTCTTCCCGAAACCCCGGGTGAAGAGGCGCTTTTTATCTTCCGCTATAATACCCACGCCATCATCCTCACAGGTAATCAGGAGTCCCGAGTCGATCTCCCGTGAAGAGACCCTGATCATCTTCATTCCTGCACCCCCATAGCGAAGTGCATTGTCGATTAGGTTGTAGAAGACCTTCTCGAAAAGCCGGTCAGCGAAGATCTCCGGATTGTTGGGATCGACTTCAACATGGACATCCCGCATCGGCAGCCCTGCAATTGCCTTATGGATACTGGCGTTCACGCTCTGCCATTCGGGTGCTGCGACACCCAGTTCCTGATAATCCCGCGTGAACGTGATCTGGCGTTCGATAGTATCCGCTGCCTGCTCCTCTTTCCGGATGTAACCGGTGAGTATCGTGGGGTCGTCGATGACCTCATGCGAGAGTTCAAGGTATCCTTTGAGTGCCATCAGCTGGTTGAGGATGTCGTGACGGGTGATGGAAGAGAGCAGGTTCAACTGTCGGTTTGCCTGGCGTAACGCATCCACTGCTAGCTTTCGCTCGGTGATATCGGTGAGCACATTTAATGATGCAGAGGATCCAGAATATTCAATCACGGTTCCGCCAACAACAACAGTTCTCCGCCCGCCAGACTTTGTCAGAATCTCAATCTCATAGGGTTCGATGGTTTTCCCGTTCATCTGTTTGGATATTGCCTCATCAATAATGGGGCGGTATTTCGGGACGATGAAATCGATCATCTGTTTGTTGATCAGTTCATCTTGCGTGTATCCCATAACCTCAACAGAGGAAGGATTGATGTAGAGTATGATCCCGTTCCTATGCACCAGAATCAAATCCGGTACATTTTCCAGAACAGTCCGGATTTTTTCCTCGCTCTGCCGCAATGCCTCCACTACCCGCTTGCGGTCTGTGATATCTGTGGCAATCTCAAGGCGCACAATTCTTCCATCTGTCCACTGGATCGCGCTGTCATGGCATTCATACCACTGTCCGGTGATGGTGTTCCGGAACTCCCAGATCAGGACTCCGTTAGGATTGCCATCCGGATCCAGTATTTTTTTATTAGTGCAGAATGGGCAGGGGCCTTCCTGATTTACCTGAAGCGATTTCCAGCAGATTCTTCCAGTAAGATCTCCCCAGATTTTCCTGCCGTACTGGTTTATAAACAGGATTTCGTAGGTTTTCATATCAGCTACATAAACCAGCGAATCAAGACTGTCCATGACCGTTCTGAATGTCGCGAAGGATTCTGTTAATGCAGCTTCCGCCCTCTTTAGTTCGGTGATATCCCGGATTGATCCCTGGAACCCAACTACGTTGCCATTTTTGTCTTTCCTGATGACTGAAGTGATGAGCGTGTTGATAACTGTACCATCCTTCATCTTCAGGTCGATCGGGAAGTCACTCGTAAATCCCTTCTGACGGATTATGGCAACATGCCGGGCTCTTTCACCAGGATCCGCATAGAGGTCCCGTACATTGACCTGCAACAATTCGTCCCTGCTGTCGTAACCAAAGAGTTCTATAGCTGAGTCGTTGAGGTCAACCCATCTGCCGTCCGTTGTAGTGATAAAAACGCAGTCCCGTGAAGTGGTAAAAAACGCCCGGAATTTCTCTTCACTCTCACGAAGTGCTTGTGTGGCAATCTTCTGGTCATTGATATCCCGGTTGCTCACGCGCCGTCCGAGTGCTTTCCCGTGAGTATCGTAGACTTGCCGGCAGGCATGACCAATCCAGCGTACGGTGCCATCCCGGTGTATGATCCGAAAATCAGTGGATAATACCTGACGGGTTTCCCCTGCCTTAATATTATGATCATGGACTGATCGGAGGTCATCAGGGTGGACGATCGACTCAAGCAACAATGGATCGGCAATAAATTCCTGTTGCGTATAGCCGGTGAAGCGTTCACAGGATGGGGACATGTAGATGATCTGTTTGTCCTGCCCCTGCCAGTATTCCCAGTCTGCGGTAAAATCTGCCATCGTATGGAACTTCTCTTCACTTTCCGAAATCTCCATTTCAGCATGTTTTCGTTCGGTGATATCACGCACAAAGACGATAAACTGCCGCTTTTGAGCCTGAAGAACTACGCTTATTTCAACATCAATAGCCCCGCCATTCTTTGTCCGGTGCCGGGTCTCAAACCGGTCTGAACCAGTTGCGAGAATTTTCTGCATGTGCGCGAACGCAACATCTTTCTCCTCATCCGCGTCCTGATCATAGATAGATCTTCCCAGCAGTTCCTCGCGGGAAAATCCGGTCATCCGGCAATAATTGTCATTTACTTCAATCAGCCTGCCGGTGGTATCGACAAGATTATAGCCGTCCTGGGTTGTCCTGAGAAGGGTTGAGTACCATTCCGCATATTCTCTCGATACCTGCTCGACTTTTTCGCGATCGGTGATATCAACGCCAATCGCGATATAACTTCCAATACCACCTTTTTTATCCGGTAATCCCCGGGTATTCCACAGGATGGTCTTCTTCGTCCCGTTTTTACTGACGATTGTTGTCTGCATGTTCTCAAGATAATTGTCCTTTTTTATGATCTCCGTGATCTTTCCGGTAATCTTCTTACGGTAATTTCTCTCCGGGTAGAGGCGTTTCCATACCTCATTTCTGCCAATCACTTCCACAGCCGGATACCCGCTGATCTGCTCTGCCGCGCGGTTCCATTCAAGGATCCTGCCGTAAGAATCGAGCACCATCAGCCAGACGTTCGCATTTGAAATGATGCTCTCCCGGACGTCTGATAGTTTCCGCATCTCGGTCAGCAGGTTTTCCCTGTCAGTGATGTCGGTAACCGTCAGGACGACGCGTTGCTCCGGAAGTGTCCCTGCAGATATGAGAACCGTCAGTGTCCCCCCGGCTTTTTGTGTAAGGTGTGCTTCGATAGTGCGGACGGGACCTCCGGTTTTTATGAGATTGGAGAACCCGGCACGCTCCTCTGTATCCTGCCAGATCGTTTCAAGGGTCGCATTGACCAGATCACCGGGGGTAAAGCCAAGCATGTCTGAACCCCGTCGGTTCACTTCAGTAATTATCTGGCTGGAGAGATCAACGACAAAAATCCCGTCCTCTGAGTTGGCAATAATGGTGTTGCGCTCACGTTCCCTTCTTTCGAGATTTTCTGAAAGGTATGCGACCACAGCGGCGATGACGACAAAGACAACAAACCGGGCACCTGCACCGTACATTTCTGCCATAACCGGATAGGTAAAAAAGATGACCAGGGCGACATAGATCAACCCAAGTACGGCAGACAGGATTACCCCTTTTTTATGATAATGGTATGCCAGCAGGATGATTGGAAAATAATAGAGATGCATGAAGATGATCGTGATACCCTGCGAGAGACAATAGACCGTGAAGCCAAGAGTGATAACAGAAATACTAAGGAGAAGTGCCCCCCACGCATTTTCCGTTAATGAGAATCCGGATTGCTGCACAGCAGCCATATCAGCCATTCTCTCCTATCAGTTTATTATTAGGAACATAATCAGGAAGTTGCATCGTGTTTATCTCCCTGTCCGGCTTTTATGGGATAATGATAATAAACATCTGCCCCCGGACCTGTCAAGTTCAATCATGCTTTGCTGATGGCATAATTCACATCCTTCAAATCGATTCATGGGTCTTTCTCTTCCGTTATGGTCTATTCATTGGAAACTTATATCAACTTCTCTATTTGAATGAAAGATCATTCTCAATCTGCCGGTCGAACTTGGACACAAGCAGTTGTTCAGCAAACGATATGCGGAATCGTAGAGAGTGCTTTTTTAAAAAATAACAATTTCATGTATCGAATTTTTTGCTTGTCCGGGAGATCAACCCGTGTCAACGACATTATCCACAAAGGTAGTGAGTTGAGTCATCAGCATTGGATCAAGACCTTTTTCAACCGCAAGGAATACTTCTGAAATATCCATGAGCCGGAGTATGTTGTTCAATGGCTTCCGCTGGAGCGTTGAAGTCTCTGAATACAACGTCCTCTCCCTCATCAACCGCTTCATAGATCGCAACACCACTTGGCATCCTTGAGAAGAGCTGCCTGAACCGTTCTTCGCTCTCCAAAGAAGCCATCTCATCAGTCCGGTGTTCTACTGCTCGCCGGATCTTATGCTCCAGTTCGGCAAACTGCGACTTTAACTCGCCGCCTTTCTGGAGGTAGAAGTCCGCCCCGCTGTTCAGGGCTTCGATCACTACCTCTTCCCTCCCTTTTCCCGTGAAGATGATAAAGGGAGTTTTGTCACCACTAGCCCGGACGACTTTTTAAAAACCCGATGCCAGCCATCTCCGGCATCTGATAGTCAGAGATGATTGCGTCAACCGGGTGATCCTTAAGGAAGGAGATGGCTTCCCGTGCTGAAGTGAGGGTGCTTACCGTAAACTCGCCATTCTTCTCTAAAAAAACCTTGCCGAGGTCGGAGAGACCCTGTTCATCATCAACATAGAGGACCCGGATTGCTGCCGTCATCACTTATTTATTCCTTTCATCCGCCACATCCCCTTCGGCACCACAATCTCGAACCGTGCACATTTACCCGGTATGCCGGTCTCGGTGATCGTGATACCGGTGATCGCGAGGATCTCCCGTGAGAGGAAGAGACCAAGACCGGTATGCTTCCCAAAACCCCGTATGAAAAGGCGGGATTTATCCTCTGCTTTGATACCCTCTCCGTCATCTTCGCATTGAATCATCAACCCGAAGTCAGCATCCCGGGCAGAGAACCGGACTGTTGTCATCCGCTCCCCGCCATACCGTAAGGCATTATCGAGCAGGTTGTAAAATACCTTCTCGATCAGGGGATCGGCAAATATGTCGATATCAGAACAATCGATAGCCACTTGAACACCCTGTACCGGAAGTGCCGTGATCGCTTGTTGGACCTGAGCATTCACGTTCTGCCAGGATGGCATCTTCACCCCGATTTCCTCATAATCCTTGGTTAAGTTGATCTGGCGATCGATCGTTCCCGCGATCTGCTGGGCTTTTTTGATATAATCTGCCTGCTGTGCCAGAGACCCGAACCCATCCCGGGAGAGATCCAGGTATGCCATAAGCGCCATGAGCTGGTTTTTTATATCGTGTCGGGTGATGCCCGAGAGCAGGTGCAGTTTCTTATTCGCGCGCGTCAACGCAAGAGAGAGATTCTTCTGCTCGGTGACATCCTTCCCAATCGCAATGAATGTCTCGTGAAGACCGGGAACATCCTGCAGGGTACGGGTGTTCCACCAGATAATCCGCTCATGCCCGTCTTTAGTCCGGATACGGGTCTCGAAATTTTCCAGATACTTGTTGGCTCCAAGCACCTCCTTAATTGTTGCCGTGACCGTGCGTCGGTACTCCTTGTCCGGGTAAAGCTGACGCCAGATGGTGCTTTTGCCGATCACCTCATCCGCCTTGTACCTGCTAATCTCTTCTGCCGCCCGGTTCCAGACACGCACGATCCCTTTTCCGTCCAACACCGATATCCAGATGTTCGCGTTCTTAATCACGCCCTCCTCAAATTGTCGGAGTGCGTTGATCCTCTCTTCCGTTTGTCTCCGCTCTG
>Ga0247841_10006501_pt1 | contig 17987 bp, 21 predicted proteins | sample LaCruzMarch2015__2_FD_192410 | JGI IMG/M metagenome (GOLD analysis project Ga0247841, IMG submission 192410) | Freshwater microbial communities from meromictic Lake La Cruz, Castile-La Mancha, Spain - LaCruzMarch2015_18m | ecosystem: Environmental > Aquatic > Freshwater > Lake | place: Spain... | reverse complement strand
GCAGTTGATTTTTGCCACCTTATTAACGAGGTAGATGGCGCCTCGTCCTGCCGTACTGTAGGCTTCTCCCTGTCGAAGCCACGCGCCCCCATAAATATTAAGTTGTTAACGTTCTTTGCGGGTCCCGGTCTTCATAGCCCGGTCTATCTCCCGCGCTGTATCGCGCCGGGCAATGACATCGCGCTTATCGTACTGCTTCTTGCCCCTGCCCACGCCGATTTCCAGCTTGGCGATACCCTCTTTAATATATATCTTCAGAGGCACCAGAGTCAAACCCTTCTGGCCGGCCAGGCTATCAAATTCAGCTATCTGCTTGCGGTGCATCAGGAGCTTGCGCTTCCTGTCTGGCTCATGCGTATTGAACCCGCCGGCCTGGTAAGCGGAGATGTGAGAATTGAAAAGCCACAGCTCTCCCCTCTCCACCCTGGCATAGGCGTCCCGAATATTGACACGTCCCATGCGGATAGATTTAATCTCGGAGCCTTTCAGCGCAATGCCGGCTTCGTGGCTTTCCAGGATGTGATAATCATGGTAGGCCTTTTTGTTTACTGATATCGTCTTGATATTTTCCATATGTGTTAAAATTCTACCACTGCGCACGCCATAACTATACAGGAAAGGGGGAAGGCAATGACGGGTATACGTGAAAAAATGTCGCTTATTATAGCAGTATTTTTAATAGCCTGCCTGATTACCGGCATTATCTTCTTCTCTATCCGCCTGGCGCGCCTGCAGCCGCTGGAAATTAAGCTCAAAGAGGTTAACCCCGTAGCGGCAGCAGGAGATATCACTATCAGCGGGGCCGTCTCGCGACCGGGCATTTACTCTTCCCGCGCCGGCGATACACTCAGCGCCCTGGTATCGGCCGCAGGCGTGTCGGATAACGCGGACACGGCCCGCCTGTCCATCAATGTGCCGGAAAAAGGCGAGCTTGCCCGGCCTCAGAAGGTCGACCTCAACCGCGCCGCGGCCTGGCTGCTGGAGGCATTGCCCGGCATAGGCGAGGGCAGAGCCAGGCTGATTGTTGATTACCGTACGCAAAACGGCCCCTTCCGCAGCATCGACGACCTGCTTAAAATCGAAGGCTTCGGCAAATCGGTGGTGGATAAAGTGCGGGATTACGCAACGGTCGAGGACTGACCCCCATGCCACTGCTTTATATCAGCGCAGCGTTCTTAACCGGTTTATTGATGGGCCCGCTGACATACTGGCCTATATGGCTGCCGGTTGCTGCTATGCCGGTTTTCCTGTGCGCCATCATTATCCGCCGCCACAGGAAGGCGCTTATTATTGCAACCGTCTGCCTGCTGGCACTCGCCGGCGGGGCGCTGCGCTATCAATCCTCCCTGCATACGCTGGACAGCACGATGCTGCAGTATTACAACGGCAGAGGCGATGCAAAGATTACGGGGACGGTAGCCGGCTACCCGCAAGTAAAGGGGTCGTCGCTGGAATTTAAATTCTCCGCCTCCGAAATAAGCGTATCCGGCAATGTCACAAATATAACCGGCAACGCCCTGGTGCTCATGCCGTTTTACAGCCAGTTACATTACGGCGACCGGCTTGAGCTCTATGGCAAGCCTGGAACACCTCAGCAGTTCGATGATTTCGACTACGAGGGTTTCCTATCTAACCAGGGAATTCATTCCGTGATTTATTATCCTCGCAGCATATTGCTGGATGCCGGCGGGGGAATTGCGCCTATGGCCTGGATTTACGGACTGCGGGAGGGCCTGGCCGCAAGCCTTTCAGCCTGCCTGCCCGAACCGCAGGGTTCTCTGGCCTCTGCGATACTGCTCGGCCTGAGGGGCAGCCTGCCGGATTCACTAATGCAATCATTCTACGCAACCGGCACCACCCACCTCATCGCTATCTCGGGCATGAACCTGACCATTGTCCTGGGCATGATATTTGCCGCGGCAATCTGGTTCTTCGGGCGAAAAAACGGGCTGTATATATGGTTGTCCCTGGCCTTGATATGGCTTTATACCATACTGACCGGCCTGCCGGCCAGCATGGCGCGCGCGGCTATCATGGGCAGTGTCTTCCTGCTGGCCGAACTGCTGGGACGCCAGCGCAGCGGCCCGGCTGCCCTGGCGCTGGCCGGGGCACTGATGGCGGCCGTTGACCCCGCGGTATTGCGCGATATAAGCTTCCAGTTGAGCTTCCTGTCCATGCTGGGACTGGTATACATAACGCCACATTTAACCTCTTTTGCAGTTCCGCCGCGGACCGGCAAGGGCAGCAACTATGCGTACTACCTGAAGATGTTCGTGGTAATCAGCTTCGGGGCAACGATAGCTGCGGTAGCCGCCACCTGGCCCATAACAGCCATAAATTTCCATGCTTTTTCTCTGGTGAGCGCGCCGGCGACCGTATTCGCCATGCCCTCCTTCCCTGGCATCATAATAACCTCCATGCTAACCTCCGTAGCAGGAATTATCTGGCAGCCACTCGGCATAGTGATAGGGTGGGTAGCCTGGCTATTGCTGAGCTACTTTATGCTGGTGGTGCAGGTTTTCAGTTCCATCCCGGTAGCGTACATACAGAATGTTCAACTGCAGCCATGGCAGGCCATTGCATACTACGTTTTACTGGCAGGCCTGCTGCTTTTCCTGAATTACCGGCAGACCGTTTCAGATTTTATTAAAAGCCTTTATCTCAAAGCCCGGACAGGCCTTGCATCGCCGCAGCCCGATACGTTCAGGCCGCTTGTGCCCTGGCTGTTAGCCCTGCTGCTGACCTCGAATATACTTATCTGGACGGCCTTTCTGATGCTGCCGGACGGCAACCTCCACGTGACCGTTTTCGACGTCGGCCAGGGCGAGTCCATTTTAATCAGGACGCCCGATGGACAAAACATCCTGGTCGACAGCGGGCCCGACCCCGTTTCCGCCAGCGCACAACTCGGTAAAACCCTGCCCTTCTGGGACAGGAAGATAGAGTTGCTGATACTCACCCAGCTTCAAGCCGACCACATTTCAGGCACGCTTGACCTGCTACGCAAATACGATATAAACTCTGCGGGACTCCCTCCTTCATCCAGCAAGGCGCTGCTGCCGACTGAAATAATAAATGGGTTGAACACACGGAATGTCCGGCTGTACAGGCTGCATGATGGCCAGCAGTTGAACGTGGGCAGGGATATCAGGATAGACGTGCTACACCCCCCACCGGTACTGTTGTCCGGAACATCCGATGATGTAAATAATAACTCCATAGTGCTGAGGCTCGTCTATGGGGACGTCAGCTTCCTGCTCACGGCCGATATCGGCATGGACGCCGAGAGACTGCTGGCCGGCAACCGCGCGGACCTGCGCAGCAGCGTTTTGAAAGTCGCCCACCACGGCAGCCGGGGGTCAACCTCCGACGAATTCCTCGCCATCGTTAACCCCTCGGCGGCCGTTATATCGGCGGGCGACGTCAACAGGTTCGGACATCCCCACAAAGAGACCTTGGACCGTCTGCACGCCGTCCTGACAAACAGCAATATATTCGTTACCGCCAGCTGCGGCAACGTAGAGTTTATCACTGACGGCCGGAAGCTCTGGTACAGAACCGAGAAACCGGCCGGCACGGCCCATGATATACACTTACCGGAGAATTCGAGTATAATAGCGGTAGAAGTGAATTCAAGCATATATATTTCGCCACAAGCTAAGGGCGGGTTAATCAGCCCGAGGAGGCCTTAATGAATAACCGGGTTGCTATATTCATCGATGGTAGCAATCTTTACCATTCCCTGAAAAACAATTTCAAACGCGTCGACCTGAATTTCGCGGAGTTCACCAAGAAATTATGCGGCTCCCGCCATTTGATCCGGACCTATTATTACAATGTACTGCAGGACGCGCTGCAGAGGTCGGAGGGTTCGCGTGAGCAGCAGGAATTCCTGGAGACGTTACGCAAAACGCCCTACCTTGAACTGAGGCTGGGCACTACCAAGCTATCGCAGGGCATCCCCGTGGAGAGGGGCATCGACGTCATGCTGGCCACTGACCTGCTCTATTTCGCAGCCAATAACTCTTACGATATCGCCATATTAGTCAGCGGTGATTCGGATTTCGGCTATACGCTGGGGGTGGTCAAGAACATGGGCAAGCACATAGAGGTGGCCTATTTTGATAACGCTGCCTCGCGCGACCTGCTGAATTCAGCCGATTACCTGCATCCGCTGGATACCAAGTTTTTCACCGGGCTATGGACTACCGGTGCACGGCAATATCCGCACCGCAGGAAGGCGCCGCGCTACAGGAAAATAAACGCCGTGCCGGTAATCAATGCGGCGGGAGCGGGGGAACAGGCCGCCCCTCAAGATCAGCGGCCAGCGCCGGACATTCCGATATCACCTGCTGAATAGGCACCTCCCGGCCCGTGATACTGTAAGCGCGCTCACCATCCGTTGTAGTGAAGATAAGATAAACCGGCTGCTTGCCGGCATAAAATGAGCGGGCGCCCCCGATTTCCGTGTAACTGATTGATATCCTGGCGACGGGCGTAATCCGGACCCCGGCAACCACGCTGGCTTCCTCAAGGGCCACATACTCCTTTCTCATCGTCCCCCGCTGAGTACGCGTTTCACCCGGCGGAATTGAGGAGAGCAGGCAAAAACCAGGCACGGCACGATTATTTTCAGCGGACGCAGGCTCAAACCGGCCAGCAGATCGCCCTCCAGCAGCGGGTCCTCTTCGAAGGCCGGCCGCAGTGATATCCCCCCGTCGTACCGCTGGTTCAAGTACAATACCAGCGGGATCGCCAATCCCGCCAGCATGCCGGTATAGTAATCATCGCCCAGGCTTACTGTTAAATCCGAGGCCAGGCGTTTCACCTTTATGCAGGATACGAGGCGTTTGGCCAGCGCCCACGACCTTTGCCAGATACCCTCGGCCTGCGCGGCATTAAACAGCTTTTCCAGGAAGTGGGGGCCTTCACCACCCGTCCCGCCCCGCTCCTTCCTGCCCGCTCTACCCTTCACCGCAAATGAGATCAGGCCGAAAAGCAGCTTAAAGCGCGTTTGCGCTACCACCCGGCCATGGATAGCGGCAGAGAATTCTATTTCAACCGGAATGGCCAGGGCCAGGACAATAAGCGCGATGGCGCCTGATAGAATATAGAGTAGCGTCAAGGGATATTATTCCTTCTTGCGTTCCCCCCATTTATCGGCTATCTTCTCCACCACCCCGGGGACCTTTTCGCTCAGCTTTTCGATGGCCGCCGCCACGCTGCTCTTGATGGGTTCGATGCGCACGCCGTCCTTGTCAATGATGATAATGGCGATAGGCCGCATGCCCCCTGCGCCGCCAGCGCCGCCCTTCAGCCCTTCATTGCCCTGCTTCGAGTCCGATTTGCCGGCGCCCCCGGCCGCGCCAAAGCCAAATCCCATGCTGAGCAGAGGGATAAGCGTGGTCTCCCCGACTGTAATGGGTTCACCCACGACCGTCTTGCTGCTGAGCACCTTTTCGATCTGGCTTATAGTGGTTTTCACCATGTTTTCGATATCTTCCATAGAATTCCCCCCTGTAAATTAAACGATGCCAATATGTCCTCAATTGTACATGAACGGCAGAGCAACGTTAAGAATCTGGCCGCGCTATTTGGTTGCGTGATAGGTTTCGAGGCTGCCGATATCTATCCACTTCTCATGGAAAGGAAAGGCCAGCACGTTCTCTTTTTCAATCAGATAGGTGATTAAATTGCCCAGGTTGTCCTTGCGCTCCCCCCGGCAAAACTCTGAGATGAGCGGGAATACCCTGGCCGGCAATATCCAGCAGGCCGTAGCGACGAGGCTCGATTTGGGGAAGGCCGGCTTTTCCTCAAGCTCGATGATGCGGTTGCCCTCAATTTTAACTACACCGTACTGCCTGGCATTTTCTTTCTCCAACACATCATAAATGGCCACCAATACATGTTGGCCATCGAATCCGGACATAAATTTAACTAGGTCGAACTCGAAATAGTTGTCGCTGCCGAATACCATCAAATCTTCACTGATGCCTTTCTCGCGTATCCAGTGATGCAGCGCGCCCACCGCACCCAGTCTCTCTTCTTCAGAGGATACATCCTCAACACAGATATCTATCTTGCGATTCTGCTCACCCTGCCACTTATAAAAATCGGCCGCGAACTTTTTATTCACGTTCACCAGTATATCGATATCCGGCGGAATCTTATCTACGATATGGTTTATCATCGGCTTGCCCCTGTAGGGCAACAGGGCCTTGGCCTGCTCCATGGTGAGGGGATAAAGCCTGGTGCCGAAACCGCTGGCAAGTATTAAGCATTTCATGGTTAATAGCCTTCTCTTCATAGATAAGGATTTGTTGATTTCAAAGTTTACCCCACCATCAAGCCATTATCAATTATAATAAGATTAATTATTCAGGCATGAAATCTCAGTTGAAAAATACTAATATGCCGGCCAAACACAACCCCCGCCTGGTCATCATCGGACAGGCGCAGATAAAGCTCCAGGATAGTACCGTCAGCTACACGATCAAGCAAAGTTACCGCACCAGGTCCATCAGGCTGGAGATACGCCGGGAAAGCGGCCTGACCGTAGTGGTCCCCCGGAAATATACGTCCAAGCAGATAGAGGACATCCTGCTGCAAAAATCCCGCTGGATACTGAAGCACCTCACCGCGGGAAAACCTTTGCAGATGCCTCTTTTTAAACCTGCGCCGGGGCATGGCGACAGCCTGCCCTACCTGGGCAAAACAATTGAACTATCGGTGATAGCGGAGGCGGGCAAACACACCACCGCCCGGTTCACGGATGGCAGGTTAGTGATTGCGTTAACCAGCGGTGTAAAAACAGCTCCGGTGCTGGAGGCATGGTACAGGATGCAGGCAAAGTGGGTCTTTACGCAAAAGGCTGATACTTTCAAAGTAATCATGGGGTTGAGCTATAAAGCCATACTTATCAGGGGCCAGAAGACGCGCTGGGGCAGTTGCTCAGCGTCGGGCAATATCACGCTGAACTGGAAGCTGCTGATGGCGCCGCCCGAGATTGTAGATTACGTGATTATCCATGAACTCGCCCACCGCAAGCATATGAACCACTCTGTGAAATTCTGGCAATTTGTTGAGCGCTACTGTCCCGGCTGGAAAGAGAGCCGGAAATGGCTTACCAGGCACGAGGACCAGCTTAAATCATCGGCTGCATTCGGATTATAACCGGCTGCATGGGACTATGTCCCGGGTATTTTGACTTCGTTTGACACAGGCTTCAAATGAGAGCTACTATATATCTTTGCCGCGTATTTGCGGAAATAAAAGAGTAATTATTGATGGCACAGAAATCTTCCCTGAGCAACCGTCCCCTTGAGATCAGGTGGCACGGACGCGGGGGACAGGGGGCAATCACAGCGGCAAAGATCATAGCCCAGGCCGCCTACCTCAAAGGCTACAAGGGCGTAACCGCCGCACCATCGTTCGGCGCTGAAAGGCGCGGCGCCCCGGTAAGCGCCTCCACCAGGATATCCACAGAACCTATCTTGGTAGTTTCCCAGGTCGAGAACCCCGAGATTGTAGTTGTGCTCGACCATACACTGCTCAAATATCCCGATGTCACCCACGGCCTGGGCAAAAACGGCTGGCTGATAGTGAATTCCCCGCTCACACCCAGGGAACTCGGGTTAAAAGGCGAATTCAATATCGCCACGGCCGATGCCACAAAAATCTGCCAGGATCTGGAGTTGATCGTGGCAGGACTTGTGATAGTCAATACCGCGATACTGGGCGCACTGGTGCGCGCCACCAAAATAGTTGACCTTCCCACGCTGGAAAAGGTAATAAGGGAAAGGTTCTCCAAAAACACGGTTGATATCAACCTCGCGGCCATAAATAAAACTTACGAGATAACGAAGACAGGCAAATAAGGTAATTAAGAATGGGAACCAGGGATTGTAATCATATTTGTGACGAATCATCGCCCGGCATAGGCGAAGCAGGCCGCACCGGTGAATGGCGCACCCACCTGCCGGTCATCGACGACAAAAAGTGCACGGCTTCGAAACTGAATAAGCCCACCTGCTTCCTCTGCTGGCTTTACTGCCCGGAGGCCGTCATGACCAGGTCCATACCACCTACCATAGACCTTGAATATTGCAAGGGCTGCGGCATCTGTGAACAGGTCTGCCCGGTGCAGGCCATCACTATGGTCGCGGAAGAGAAAAATATAGGCTGATAAGCATATGGCAGTACAGAGAAAATCCAACATGCTGATTATCGATGGCAACCAGTCCGCCGCCATCGCGGCCAAGATGAGCCGTGTGCAGGTGGTGGCGGCCTATCCCATTACACCGCAGACCCCGCTCACCGAACAGCTTTCCCAGTTCGTCGAGCAGGGCGATCTCAAGGCAGAGTATGTTGCCGTCGAGAGCGAGCACAGCGCTATGGCCGTGTGCACCTCGGCGTCTATTGTCGGGGCGCGCGCCTTCACCGCCACCAGTTCGCACGGCCTGGCCTACATGCACGAGATGCTGCACTGGGCTGCCGGGGCCCGCCTGCCCATCGTGCTGGCCTGCGTCAACCGCGCCATCGGCGCGCCCTGGAACGTGCTTAATGACCAGCAGGACTCCATCTCCCAGCGCGACACGGGATGGATACAGATATACTGCCGCAATAACCAGGAGATAATGGACACCATCATTCAGGCCTACCGCATAGCCGAGCAGGCCTATGTGCCCGTCATGGTTTGCTACGACGGCTATATTCTGTCCCACACCGAGATGCCGGTGGACGTCCCCGATCAGGCGGATGTTGACCGTTACCTGCCGCCCTACACGCCCCACACCGTGCTGGACCCCGCCAATCCCAAGAATTACAACCTGGTGACATTAGCCAACCCCCGCGTAGGGGTCGATGGCAAACTCTGCCACGGTTATATGGAGCTTCGGTATTTATTGCAGGAGGCCCTGCAGAATTCGCGCGAAACCATCCTGCAGGCGGGCAGGGAATTCAACGGCATTTTCGGCCGTGATTATGACCGCATGTTCTGGGAGGACCGCAACGACGACGCCGAGATAACCATCGTGGCCATGGGCAGTCTGGCCATGGAGGCCATCGTGGCGGCCGACATGCTGCGCGAGGAGGGCATCAAGGCGGGCGTACTGGGTTTGAGGGTCTTCCGCCCCTTCCCCAAGTCAGACGTAGTGCAGGCGTTGCGCAAATCCAAACTCATCGTGGTTTTCGACAAGAATATCAGCTACGGTTCCGAGGGCGCCACCTGCTCCGAGATAAAATCTGCCTTGTACGGCACCTATATCAATGCTTCTATACGCAATTTCATCGTCGGCCTGGGCGGGCGCGACGTGAAAGCACGTGAACTGGTGGAAGCCACCAAGAAAGCGATTGCCTCACTCAAGGAAACCGTCATCAACCCGGACTACCCGGAATGGATATGCCAGATATAGCGGAGAGACCACATTGAAAGCAAATGCAGTAAATTTAATTGAAAAAGAATGGATACTGCCGGGCAACCGCACCTGCCCGGGTTGCGCCCTCTCATTGGCCTACCGCCACGTGCTGAAAGCGCTGGAAGGTCAGTGCATCGTGACCGTCCCTGCCAGTTGCGCCACGGTACTGCACGGCATGTATCCCATCAGCGCAGTTAATGTGCCCTGCGTGAATACTCCTTTCGCCTCCACCGGAGCATCGGCTACTGGCCTGGTGGCGGGACTCAAGGCACTGGGCAAGAAGGGCATCACCGTGCTGGCCTTCGCCGGCGACGGCGGCACGCATGATATCGGCATCCAGTCCCTCAGCGGCGCGGCCGAAAGGCAGATAGACTTCATGTATATCTGCTACGACAACGAGGGCTACATGAATACGGGCAACCAGCGCTCGGGTTCGACCCCGCTGGGCGCCGTATCAGGCACCACGCCGGTACTGGGCAAGCAGCAATACCAGAAGGACATGACGGCCATCATGGAAGCGCACGGACTGCCTTTTGTAGCCACGTGCTCGGCATCCTACCCGCTTGACCTCTATGAGAAAGTCAAGAAGGCCAAAACCATCGAGGGAACAAGATTCATCCACATTCACACGCCCTGTCCGCCGGGCTGGATATTCCCCTTCAGCGATACCATCAAGTTCGGCGAGATGGCGGTGGAGACGGGACTGGTGGTACTGTACGAGATCGAGGACGGCATCTTCAGGCTGACCTCGGCCAGCGAATCCATAGCGCGCAAGGGCGGCAACCTGCAGCCGGTGCGGGAATATTTCACCTCGCAGGGCAGGTTCAAAACCATCACCGAGGAGCAGATCGACGAGCTGCAGGAGTGGGTAAACGCACGCTGGAAGCAGTGCCTGCACCGGGCCACCAACCTGTAAACCCTGCTATTATTTGCATAAAACCAAATATATTTGTACGTCCGGGGTGATATTGCAGCCATGAATTTAGGAATTGCCGGCAAAACAGCGATAGTATCGGCGGCCAGCAGGGGAATCGGCAAGGCCGTGGCCATCGGGCTGGCCAAAGAGGGCGTCAACATGGCCATTTGCGCCCGCAACGAGGCCGAGCTGTTAAAAACCTCCCACGAGATAGAATCGTCCTGTTCCGTGAAAATCCTTCCCATCGTCGCCGATCTGGTCAAAGGCAGCGACGTGAAATTCCTTGTCCAGGAAACTGTCGACCGGTTCGGCTGGGTCGACATACTGGTAACCAATGCCGGCGGTCCGCCCACCGGTCCGTCGCTGAGTTTCAGCGACCAGGACTGGGAATATGCCATGATGTTGACCCTGCTCAGCACCGTCAGGCTCTGCCGCGAGGTCATTCCTATTATGAAAGGACAGCACTGGGGCAGGATAATCAATATGGTGTCCGTTGCTGCCAAGCAGCCGCTCGAGGGTATGATATTGTCCAATTCCATCAGGCCGGCCGTTATCGGACTGGCCAAGACGCTCTCGCAGGAAGTTGCCGCGGATAATATTACGGTAAACAGCATCTGCCCGGGTTGGATCCTCACCGACCGACTCGTCTCAATCGTCAAGAAAAAGGCCGAAAGCCACAATAAGCCGTATGAAAGCGTGCTTACCGACCTGGCGTCCGGCATCCCCATCAAGCGCTGCGGCACACCTGAAGAGGTCGCCAACCTGGCCATCTTCCTGGCCTCCGAGAAAGCCAGCTATATCACGGGCGCCACCATACAGGTTGACGGCGGATTGACCAAAGGCCTTCTGTAATTCACCCTGCGTCTCTTGACAGCCGGTATTTTTCTTGTTAGACTGCATGCAAAAATATTGCATGCAAAGTATTCTTGTAAAATAAACAGTGAGGTGAGAAATGGCTGATCCTATTTACGACAAACTGGCTGCTGCTCTTAACGCGCGCGGCACATATGTGCCCGCGGTTACCTGCCAAGAATTCTACGACCTGGCCGAGTTCCTGTTTACCCCTGAAGAAGCCGCTATCGTCTGCGCCATGCCCATCGAGTATGCAACTGTTGATGAGATAGCCGCAAACCTTGGCGCCAAAGACGTAAAGAAGGTGGCGGCGCAGCTTGAGACAATGGGCGATAAAGGTCTCATCCACATTAAAGAAGCGGGCGGGAAAAAACTCTACGAGGGGCTTCCTTTCGTACCAGGCCTGTTCGAATTCCAGCTTATGAAGGGGATCGTCGACGAGCGCAGCAAGAAATGGGCTGTACTCTTAAGCATTTATTCCAAAGCAGTCAAGCGGGAATTTATGTCCGGCAAGCCGCCGAAAATCGAGAAGTCCGCACCCGGCAGAAAAGTGCCCGTTGATAAGGAGATAAGACAGCTTACTTCCCCCATCCCCTATAAAGAGATGAAACAACTGATATTAGATACCGAGCTTATCGCGGCGGGAACCTGCGTCTGCAGGCACCAGGGCAACCTGCTGGGCAAACCCAGCAATGAGCCGATGGGCAACTGCATGGTCTTCGGTGAGTCGGCCCTATTCTCCATCGAACGCGGTTTCACTAAAAAGCTCTCCAAAGATGACGCGCTAAAGGTACTCGCACAGGCTGAAGAGGCCGGGTTGGTACACAATTACACCAACAGCCCGGGTCAATTCACCAACCTGTTGTGCAACTGCTGCGGCTGCCACTGTTTTATCTTAAGAGGGATGAAAAACGCACCCGCCCCCAGCCAGATGGTCAATGCACGCTACCTGGTCCATATCAACCAGGACGATTGTACGGCCTGCGAAGCGTGCATCGACCGCTGCCGGGTGAATGCACTCAAAATGGAGAACGGCAAACTGGTTCGTGATGAACAACGCTGTATCGGCTGCGGCCTCTGCATGTGGGCCTGCCCTGCTGACGCGCTGTACCTGGAACCCAGGGAAGCGGGTAAAATACCCCTGCTAAAGTGCTGAATCAGCCTGGCTGTTCCTGACCTTTCTCGCGTTTAGCAGCGCGGTCGCGCGCCCAGCGGTGTATCTCGTCCAGCGCAGGCGGGGCCACGCTGAAGACGTCGATATCAGGCGGGAACTGCACCAGGTGGCCCTCGCGGATAAACAGCAATGCTACGTCGCCGTCCTTTAACGCCTCATCAATGGCCTTGCTGATATACTGGTATCTTTTACGGTTAGCTTCACTGTAAAACTCGTATACTTTGGTCGCCACCTTATCGTTGAGAAACCCCATCACCAGGCAGCGTTCCCAGTCCATAACCTCGGTGAGCATATCGGGGTCCTCGACGCAGTGCAGCCGCGCTTCACCCCTGCAGCGGCCGCAGGCAAGCTCATGGCTTTTCAAGTTGAGAGTCTCCAGTATCTTGAGGCCTTCATCGCCCCCGGCGCTCACGGTTTCATGGAAAATGACCGTTGCGCTGCCCAACCGGCTCTCCAGCTTGGCGATATTTTCAGCCACCTGCTGCCAGTATTTCTCGAAAAGCTCCGCATACTCGGCCGGCGCGTCCTTACCCGCATAGATAAGTGGGACCTGCATCACTTTCCTGTTTTGCTTGAAGCTGCCAACTTCCGGTTTTTCTATCTTGCCCAATTCCTGTGACATAGCTGTAATCCTCTCGTTTTCAATCATAAATACACTGATATTGTAAATTTATGCTGACCCGCTGGCAAATGGAATCCGCCCTACCAATAACGGGCAATTTATAATACAATATGAGGCGCGTTTTATCTGCACCCGAAATATATCATAACGCTGATAGCCCGGGAGGCTGAAAATGGATTTTGAACTTGGAGACAAGGCCGAAAAATTAAGGGCGGAAGTCAGAAAATTCGCCCTGGCGGAAGTAGCCGGCAAGCCCTATCACACTGCTATGCTGGAAGAGGAGAGCGAAGACGAGGACTGGGAATTCTCGCTCAGCATATCTAAAAAATTGGCCGCTAAAGGCTGGCTGTGCATGGGCTGGCCCGAGCAGTACGGCGGCAGCAACGCGTCCTACTGGGAACAATTCGCTTACCTCGAGGAAGCAGGGTATCACGAAATACCCGGCACCGGCATGGGCATCTCGGGCACCGGCATCAACGGGCCCAGCCTGATGCTTTTCGGCAATGAGGAGCAGAAAAAGAAGTACCTGCCTCTCATCGCCTCGGGCGACCCCGACGGCATCTGGTGCACAGCCTACAGCGAACCCGATTCCGGCTCCGACTATAACAAGATCAGCACCACCGCTATCCGCTCGGGGGATGAATACGTGATAAACGGCCAGAAAGTGTGGACAAGCTGCGCCCACCGCGCGCGCTGGTGCTGGCTGGCCTGCAAAACAGACCCCACTATCAGCAAAATACACAAGAGCATGAGCATTATCATCGTTGATATGAAGAGCCCCGGCATAACGACCAGGCCACTGGTAAACCTGGCAGGCGTACACAGCTTCAACGAGCTCTTCTTCGACAATGTCCGTGTGCCGGCTTCCAACCTGGTGGGCGAGGAGAACAGGGGCTTTTACATGCTCATCCCGGCCCTGGCCATCGAACGACTGTCCATGGCCCCTCACATACTGGGCGCCGGCAGGCGCCTGATAGATATGCTGGTGCACTTCTGCAGGGAAACCTATCACAAAGGCCGGCCGCTGAGCGAGAACCCGGTGGTACGCAACAAGCTGGCTGAACGGGCCATAGAATTGGAGACGCTGCGCGCCTTCGGCCTGGAGATAATGTGGAAGATGAGCACCGGTAAAATGCCCGGTTACGAGGCTGCCCGGAACAAGCTTTACAGCAACCTGGTGACCGAGAACCTGGCCAAGACGGGACTCGAGATAATCGGGGCCTATTCGCAGATAAGCCCTGATTCAAAATGGGCCAAACTGCAGGGACGGCTGCAAAACCTCTACCTGCTCAATGCGGGCTGGTTCAGCGCGGCGGGCACCATCGAGATACAGAAGAACGTTATCGGCCAGTTCAAGCTGGGCTTGCCCCGGCCTTACTGAAGACCGTACAATTATTTTCCCCGGTAAATTGCTGAAAGGGCAGCAATAATCAAGGAGCTCCTTCGACTGAAGGGGCTCCTATTAGTTGATGTCTCAGCCGGACTTACCAGCCTCCGCTGGCCCCGCCGCCACCCGAACTGCCACCGCCGAATCCGCCGAAACCACCGCCCCCGCCTCCGCTTCCCCCACCACCACCCCAGAATCCACCCCCGGTCTTGTGCCAGTCGGTGGATTTACCCGATTCCACCAGCTTCTGATAATTCCTGGACAGGGCGAAATCGGTGAGCAGACCCAGCGTCATGAAGATAAGCAGGGCCACGATAATGGCGGCTATACCACCAATGGCCAACCCTATGACCGCACCGGCAATAGCGCCCCAGACACCTCCCATCCAGATGCTCTTACTGCGGGCCAAAAATCCGGACAGGTAAACAGTGATGATGGTCATGAAAAACAGCACGCCCACCCAATCTCCGAAGATGGATTTCACCGGGTTCTCCTCCAGCGGAGCGGGCGGGGCGCCATCCCTGATATATTTCTCTATAGAGGCCACCCCGGCAAGAATGCCTCCGTCATAGTCACTATCCTTAAAACGGGGCGTAACTTCGTCTCTCAGAATCCTTCCGGCCCGCCCGTCCGTAATGACCGGCTCAATTCCATATCCCACCTCAATTCTTAGCTTGTGTTCGTCAACCGCCACAAGGAAAAGCACCCCGTTGTCTTTGCCTTTTCTGCCTATGCCCCACTTCTCAAAAAGCTTCACTGCGTAGTCTTCGACGCTGTCCCCCTCAAGAGTTTTCACTATAACGACTGCAACCTCCGCAGCCGTATCCTTTTGTAGCTGCGTGAGTTGGGCGTCAAGCTGTGTTTTAACCGCCGGGGAAAGCAGTCCCGCGTAATCGTTGACAAAGCCCTGGTATTCCGGGAGGACTGGCCCCTGCGCCAGCGCTGTGGCCACCGGTATCGCAATGGCAGACAGGCAGGCCGCCAGCGCCAGCAAAGGTAATAAACGCTTCACTAAAACTCCACTTTGGGCGCTGTTTCCGAGCCGGTCACAGACTGGAAGTATTGTTTCTCGGTGAAACCGAACATGCCGGCCAGCATATTGGTGGGGAAGGTTTTTATCTGCGTGTTATAGTCCCGCGTGAGGTCGTTGAAGCGCTTGCGCTCCACGCTGATGCGGTTCTCCGTCCCCGCCAGCTCATCCATCAAGCCCGTAACGTTCTGGCTGGACTTGAGCTCGGGGTAATTTTCCATAACCGCTATCAGCCGTCCCAGCGACGTTTCCACTTCGCCTGCGGCCGCCGCCTTGGCATCCACAGTTTGGGCAGCGCCGTACTTTGTCCTGGCATCAGCGATGGACTGGAATACGGTCTGCTCCTGTTTCATCATGCCCTTGACCGCACTGACCAGGTTAGGGATAAGGTCGAAGCGCCGCTGGTACTGCGTCTCCACCTGCGCCCACTGGGCGTCTATGGCCTGGGATTTGGTCACCAGCCCGTTATATATGCCCATCAGGGAAACAGCGATAATAATAGCCACGACGACAATGGCGCCCACTGCCGCCAGTGCGCATCCCCAGGTAGATTTCATTTATTTATCCTCCTTACTATGATGGAATTGACTGTATTGGTAAGCAATTTTACACCAGCGGGATATTGGCGACAAATAAATTGCCCATTCTACTTGAAAACATATCTGGCGAAGTCTATAATGACCTGAAATCAACTGAGAGGTGGCAAGCATGTCAGTAAACATGGCCCTGGCGGCGCCCTGCGGATTGTATTGCGGTGTCTGCGGCATCTATGTGGCAACACGCGACAATAACGAGAAATTCAAGGAGAAACTGGCACCCGTTTACGGCGCGAAACCCGAGGACCTGGTGTGCGACGGGTGCCTGTCGGAACGTGTATTCGGCTACTGCCAGTCCTGCCCCATTAAGTCCTGCTGTAGCGACAAGAAAATTGAGGGCTGCCACAAATGCAGCGATTTCCCCTGTAAATTCATCGACAATTTCCCCATACCGGTGGGAAAGAAAGTCATCCTGCGCTCCATCCCACGCTGGCGGGAGGTGGGTACCGGACAATGGATGGCTGAAGAGGACAAGCGCTATACCTGCCCTCATTGCGGCTACCCCCAGTTCCGTGGGGTAAAAATATGCCGCCAGTGCAAAGAAGCTATAGACCTCGATTAAATTTTGTGTTTTGAAAACTAAAATTGGATAAAGTACGTCTGTTCCTGGCAGTTTCGCTCTCCGTTTTGATCACTTCTGCGTGCAGTTTTGCCGCGCAGGATACTGTTGTAAAGGTCGACCAGAGATCATATGTTACGATTGGCGCCCTGCTGGGATTAAGCGGGGATGCGGCAGCGTACGGTGTTTCACAAAAAAAGGGCATTGAACTGGCGGTCAGGGAAGTCAATGACAGCAATTACCTCGGGGGCAACCGTGAACTGCGATTGGTGGTAGCAGATGGAGGGTCCACCGGGGAATCCGCGGCCGCCGCTATGTCCGCACTGATAAACAACGATAAGGCAGCCGCGATTATCGGGCCGACATTATCGTCACAGGCCTTCAAGGCCGACCCGCTGGCACAGAAAAACGGCATACCCGTTGTGGCAGTGAGCAATACCGTCCCGGGAATCACCGCGATGGGGGACTATATCTTCCGCTGCAGCCTGCCCGAATCGACGGTCATCGGCGGGACCATCAAGGCAGCCGCCAGCCAGCTCCGCATCGTAACGGTCGCTTACCTGTGGGGGAGTGATGACGACTACACCCGCGCCGGCTACCAGGCTTTCCGTGACGCCGTGGAGAAGAACGGCCTGCAGGTACTTGCCAATGAACTCTTTACACGCGGTGACACGGATTTCAAACCAAGGCTAAAGAATATCATCGCCTATGAACCGGATGCTATCCTGGTATCGGCGCTGGCCAGGGAGGCCTCACCGATCATCATTCAGGCTCGCGCCCTCGGCTACAGCGGACTGATCATCGGCGGAAACGGCTTCAATTCGCCTGATCTGCTCACACAGGCAGGCAGCGCCGCTGAGGGTGTCATGGCCGGCACCGCCTGGAATATCGGCAATACCAACCCCAGGAACTTAGCATTCATCACGGCTTTCCAGAAGGCCTACAATGCAAAACCCGACCAGTTTGCCGCCCAGGCCTATATGGGAACATGGCTTATCGCATATGCCGTGCGGAGCGGCGGCAGCGGGGAGAGCGGGGCTATCCGTAACGCACTGGCTGATATCATTAACCTCACCACACCCCTCGGCTCCTTCAGCTTCGACGGCTCACGTGAACCTGTCCACCCATCGATAGTCCAGATCGTCAAGAACGGCAAATTCACGGTCTTCAATCCCTGAAGCAACGGTCGCGGCTTTCAGCGCCGCTCACTTTTGCACCCACACCGGGCTTGACCAGGCCAGGTTGCCATCCTCCTGCACCACTTTCATGAAATAAAACGAATCCTCTTTGAAACTCCCGTCGCTGAATTGGCCTTCAGCATACATCTGACTTCTGCCCTCAAAATTAAATATCTCGTACCCTTTTGATTTCGAGTACTTCCAGACCTCAATAATCCGGACCGGGGCAGTACCCTTCACCATATAGGAAATCAGCG
>Ga0247841_10006499_pt1 | contig 17991 bp, 20 predicted proteins | sample LaCruzMarch2015__2_FD_192410 | JGI IMG/M metagenome (GOLD analysis project Ga0247841, IMG submission 192410) | Freshwater microbial communities from meromictic Lake La Cruz, Castile-La Mancha, Spain - LaCruzMarch2015_18m | ecosystem: Environmental > Aquatic > Freshwater > Lake | place: Spain... | reverse complement strand
ACTGTCGAACTCTCATGTTAACAGCATAACATATTGCATATGTTATGCCCATTCATCCCCGCCCTCGGCGGACTGCGAGGCGTTGCAACGCCTCGGGCGGGGTTTCCTGCAAGGAAATAAAAACTGCCTCAACGGCAGTCTTTATTCTTATGCAATTATATCAATCCCCATGTTTTTGGCCGTGCCGGCGATGATTTTTATCGCTTGCTCAATGTCTTTTGTGTTCAAATCCGGCATTTTCTTTTCTGCTATTTCTTTTAACTGGGCTTTTGTAATCTTTCCAACTTTAGTTTTGTTGGGAACTCCAGATCCTTTTTCAATGCCAATTGCTTTTTTTATCAATTCAGCGGCCAAAGGAGTTTTTAATTTAAAGACGTATGACCTGTCCTTAAAAATAGTAACTTCCGCTGGAATTTTGTAACCCACCATTGCCTGGGTTGCCGCATTGAATTTTTGGCAGAACTCAGCAATGTTTAATCCATGCTGGGCCAATGCCGGTCCAATTGGAGGCGCAGGAGTTGCTTTGCCCGCAGGAATTTGTATTTTTACGATAGCTTTTATTTCTTTTGCCATTTTATTTTGAGCTACAAGTTAGCAGAAAAAATATAAATATAACTTCTGCAACTATCACTCGTTTTAATTTTTATTGAACTTTTTTAATTTGTAATGAATCTAATTCTACAGGTGTGTCTCTTCCAAACATATTGACCAGTACTTTAATTTTTCCTCTTGCTTCATCAATTTCTGAAACCTTTCCTTCAAACCCCTTAAATGGCCCGTCAGTAATTTTAACCGAAGATCCAACCTCAAAATCAACCTTAAACTCCGGCTCGCCCATTTCCATTCTTTTCATTAAGTCGTCAATATCTGCTTTAGAAACCGGAATTGGAGTTGTTCCTGCTCCCAAAAATCCTGTAACTCTTGGGGTGTTTCTCACAACATACCAGGATTCATCGGTAACTATCATTTCAACCAGCACGTATCCGGGATAAATCTTTTCCTCAACTGTTTTCCTTTTTCCGTTTTTTATTTTTATCTTTTTTTCTTTTGGAACAATTACATTAAAAATTTTGTCTTCCATTCCCAAAGACTCAATTCTCTGCTTGAGGTTTTTTGCAACCGCATCTTCATATCCTGAATAGGTATGAATAACATACCAATTTTTTTCTTGCTCTATGACTTGTTTTGGCATGGTTTAAAAAACAAATTTCTTAATTATTTCTGTAAAAATATAGTCTAATCCTCCCAAAAATGCTGAAACAATAATTGTTACAGCTAAAACTATCAGGGTATACCTTATTACGTCTTTTCTGGAAAGCCAGCTCACTCTTCTTAATTCAACCCAAACTTCCTTAAAAAATACATTTACTTTTTGTGTTATTGTCATTTTATTCTGGTTCTTAAAAACCGCCCGTGGCGGCTTCTTTATTATCTATTTTTATAATAGCCGAACCCAACCCATAAGTCAAGCCCTGCCTGCCTCGCCGGCATGCGGGTAAAAAAACAGCCCTGCACGAATGCTTATAGCATCGGCAGGGCACTACCAAATCTCAGACACCAACGACGGGGTCTATGTGACCCGAGCAATCCCCTCGTCAACGCCCTGGAGATATGCCTCCCAATCCTCGTCGGACATTTGACCCTCGCAGGCCACCTCGTGGCCATGGATCTTCTCCGACCGATCGACGATATACGGCTCGAACTGTTCCCATTCCAAGCCATACCTTTCGGCGACATCCTCAGGCCGATCCAACTCCTCGTCGATCTGGGCAAAAGCCAGCGCGTCAAGATAGACCTGGAGCCATTCGTACGAGTACAGCTCGTCAGCCGAGAGCTCGGGCTCAAACTTTTGCTCAAGCTCGAGCGCCAGTTCTCTGATACTGGCGTGGCTGTCCTCATGGTCGATTGTCGACAACTGCAAAGTCTGATGCAGTTGAGTGCCGCCCCTTGCATCCATAACGGCGTCTATCTGGCGGATTCGTTCCATCAAAATCTTTACATGATTCAAACGCATAGGAAATTCCTCCTTGGGGGGGTAAAAAAGCGAAAAGCCTGCGCGCGCAGGCGTAGGGTCCGTAAAAAGAACACATAGGCTATCCAGCCCATAGATTAATTATAGCACTAAAAAAGCCCCATGTCAAGACACGGGCTTTTTATATATCTTTTGGTTAAATGTCCAGGCTCTTTACGGATTTAGCATGAGTCTGGATAAACTTTTTTCTTGGTTCCACCTCCTCGCCCATCAAAATGTCAAAAGTTTTGTCTGCTTCGTGAGCCTCTTCAACTGCAACCTGCAAAAGAGTTCTATTTTCAGGATTCATTGTTGTGTCCCAAAGCTGTTCAGGATTCATTTCTCCCAAACCCTTATAACGCTGGATTGATGGCGCAGTAGACTTGCCCAATCCTTTTACAATTTTATCTTTTTGATCATCCGAATAGGCATACTGTGCAGATTTTCCGGACTGAATTTTGTAAAGCGGAGGCTGGGCTATATAAATGTAACCCGCTTCCACAACCGGTTTAAAATATCTGTAGAAAAATGTTAAAAGCAAAGTTCTAATGTGGGCTCCGTCAACGTCAGCATCGGTCATGATTACAATTCTGTGATATCTGCACCTTTCAATATCAAAATCTTCGCCAATTCCAGTTCCCATGGCAATAACAAGAGCCTTAATTTCTTTTGAAGCCAGCATTTTGTCCAGACGAGCCCGTTCCACATTCAAAATCTTTCCTCTCAACGGCAGTATTGCCTGAAACCTCCTGTCTCTTGCCTGTTTTGACGAACCGCCGGCGGAATCTCCCTCAACAATATATAATTCAGATTCCTCTGCTTTCCGCGATAAACAGTCGGCTAATTTTCCCGGCAATGCCAAGCCCTCTAAAGCTCCTTTTCTCAAAACTGTTTGGCGAGCTGCTTTGGCGGCTAATCTTGCTTTGGTTGCCAGCAAACAGTTTTCAACAATTGACTTTGCATCAGAAGGATATCTTTCCAAATAGTCCGACAGCCCTTCTGCCACCGCAGCCTCAACTGCGTTTTTGGCTTCTGGGTTTCCTAATTTTGCTTTTGTCTGGCCTTCAAATTGCGGAGTTCTAATTTTTACAGAAATAACTGCGGTCAAGCCCTCTCTTACATCGTCTCCGGTAAAATTCTCGTCTTTTTCCTTTAAAAATCCTTCGCGTCTGGCGTAATCATTCAAAGACCTAGTCAAAGCAGTTCTAAACCCTGAAATATGCGTTCCGCCTTCTGGAGTATAAATGTTGTTTGCAAAAGATTCTTCTGTGCATTCCATTTCTTGGGTGTATTGGAAAGCGGCCTCAACTGCAACTCCTTCTTTTTCTGATGCAATTGAAAAAATATTATCATGGCGGGGCGTGTTTGCCTCAACCAAGTATTTTACATAACTGCCCACTCCGCCCTCAAAGTAAAACGCATAACTTGTTTCCTGGCCTTTTTCTCTTTCATCTCGAAATATAATCTTAACTCCTTTTGTAAGATATGCCTGTTGCCGCAAGTGGTTTAAAATTCTTTTTGGGTCGTATTTTATTTCAGAAAAAATCTGCGGGTCTGCTTCAAAGGTTTGGGTTGTTCCGGTTTTTTTGGAATCACCTACTTTTTTTACTGCACCCTTTGGCACCCCCCTAAAGTATTCTTGTTCATAAGCTCCGCCGTCTCTTTCAACGTGGGATAACATATAAGTTGAAAGCGCACACACAACTGAAATACCCACTCCGTGCAAACCTCCGGAAACTTTGTAGGCCTCTCCGCCAAACTTTCCTCCGGCGTGCAGTGTTGTTAAAACCGTTTCTAAAGTTGATTTTCCTGTATCCGGATGTTTTTCAACCGGAATTCCCCTGCCGTCGTCAGAAACCCTTACCCTGTTGCCCGGAAGTAAAATAACCTCTATGTTTTTTGCATACCCTGCCATTGCTTCGTCTAAGCAATTGTCAACAACTTCCCAAATCAAATGGTGCAGGCCATCAATGCCGGTTGACCCAATATACATTCCAGGGCGCATTCTTACGGGCTCCAATCCTTTTAAGACATAAATATCTTTAGCAGTATATTCTCCGTCTTTTCTTTTGTCGCCTTTTTTTGCAGCAATTTGGTTTGCAACAGTGTCTTTTATTTCCTGTATTGCACTGACTTTATTTTCCTCCTTTGGTTTATCTTTTTTCACTTCAGTCTTTCTGGCTTCTTTGTTTTGTGTTTTCTTTTCAGTTAAAACCTTAGCAGGCTTCTCGGGCTTCTTGGGTTCAGCCTTTTTTATCGCAGGCTTTACTACCGGTTTTTTTTCAACCTCCTCGTCTTTTGATTTTATATTTAATTTAAATGCCATAATAATTTTGATTTAAAATTTATCGCAAAACTGCGTTTAAGTCTTGTGCGGTTTTAGCGCGGATTTCTTCTTGAATTTTATTTACCTCGTCATTTGTAAGCGTGCGTTCCGGACTGCGATATGTAATGCGAAATGTGTAAGATTTTTTGTCTGCGCCGAATTTTTCTTCATTTTCATAGCTGTCAATTAATTTAACTTCCTCTATTATTGGAATTGAATTTTCTGTCCCGACGGCTTCGCCGTCGAGGATCCTCGATGACGAAGTCATCGGGACAAAATCTCTCACTATTTCGTAATAATTATTTAAATTTATATCTTTATTTATTACAAACGAAATATCACGCGAAGTTTCAGGATATTTACTAACTTCTTTATATTTTGAATTTATATCCTTGAATTGGCTTGTAATGCGCGGGTCATCAGACCACAAAATCCTAATATCCGGAATTCCCATTTTGACCATTGCCAATCTCTCTATCCCATATCCAAAAGCCCAGCCGTTATAAACAGCAGGATCAATATTCAAATTTTTCAAAACTTGCGGATGCACCAGTCCGGAACCCACTACTTCCATCCAATCGCCGTTATACATGATTTCAATTTGCACAGAGGGGTCTGTAAACGGGAACGAATCAACCAAAAATCTGAACTCAACATCCGGACCAAAAATCGCCTTTGTCATTTCTGTCTCCACTTCCTTCAAATCATCCAAAGTGATTACTTTTTTGTCTTTCCGGCAAATTAGCAAGCCGTCAATCTGATGAAAAGCAGGGAAATGTTTCCTGTCTATTTCATCTTTTCTGTAAACAATTCCGGAAGCCAAAGCTTTTACCTCTCCCTCTTTTTCTAATCTTTCTAAAACGTCTTTACTCTTTAAATAATAAGACCACATGGCAGTGGTCTGCGTGCGAAGAATATGGATATTATCTGTATAATAAGTATCAGACTCCCTTCTGCTTGGATGATCTTTTGGAGCGTTTAAAATATCAAAATTTTCCTCAACTGTAACTATTCTTGGAAAATCAACTAAATCAAAATCTTTAAATCTGAGCAGGCCGATAATCTGGTCAACTAAAATTTTAACAGGAGAATTTTGCTTTTTTGTGAGGTCTGGCAAAGCTAAAAGGCGCTTGATTCTTTCAGCTTTAATATCGGTTCTCTTCTCCAGCTCAGCAACCAACTCCTTCTCTTTTGGATCATTTATAACAATATTTTTTCGCATGTTTTATGCTCTATTATTCTTTAATTTTACCTTATTTTTGGGGTAAATGCAACACTCAAAATTCGTTAAAAGTTGTCTTTAAACCGCATATATGTTATTATTACCTTGTAATATTAAAATTATTAATATTCGGCGTGGCGGACAGGCCAAACCGAAACAATAAAACATGCCAGGAAAAGCAAATTCGGCTTTCATGAAGCCGTTAAGCCTCTCTGCTGAATTAGAAGCAGTCGTAGGAAAAGGCCCGATGCCAAGGTCTGAAGTTGTAAAAAAACTTTGGGAATACATTAAAAAGAACAATCTTCAAGACCAGGCAAACAAAAGGAATATAAACGCAGACGAAAAATTGAAAAAAGTTTTTGGCGGAAAGGCAGTAGTAAACATGTTTGAAATGACAAAGCTCGTTTCAAAACACCTGTCATAATTTTCTCTCGTAAAACAAAAAACCCGCGTATAGCGGGTTTTTTGTTGTTCTTTAACAGGATATTAATGGCCTTATTGGTACATTTAAGTTGCATAAATTTATACCTTTATTTAAGGGTCGGCAAATAACTAGTATAAGTTTATAACCTCAAAGAAATAAATGACTTGATATTTAATGACCTTTTATATCAAAAGGTCTGATTAAAATATCGGTCAAAAATATGAACAAAATCAATATCAAAAAAATAATTACTGTATCTACGCTAGCACTATCGTTTCTGCTAACAGCAGGAGCCACTCAAGCTGATACATTCACTCTGCTCACAGGCCAACTGGATTACGGGCAAACCTCAACCAATGTTACTAATCTGCAAATTTTTCTAGCCTCAGATCCCAGCATTTATCCTCAAGGAAAAGTTACCGGATATTTTGGCCCATTGACCAAAAGCGCTGTTATGAATTTTCAAAGTGTCTATGGAATTTCACAAGTTGGACGTGTTGGCCCTGCAACGCTGGAAAAAATTAACAGCCTTATATCGTCAGGAGTCGGGCTCTCCGGGGGTTCCACAAGCAATGCGAACGCTGCCGTGATATATTCTCCTTCAGTAAACGCTTCATCAGGCACAGGAGCTATTGTCAGCTGGACAACGAGCAAATCTACCACAGGAAAAGTTTATTACAGCCCAGCGCCGTTTCAATTGGCGGAGGCTACGACTAATTCATCTAAACCAACCATAACCGGAGGCGCAAGCACACCAGAAACAACCTCATATCAAACAAACCAGAATATCAGCATACAGAACCTTCAACCCAACACGCCGTATTACTACATGATAGAAGCAACAGATTCTTCGGGAAACCTCACATACACTTGGCCTACCACATTTACCACAAGCCATTAAACCAGGTAAAAGAAATGGTAGATTGAACCAGGCAACAATTTATCATTTCTTCCTGCGTAATAATTTTATGATGAATATTATTGTTTTAATTATTTTTGGAGCTATTGTTGGCTGGGTTGCATCTGTGCTCGTTGGCACAAACGAAGGATTGGTTATTGATATCATTGTTGGTATTGCGGGAGCTGTAATAGGCGGATGGCTAATGGATTTCTTCAATAAGGGCGGAGTAACCGGTTTCAATATCTACAGTTTTTTAGTCGCACTACTTGGATCAGTTGTGCTTTTGGCCATTATAAAGGCTATACGGCATTAGTTTATATTCAGACGCGAACTCTTCATGGTAAAATCACATATATGTGTTATAGTCAAATTGTGCCCAAAAAAACTAAAACTATCTTCATAATTGACGACAATGAGCATATTCTAAAGCCTCTGAGCACGCTTCTTTCAAGCTTTGGATACTTAGTTAAAACGACAACCAACGGCAAAGATCCCAAAATTACGAAGAAACCCTTTGCAAATTTAATTTTGCTGGATATGCGCCTAAAGGATATCGGCGGACAGGATGTTTGTTTAAGAATTAAGGAGAACAAAGAAACGTGCCATATACCTGTTATAATGTTTTCAGCTGATAACCGGGGTAAAATTATATCAAAAGGAGCTGGAGCCGATGATTTTATAGAAAAACCGTTTGTTATGGCCAACCTTTTAAAAAAAATTGAAAAACACATAAGTTAATATAAATATGCCGCAGAGCAAAAAAGGCAAATATAGCGCGAGACTATCAAACGCGAAAGAATCTGGAAGTCATGAAAGTTTTAGAACCCATGATAGCTTTTATCGTATGATGGTGGATAGCCTCAACGGATATAGCGTGTTTACCACCGACAAAAAAGGTAATATTAGCAGTTGGAATACCGGCTCAGAAAAATTGTTTGGGTATAAGGAAAAAGAAGCAATTGGAAAAAATTTTTCAATCATCTTTACCGATGAAGATATAAAAAAATCTATTCCCCGAAAGGAGCTTGAGATGGCGGAAAAAAAAGGCAAAGTCATTAATGAAAGGAATCATGTTAAAAAAGATGGAACAATTTTCTGGGCGAGCGGATTGGCTTATCCCCTAAAAGATGAAAAAAGCATCCATCGCGGTTTTTCTTTTATTTTAATTGATCACTCAAAAGAAAAGGAGCTCGATAAAAGAAGGGACGACTTTATTAGCACGGCAACTCATGAGCTTAAAACTCCAATTACGAGCATGAAACTGTTTGCAGAAATAGTTCAAAGACAAACAAAGAAAACAGGAACCAAGGCAGAAAAAGAATCGGTTAAAGAATTAAGCATTCAGCTGGACAGGCTTACAGCTTTAATGAACTATTTGCTGGATGTTGCAAAAATACAGCAAGGCAAGCTGGAACTCAACAAAACATCTTTTAATGCCAATTCTTTTATTGAAGAGACCATACTAATGATAAAAAATATCTCAATAAATCGCACGATTAACTTTACAAAAAATACGGATAAAAAAATATATGCAGATAAAGAAAGACTGACCCAAGTATTAACTAATCTGATTTCCAACGCCATAAAATATTCTGCAACCGGCAAAGAAATTATCGTAAATAGCGCTCAAAATAAAAATAATGTTGTTGTGAGTGTTCAAGATTTTGGATTGGGTATTCCAAAATCTGAACAAAAATTGGTTTTTAATCGCTTCTACCGGGCGAACAGCGCAATTGATCACGACATAGGCGGAATAGGATTGGGCTTATATGTGGCTAAACAAATTGTTCAGGCGCACCATGGAAGAATATGGGTCAAAAGCGTTGAACAGCAAGGATCTACCTTCTACTTTTCAATACCAGTGAAAAACCGCCTTTAATGGGGCGGTTTTTTATTTTTTAGTAGTGCGTTTCGGGATAATTTTTATATTTACTATCTCCTTTTTTACTTTTAGTTTCTACTGCCGGCAAACGGGAGAGCCATGATATAAACGGAATGCGATGCTTGTCTAAACACCAAGCGCCATCTTTTAGTAATGGCAGTTTCTCTTCTTTAAAACGGTCTAACATAGCAAAGGTGCATTTCAGGTTTGAGGGAGATAGCTTATTATGCTCTTCTAAAAATTGTTCTCTGCTGATTAGTATCATAATTCATTATACAACAATTCTGTCCAAAAATCAACCCCTCGCGTTTAAATACCTATTTAGATAAATTATCGGATTTTATTGCTTCAAAAGCCTCTTTTACTGTTGTCATAAACTGTGCCGGGAAAATAATCGTGGAGTTTTTTTCAATGCTTATTTCTGCCATTGTTTGCAAGGTTCTCAACTGCAAGGCAACGGGGTGGGCTGCAATTAAGTCTGCTGCCTGACCCAGCTTTTCAGCAGCTTGAAACTCTCCTTGAGCTGCAACAATTTTTGCTCTTCTCTCCCTTTCGGCTTCAGCTTCTTTTGCCATGGCTCTTTGCATGTTATCGGGTAAAATAATGTCTTTAATTTCTACTGCGGTTACTTGCACTCCCCAGGGTTCTGTGTGGCTGTCTATAACATTTTTTATCTGGTTGTTAATGTCAGAAGTCTGTGACAAAAGCTGGTCTAACATAAACTGTCCAACAACGTTTCTTACAGTTGTCTGGCTTATCTGGTTGACTGCGCTAAACACGTCTTCAATGGCAATAACCGCCTTTTTTGGGTCTACAACGTGGTAATACGCAACCGCAGCGATATCAATGGACACGTTGTCTTTTGTAATAATTTTTTGAGAAGGAATGCCCATTGTTACTGTCCTAAAACTGACTTTTACCATTCTTTCAAAAACGGGAATCAGGTAAATAAGACCCGGACCTCGGATAACAGTCTGTCTTCCCAAAAAGAAAATGACCGCTCTTTCGTATTCTTTGATAATACGAATCCCCGAAAGGCCGACAACAACGATAACGCCTAAAATATAAAATAATAGTATGCTCATGTTTTAAAATTGAATATTAATAATATAGTTTATTACTACCCCTTTCCGGATAAAAATGCAAACCCTGCGCTTTTACCGGCCAAATACCCAGTGCTCCAGCAGGCCTGCAAGTTAAATCCTCCTGTTTTGCCGTCTACATCAATAATTTCTCCGGCAAAGAACAGATTATTTATTATTTTTGACTTCATTGTTTTGTGATCTATTTCCTTTAAAGACACTCCTCCCCTCGTTACCATAGCCAAGTCAAAACCCAAAACACTCTCCGGCGTAATCTCAAAATTTTTAAGAATTTTTACCAATGCTGACCTTTCTAATTTAGACATATTATTTGCTGTTTTATTTTTATCAATGCCGGCAACGCTTAACAAGCATTCTGCCATTCTTTCCGGTACAAAAATAGATAATATGTTTTTAGTTGTTTTGCTGATGTTCTCTTTTAAAACATCTTCAAGGCCCCCCAAAAGCTCTTCTTGATTTAATAAAGGAAAAAAATCAATAGACATCTTAACCTCCCCTTTTTCTAATAAATCTCCAACCAAACCGCTAATGTTTAAAATAGCAGGTCCGCTTATGCCAAAATGAGTAAAAATAATTTCCCCGTATTCTTTTAAAAGCGGCCTCTTTTGAAATACGCTGATTTTTATCTCCTCCAAGCTTATTCCCTGCAAGTCCTTGACCCAGGGTTCTTTTAGTTTTATAGAAGCCAAAGCCGGTCTTGTTTTTACAACAGTGTGTCCCACTTTTTCAGCCAATGCGTATCCTGATCCGTCAGATCCTGTTTGGGGGTAAGATTTTCCGCCGGTTGCTAAAATATATTTTTCGGCAACAATATTAAAATTCCCTTCTGGACCCCTTAACACTAAACTATTTATCTTTTTGCCCCTTAAATTAACGCCCGTAGTTTCTGAATCCAAAAATATATGCACATTATTATTAGCTAAATATTTGTTTAAAATTTTTAAAACACCTTCTGCTTTAAAATCTAACGGAAAAACCCTTTTATTGTTTTCTACTTTTGTTTCAATTCCTATTTTCTCAAAAAAACTAATGGTTTCCTTGGGCCCAAATGTAGAAAAAGCATGAAAGAGGAACTCTCCATTATTATAGTTTTTTACCAGCTTTTTTAAATCAAATTCAGCGTTGGTGATGTTGCATCTGCCATTTCCCGTCAAAAGCAACTTTTTGCCCAATGCGGGATTTCTTTCCACTAAAGCAACACTCAGCCCGAGTTTTACGGATTCTATTGCAGCCATAATTCCAGCGGGGCCTGCGCCGATTATGGCAACATCAAATTTTTCTGCTTTTGACATGTTTAATTACTTTCTAAAAAAGGTAACTTTGAAATAGGAAGATAAAGACTGGCTAATTTTTCAATCTCCCTAACCTTTGATCCTTGATCGGGCAAGCAAAAAGAGATTGCTTTGCCTTCCATGCCTGCCCTGCCGGTTCTCCCAATGCGATGGACATAATCTTCCGGATTTTCGGGCAAGTCAAAATTTATAACCAATTCAATGCCTTTTACGTCTATACCGCGCGAAGCAATGTCTGTTGCAACCAGCACTCTGTATCTGCCAAGCTTAAATCCTTCCAAGGCTTCTTTTCTTTGCCCAAGCGTTCTATTGGAATGAATTTCTGCTGCGGATATTCCAATATAACGCAACTCGTTGCAAATTTTTCTTGCGTTATGCTTAATTCTTAAAAAAATCAAAACACTGCCCTTGTAATCCTGTAACAGTTTTTTTAGCAAGCGCATTTTTTGGTCTTTTCTGACCACAAATAATTCATGTTCAACATTTTCGGCGGTAGTTCCGGGCCTGGCTATTTCTACTCTCACGGGGAGTTTCATATGATTGCTGGCAATTTTTACAATGTTATCTGGCATTGTTGCTGAAAAAAGCATTGTTTGTCTGTCTCTGGGCACCACTTGCAGTATTTTTTTAATCTGCGGGGCAAAACCCATATCAAACATTCTATCAGCTTCGTCTAAAACCAAAATTGAAACATCGTGCAGGCTCAAAACTCTTTGCTGGATAAGGTCATTAATTCTTCCAGGAGTTCCAATTACAACGTGCGGGTTGCTTCTTAGCGATCTCACCTGATTATAAGTTGAAGCTCCGCCAATTAGTACAACTGTTTTTAAACCAAATGCTCTTCCTATCTTTTGTATGCTTTCTTCCACCTGTAAAGCTAATTCGCGAGTTGGCAAAATAACCAGCCCCTTGCCTTTTTTATTTGTTAAAATCTGCTGAACCATCGGAATGCCAAAAGCTAAAGTTTTTCCTGTGCCTGTTTGGGCTATGCCAATAACATCCTTGCCCGCAATGGCAACTGGAATTGCTTTATGCTGTATTGAAGTTGGAATTCTGAATCCCAATCCCCAAACTGCGTCAAGAAGTTTTGGAGCTATGCCAAGACCGCCAAAGGTCATCTCTGTTTCTTCTAATATCAATTTTTCGTGCTGTATGTTTGTCATAAAAAAATATGCGGCCGACTTTACTTTTTTCAGGCCACATATTAATTATACACCAAAATAATACAAATGTCAAACAAATACTAATTTTTGTGTCCGTAATCCTTCAGAGACTTTTTAGCTTTTTTTATAAACTTCCCAAAATTTTTTTCTTTCTCCTTTTTTTCTGTTTCAGACATTTTGTAATATTCAGACTCTTTTTTTAAGTTTAGATAATTTTGATGCCGGCTCCTGTCTATTTTTCCCGATTCTACGGCGCCTAAAACCGCGCATCCGGCTTCGCGCACGTGCGTGCAATCTTTGTATTTGCATTTTTCGGCCAAAACAATTATTTCATCAAACAAGCTGTTTATGCCCTCAACAGCATCTGCCACGCCAACCTCCCTCATGCCCGGGTTGTCTATTACAACACCTCCGTTTTCCCCGCCTGCCGGCGAGGCAGGCAAAAAATACATTTGCCGGCCGGTTGTAATATGCTTTCCCCTTTCAGAATACAAACTGATATCCCCGGTATTTATTAAATTTTTGCCAAGCAATTTATTTATCAATGAAGACTTCCCCACCCCGGAAGATCCCAAAAAGCAATAAGTCTTATCTTTTTCTATATAATTTTTCAATTCACGTAGGCCCTCATCATTTAACATGCTTGTGGCAATGACATCTACATCAGGAAATCTTTGTTTTATTTCTTCCAGCCTTACTTCTAATTCTTCTTTAGAAATCAAATCTGTTTTGTTTAAAATAATAGCGGGCTTTACGCCTCCGTCCTGCGCTATGGTAAAATATCTTTCAAACCTGTTTAAGTTGTAATCTCTGCCAACCGACTGCACTACAAAAGCAACGTCAATGTTTGCTGCAATAATTTGCATTTCATTTTTTCCGCCTATTCTACTCCTGTCTTTATGTGTTTTTTTTATTACTGTTTTTCTTGGTAAAATTTCTCTGATTACCGCCTGCTCCTCGGGCAGCTCATCAATTACTACCCAATCCCCCACAGCAGGGTAATCCTCCCGCGAGGATGCGTCAAACATTTGTTTTCCGGTTACTCTCGCCAAAAACTCTCCTCCGCCAGCAGGCGAATTCTTTTTTACCTTATAAGCTCCTTTATATTCGGCAATAACTCGTGCTTTGTTTTCAAAGTTTATATCTTTCATATTATTAATTTTACACTGAAGCCCTTTCTGATTTTTTAAGGCAATCGCAATCAGACTTCTCCGGAATATTTTTAATAATCTCGTTTATCAAATTCTTTAACTTGTCTATGTTGCCAGAAAAATTTACCAGAACCTGCTCAATAGAAACGGGGTTTATTTTTGATTTGGCATAAATCCCAACGTCGTAATCTGTAACCAGAGAAATGTTCAAATAACACATGCCCAATTCCAAAGCCAAAACCGCTTCCGGATACTGTGTCATATTGACCACGTCTCCGCCCATGCTGGAAAACCACATGCTTTCTGCCAAAGTGGAAAATTTGGGCCCCTCCACCACAACCACTGTGCCCTTTTCATGGACCGGAAGCTTAAGTTTTTTTGCCTGAATCACGGCAGTTTCCCTTAATTTTGGACAATAAGGGTAAGCGACCTCAATATGACTGACCTTCGGACCGTTGAAAAACGTGTCCTCGCGCATTTTTGTTCTATCAATAAACTGGTCGCAGATTACAAAGTCTCCTGGCTTGATTTCTGTCTTCAAAGAACCCACTGCCGAAGGGGCAATTATCTGCTCCACCCCAATCTCCTTTAAAGCAGCTATATTTGCCCGATAAGGAATCTTATGAGGAGGAATCTGATGGTTTTTCCCATGCCTGGGCAGAAAAGCAACCCTCCTGCCAAAAAGATTTCCTATAGTAATCTTATCACTAGGCTTGCCGAATTTTGTTTTTATTTCAACCTCCTTGGCGTTCTTATCAAAAAGCTTGTAAAACCCAGATCCGCCGATTATTCCAATTTCAGCTAATTTTTCTGCCTTCGCAGGTTTCGGGCAAGAAACATATTTTGCCAAAGACCTTATCTTGTGGCCTCTAATTTTCTTTCTTCCGTTTAAATAAGCAAGCTCAATTAAGAAGTCCACTCCGACAATTTTCCCTTTTAGTTTTTTTACCATATCTATGGCCGCCTTCATTGTTCCGCCGGTGGCCAAAACATCGTCCACTAAAACAATTTTTTCTCCGGGAAGAATTGAATCTTCGTGCATCTCCAAAACATTGCTCGCATACTCAAGTGAATATTTTTTAGAAATTGTTTTAAACGGCAGCTTGCCCTTTTTTCTGACAATCACTAATCCTGTTTTCAGCCGGTAGGCCAGAGCTGCCGCAAAAATAAAACCCCTTGCGTCAATCCCTACAACCTTCTCAATTTTTTTGCCCAAATAGGGAGCCGCCAGGGCGTCTATTAGCGAACCGAAATCATTTTTATTGCCCAGCAAAGGAGTGATATCTTTAAAACTTACTCCTTTTTCCGGCCAATCGGGGATTTCCCTTATATTTGATTTAATTATTTTTTCTATTGTCTCCATATATTTGCTGTGCTATTAAATTTGAAATATCAACATTGGAGGCACCGCTCCAAATTGTGTTTGTTAGAAATAAACCATCATAAATATTTTTTATTTTTTCTATACCCTCTTTTAAAACTCCGTGAGTGGCTACGGCAACCGTTTTAGCTGCGCCCAATTCCCGGCATTTTTTACAAACACCAACCATCGTTCCACCGGTTTCAATCATGTCGTCAACCACTCCCACCGTTTTTCCCCTAATGCTTTCTCCAAAATTATTATCGCAGGTTATTTCAATATCATAAGAGCTATTCCTTTTTTTTGAAAACCCTGGCAAGTTGTTTCTTCTGGCGCATCCGGCATCGGGGGCAACAAAAAATATTTCGGGGTATTTTTGCAAAACAGCTTGTTTTAACACATCCATGCAGGATACATGCTCTATGGGGTATTTGCCGGCCCATTCTCTGCCCTTAAAGTGTGCGTCTATAATATATATTTTCCGGACGCCATAATAACTAATCCATCGTTTTATAAGCGCTTCTGCAATGTTTAATTCCCCATCCAAAAAAGCTAAATCTTGCTTGCCATAAGGAAAATACGATATGAAAAGTTCAACGTTATTCACCCGCCCTTCTTTTAAAATTTCAAGAATAAATTCAAGCTCCGCTATGCCGTCGTTCGGATTAGGCGCGCCGGAATGCAAGACAACTGTTTTTTCTCCGCTAAAACTGCCGACATTCACATATGTTTCCCCGTCCGGGAAAAACCTCTTCCCGTCTTTGTTCTTTTTTAAAAAGTGAACATCAAAATCAGGATTTTTGGCTAAAATTTGAGCAAGGTTTTCTGCGCTTGAAGTTGGGATAAGATTTATTTTCATTATTTTACCGGGCAGCCTCCGGCTTTTATATCTCCTAAATTATTCCAGCTCCCTCCGTTGTAAACCTTAACATATCCGTTTGCCTCCAGAATTTGTTTGGCCACCGAGCTTCTGCTCCCAGATTCACAGCACACAACCGTGGGAACATCTTTTATGAGCCAAGACATGGCGTCTTCAATTTTGTCTAATGGAATATTCAGCGAGCCTTTAATATGCCCGTTTTTATATTCGCCTTCGGTGCGCACATCAATTATCAGCGCTCCATTTTTAATTATCTCCTCCAAATTTATATCCTCCATAAAAGTTAATTTAATAAAAAATAGTTCTGGTTCTGTGATAGGGCTTAGCCTGGTCCTGCACGCCCTGGCTAATAAGCCAAATAGTATTATCAACTTCGCTTGCCGTAAGCTTTTTTAATCTTTGCTTTAAAAGCTCCACGGCCCAAATAGTTCCCGCTCTAATCTCAATTTCTTCTCTGCTGTCATGGGGTAATTCTATCATGTTGTCTACTTTTTCAGCAAGAGATTTTTCATACTCAAGAATTCCAAACATTCTCAAAACCTGCGGAAGCTTATAATCTGCGCAGGCTGTAAGTTTATCCATATTTTTTATTTCCGGCATCAAATAATATGCATCTATAACACAAATTTGAGCGCGCTTTAAAAACTTTACTTTATTTCCGCCAAAAGGTGATATATCTCTAAAAGAAGGGAAATTTTCTAAAATAGAATTTACAATCTTTGCTGAGTCATAATTATTTAAAGCTATCAAATCAATAAATTGTCCGTTAAATTTTTTCTGAAGCACTCTTCCCGCTTCTCTCAGGTTTTCTTGCCGTTCTTTTAAAAGCGGCATTTCAACATTGTCCTTGCCCCTAAAAATATTTTTAACGTCTTCAAGTTCAATCTTGCTTAAATATTCGGCATCCAGAATTGGAACATTTTCTGACAAAGCTCTTTTAAAACAAGCGGCCAACCCATACCACCCGCCCGGCGTTACATTTCCTTTTGGCCATTCAACTTCCCATTTTGGCTGGTTTTTCCCGGGCCAAAAACAAAAGTTGACAACATCCTGTATAAAAACAAGCTGTACATCCCTTTTAAGATTTCCGGTTGAAGCAAAACCGGTTAAATCTTGGCTATTTAAGCCTTTACCAAATCTGCTGTTTATTTTATCTGCCAAGCCCGATATTTTATTTTCATTGATTTTCACAAACTGCGCATTTTTTACAACAGGCTCAACAGATGATAATATTCCAAATGGATCCATATTTTTATTATATTATATTTAACCCTATCAAAAAACGGCTCAGCCTGGTAGAGTGAGCCGTTTTTTAGAAGACCTATTTTGTCAGTTCAACCATTATGCTTTCCAACGGCATGCCGTTATATTGGTATTTGCTTATTTCCGGATTCTCGTGTAAAACTTTCACTTTGAAACCCGCTTCTTTAATTTTGCTTAAATAATCATCTCTTAACAAAGCTCCTGCAACGCAACCAGAAATCAATTCTTTATTATTTCTTTGTTCCTCTGTCAATTCCTTTAACAAAACGATATCTGAAAGATAAATTCTTCCGCCTTGTTTTAAAACCCTGTACGCCTCGCTGAAAGTTTTGGCTTTATCTGGCGTCAAATTTATGACGCAGTTTGTAATAATTGTATCTACTGAATTGTCTTTCAGTGGTAAATTTTCTATTTCTCCAAGCAAAAATTCAACATTATCAATGCCTTGATTTTTGGCGTTTTCTTTTGCTTTTTCAATCATTTCTTCTGTCATATCTACTCCAATGACTTTTCCTTTGCTCCCAACTTTTTTGCCGGCTAAAATGGCATCTATTCCTGCTCCGGATCCCAAATCTAAAACAATATCCCCTTCTTTTAGCTTTCCAAATGCTAAAGGATTTCCACAACCCAGGCCAAGGTTGGCCTCGCCCACTATTTTTAATTCTTCTTCAGAATAGCCAATGCTTTTTGAAATATTTTTTGCGCTATTACAACCGCAGCTGCACCCGCAATCTGAAGTTGCAATTTTTTTATACGCGTCCTTAACTATTTTTTTAACTGTATCTTTTTCCATGTTTATATATTACCAAAATTTTAAAATAAAAAAAGCCCCGGCCGGTTAGGGTCGGGGTTTGCAGACTTTTCAGTCCGCCATATGAATCTCTACTTGATGTAGCCTCCACTCTGGTGTTCCCAGAGATTGGCATACACGCCTTTTTGGCCAAGGAGTTTTTGGTGCGTACCGTCTTCCCTGATAGATCCGTTATCCATCACGATAATCCGGTCCGCGCGAT
>Ga0247841_10006497_pt1 | contig 17992 bp, 12 predicted proteins | sample LaCruzMarch2015__2_FD_192410 | JGI IMG/M metagenome (GOLD analysis project Ga0247841, IMG submission 192410) | Freshwater microbial communities from meromictic Lake La Cruz, Castile-La Mancha, Spain - LaCruzMarch2015_18m | ecosystem: Environmental > Aquatic > Freshwater > Lake | place: Spain... | reverse complement strand
AATCACCATTTTTACCTATCCAATTCCAAACCCATGAAAAAAGAGATCATTGAACTGAACATCAGCGAGTACCTTGCCTACATCCTGCTTTATGTAAACGATGAGGGGTACAGAATGAATTGAGTGGTCAGAACCACCAAAATTTGCTTATCTTTGGTGAATCGAATCACCAATTTGGTCAGATTCGTTTTCAATACCTTGATAGACAATGGAAAAGCTTATCGAAAAATCAATTAAAAGCATTCAGGCTGTTCAGTATCCATATCAGCGCGATGTGATCGGAAAGATCAACTGGGATTGGCGGATGAATGGCATCATTGGTGCCAGGGGCACAGGAAAAACTACCTTGCTGCTTCAAAAATTGCAACAATTTAGAAAAAATGGGCTTGAGGTTCTATATGTCCGTCTTGATGATCTTTATTTCGCCGACCATCGTATCTATGATCTGGCCGACTCCTTCCGGAAAAATGGAGGAGAATATCTTTATATGGATGAAGTCCATAAATACTCCGGTTGGGCCAGGGAATTCAAGAATATTTATGATTCAATGCCGGAATTGAAAGTGGTTTTCTCCGGGTCTTCCATCATTGAGTTGACGGAACAGGACTCAGATTTAAGCCGCAGGGCATTAATGTATGAGATGACCGGGCTCTCTTTCAGGGAATATCTGCTAATGGCAGATATCCTCTCATTACAGGCATTTCCTCTGACGGAAATTTTCCAGGATCATGTAGACATAGCTTCCGGAATAGTCAAAAATATTCCGGTTTTACAACACTTTTCATCTTACCTGAAAAGTGGGTTTTACCCGTATTTCCTGGAACCAAACCGGGATTATTTTATGACCCTTGAACAAATCATACGGACTGTTATGGAAACCGATCTAAGGTTTCTTGAAAATTTCGACACCGCCCAGAGCAGAAAAATGTTGACGCTTTTAAAAGTAATCGCTGCGTCGGTCCCATTTAAGCCCAATATTTCAAAAATCAGCCAGAAAACAGATTTGCATCGGCAAACAGTCTTGCATTATTTACAATATCTTGAGAAAGCAAGATTGATAAAACTTGTCAATCAAGCTGAAAGGTATATCAGCCGCCTGCAAAAACCCGATAAAATATTTCTTGACAACCCGAATTTGTTTTATGCCCTGAACCCTGAAATGGTGAATACCGGGAATATGAGGGAAACATTTGCATTAAATCAGCTCTCTGTAAACCATGAGGTGTCTCTGCATGAACAGGCAGACTTCCTTGTGGACAATAAATTCGTAATCGAAATCGGTGGTAAAAACAAAGACACCAGGCAAATCAGGGATCTTAGTAATTCTTTTTTATTCCAGGATGACATGGAAATAGGGCACCATAACAGGATTCCTTTGTGGTTATTGGGATTTTTATATTGATAAGCATCATTGCCTTGGATTTTTGCAGATTTTGGAGTATTATTGCTTTATATTTTTACATTTTTTATGACTGGGTGACTGGGTGACTGGGTGACTGGGTAACTGGGTGACTGGGTGACTGACAATTATGAAAGTAATTAATAAATAACGACCATGTTTAATTCAGTGGCATTTAATGTAGTAATAAGCCTGGTATTCATTTACCTTTTGTACAGCCTTCTGGCAACTATTCTTTCAGAACTGATAGCCACCTGGCTTGGCCTCAGGGCACGAAACTTTAAGGAAGCCATCGACAGAATGCTTAACGATGCAAAGGAGCGTGGCCCCTTATATAGATTCTGGGATTCTATGAATTTCATGAAGAACCCGGATAACAAGGTAGTCAAAGCTTTTTATGATCACCCGGAAATAAAGTACCTGGGAAGTTCCGGTGTATTTAAAGCGCCTTCATCCTTTAAATCGAGCAGCTTTTCAAAGACGGTTATGAGCATGCTGTTTGGTAAGGATGCAGTCACCCCGGAGATCATAGAGTGCAAGATGAAAGATTTAATTATTCTTGTTAAAAATGAGAAAGGAAAGACAGAGGAAAGGAAGTTAGATAAGGAAACTGCAGATTATATACGCAGTTTATGGCAGGATGCGCAGAAAGATATTGCACAGTTTAAACTGCAGCTGGAGGGGTGGTTCGACCGGACCATGGAGCAAAAAACGGAATGGTACACGCGAAAATCACGAATTATTACACTTGTGCTGGGTTTTTGTATGGCCTGGTTTTTTTATGCCGACACCTTCGTCATTATTTCTAACCTCTCTGTTGACAGGGATGCCAGGGAAAAAATGGTCAGCATGGCCAATGCCTATGTCCAGAACAACCAGATTGCTCTTGATACTTCAAAAGTCAAGTCCGCTAAAGAAATAAATGACTTTAATGCAAGACTTGATTCGCTTTTAGTTATTAAAAAACAACTGGAAACCGATATTATAAATACCAGGAGCATCCTTGGATTAGGCGGATGGCCGCCGGATACGGTAAATGTGGTTACAGATCTGAAAACCAAGGAGAAATTCTATACACCGCCAATAGATGCCGCGTCATTATCGCGTGCTGACAAAAATGTTACAAAAGGTAAAATAAGTTTTTCATCCGGTGAAAAACTCTGTTACTTATTCCGGCTGTTATACCACCACTTTTTTGGGTTTCTTATCACGGCTATTGCTATTTCACTGGGCGCGCCTTTCTGGTTTGATCTGCTTAATAAAATGATGCAGCTGAAGACATCCAAAAAAAATGAAACCAATGGCACTGACAAAACACCTGAAGCCAATACCCAACCCATTGTTGTTAATATAAAAAGTAAGTCCGGCGAGGAGGCGGTAGGATAAATCATGGCTCGGTTGATCGTTACCGTTAATAAGCTCAACAAGCGCAAATCGATACCAGCTAGCACCAGCGATAAGACAGGTATTGCAGGCGAGGTTTTAAAAGGATTCAGCTTTGAAGGGGTTGAAGTAACTGATAGCCCCGCCCCTGCTCCTGAAAAATGGTACAAAGACAGGGACGGGTATTTTTACTGGGGCGGAGGGGTCAGGGAGATTCCTGCTTCTGCTGAGAAACCTCTGGTTATAAATATATTAGATAAGAAGGACTGGGGATTTATTGATTTCAAAATTGATGAACTATGGCAAATATCAAAAGGCAGCAACATTAAAGTAGCAGTGCTTGATTCAGGGTTGAATTATAATGCGGATGACTTTAAAAATAATAGCAGAATCTCTTATTACAATGCATTCAAGGATTCCGGAATTAAAGCTGATTGCCTTGATTCACAAGGTCATGGAACAGATTGCGCAGGCATTTTATGTGCGCAGGGCAATGTAATTTATGGTGTCGCTCCCGAAATAGATTTCTTATGCATTAAAATCAATAATGATACAGGCGGAACAACTTCAAAAGAAATTCTGAAAGGACTGGAAAAAGCGGTCGCGCTAAATTCGGATGTAATATCTTTAAGCTTCAGTATTGCAGAGAATGATCAGTATTTTAATAGTATTCATGACAAGATAAAAGAAGCCTATCAGAAAGATATTGCTGTTATAGCTGCTGCCGGTGATAGCGGTTCTTTAGCTTTTCCGGTGAATAATTATCCGGCCTCACACCCAGAATGTCTTTCAATCGGCGGAATTGACAGGATGCGAAAAAGAAGCAAGGCTTCAACAAAGAGCATTTATCTTGATCTGATGGGACCCGGGGAGGATTTGATTTCAATCACAAATCCGGGCATCCCGATCAGCGGGACGAGTTATGCTGCGCCTTTCGTTGCAGGCGTTGTCGCCATATTAAAGTCAGTTGCAAAAAGCAAAAATCTGTCCCTGACAAATATTGAATTGCATGATATGCTTAAGAGAAGCGCGGATAAAATCGTAGGTGGAAATTATAATCTTATCGATTATGGATTTGGAATTCTTGATCCTGTGGCAGCCATGAACCTGTTACTTAAAAAATGAAAAGTAATGATGAAGAAGATTGTTTTATCCGGCTGTTTAATCATAATTGCTATCGGCACCTTTGCCCAGATAGCTTATTATGATGCTGTTGAATTATCAAAGTACATCGACCGGCAGGCTTCACCTCCGGTTTTTAAGAACGATACTGAATCATTGACCGCCATATCTGAAATTCTGCTGAAGTATTGCCAGGGGTTTGACGGCGAACCTGGCATTCAGGATATTATCAGTGCATTGAAAACACCTTCACCCGAAAACATCAATTACAATCCTTTCCTGTCCCCATATCTTGATATTCAACTCTATCAGGACTTTAGAAATATCTCTGCAAAGTCGCTGTTATCCTCCGCAGGCAACTTCAATGTCACCAACTTTGCCGACGGTCTGGCGAAATTTCTGGTAGAACGCAGCAAAGAAGAGCTAAATGTGGCTTTTTTCCGTCAATTTCAGGATTTTATCGGGAAATACCCCGAAATGCAGATCCTCTTCCCGACAACGCAAAATTTTCTTAAAGAAATAGTTTCCTACCAATATACCGCCATGCTGCCTGCCTTGAAAGCTGCTTTTCAAAAGGATCTGAATGCGTTCACCACCAATCTTCTTAACCTTCGTTACAGAAATAATTATGAAGGATATGACACTGATAGCGTTATTAAAAACAGGGCCGATAATATAATCGCATTTTTTCAAACACCTGCAGGCAGGTCTGTTGCAGGAGCTGTGCTGGTTGCAGATGGTCTCGTCAAAGGTGACCATGCGGCCAATATCATCAGCAATCTTGCAGGTGATGATATTTGCAGGGAATTTCCCGACGAAAACTTCTCCAATTTAATCCGGATGGCCGACATTGTATCACAATCTTTCAGAAGCACTGATGAAGGAAGGGTTTGGGTCACTAAACAACAGGTCGGTGTTCTGGTGAAAGATGAAATTGCGTTCAAAATATATCTTGGATTAATTTATGCCACAGATCAAAAAAACACGATTAAGGTCCAATTCACAAAAGACGGATCAAAAATCAGCCTGAAAGAAATATTCACCAACATCAGCACTAACTGGATATCTGCTGAATCAGTCGATTTCAGGTCGAACATTGTTCTCGTCGCGAATACTATGAGTGAGGTGGCAGAAAATGCTGAAAACATCCTGGCTGCCAGACAACAAGGCGATCAGGCTTCTATGCTTGTTTTCGCTGATTATACCTCATCAATGGCCGGGTTACTTAAGCAGTCAGCCGGTTTTATTACCATTGTTTCCGGCAGTAATTCTTATCCATCTTACCCTGAAATATTGACATTCTGCGATGTCATCGATGATGCCGCTGACGCCTGTTATGACTTGAAGTCGCAGAATTATAATGCATTGGTGCTTCATTTATCCTCAATTCTGGCAGATATTTTAGGATCTAATTATGATTTTAAAGATCAGTTTATTAAATACGGTACCTTTATGGCAAGTATCGTTGAAGCCGACAATTCCGACGAGGTTAAAGCTGCCATTGAAGCAGCCGTTTTACCTGTCGGCAGTTCTTCCATAAAAAGAGAAACCGATTTTAATATTTCGCTGAATGCTTATCTAGGACCCTACGGTGGTGCCGAATATTTACCCGCGCTTAAGGAAGATCAATGGGCTCCTGCCTTAGGAATAACAGCACCGGTAGGGGTTGCAGTCAGCTGGGGCAATTTTGGAAAAGGTAAAACCGGATGTCAGGGTAAGGTATCGGGCGGTAAAAGCCTGACCCTTTTTATACCGGTCATTGATATCGGCTCCATGGCAAGTTTCCGTGTGGGGAATGACAGCAGCGAAGTTGCATCCGAAGTCAAACTTGCTAATATCATATCTCCCGGACTTTATCTCTATTATGGATTCGGCAAAAGCCCCATATCCATAGGATTAGGAGGTCAGATAGGCCCCCAGTTAAGAGAGGTGACTGCATCGGATATCAATATTGATAAAAATTATTACTTCAGGTTTGGATTTAATATCGTGGTAGACATTCCGTTTTTTAATTTGTATACGAAGAATTGAGAAGACAGAATACAGAATACAGAATACAGAATACAGAAGATAGAATACAGAATACAGAATACAGAATACAGAAGATAGAAGACGGGATTTTGAACTTTGAACTTTGAACTTTGAACTAGAATTTAACCCCTGCTTCAATCATAATAAACCTACCAGGGCAAACCGCACCTTTGCTGTCATAGTAATCAATATTAAAGATATTTTGTGCGGTCAGGCTCAGGTAGAAGTGCCTGAAATCTTTCCAGACTTTTACATCCATCGTGGTATAAGCCGGATATTGATCCGACCCGACAATTTCATCGTAAACGTTCTGATCGTTCACCCATCTTTTTCCTGTATATTTTACAGCTAAACTGGCATTAACAACCCGGTTCGACCAGGCAGCAGTAAAAGACACCATATTCGCCGGGACATCAATAAGGTGTTTTCCCGATAAATCAACCTGGTCTTCGGAGTTACGCGGCTCATAATCACTGATCTGCGAATGAGCATGGGCATAGTTGGCCATCAGACTTAATCCGGGAAGCACATCATAAAACAATTCCAGTTCAATGCCAAATATATTCACGCCGGTGATATTTTCAGGAATATAAATCGGCCGGTCACCAAAACCCATATCGATGGAATCCCCTGAATTAATATAGTAAATGAAGTCGTGCCCCAGAGAAAAATAAGTCGAAGCGGAAAACATGATCTTAAACGGAAGCATCACATCCCCGCCCAGTTCGAAATTATCCAGGGTTTCGGGACCCAGCTCACTGTTGGCAACCTTAAATCCTCCCCTGATCCTGCCTGACCGGCAGAGATCATCCAGAACAGAAGGGCGAAATCCTCTGGCATAGGAGACGTAAATGCGGTTATTTCCTTCAAAGCGATACTGCGCGGAGAGCTTAGGGCTAAGGGCATTCCAGCTATAGGTCGATTGCGCGCTGTCAACATAGGATTTCATAAAGGAGGTCTCACCTGACGGAGTTTCAATGATAAAGGCCCCTTCGTAATAATGGGCATAATCATAACGCAGGGCTGCGATCAGTTTGAACTTATCACTGAAAAATGACATTTCATCCAGGGCGAACAATCCCAGCGTGTTCATTTTCCCCCGGTTATCAACGATATCGGTAGAAGTGAAATAAACATCCTGCGCATCAACACTTCCCTGCTTTAAATCAGCTCCCGCGGTCATCTTATGATGACCGGAAAGTTTGAAAGAATATGATAAAAGTCCACCCAGGTCAGTCCGGACTGATAACACATCATAAAATGTGTAATCATCCTTCATATACTCATTCACCTTTTTATAATCTTCAGTAAAATAAAATAAGCTAACGTTCCAATCAGCGTCCCCTTTTTCGCCATGGTATTTACCACGGATGTGATAGGTGTCGTGATCGGTTGTGTTGCCTTCCGGCTGATAAACTTTCTCACCGGTGCCCTGCCTGTCGTTAAAATTTATGACATCAAGTTCGATGAAATTATTCGGTTTGAAATCATAACCGAGCTTCACCCCGCCGCACCATTCTTTCATGTTGGATTTGACAATATATGGATTTGCCGCCTGGTCGGCTTCAGATTGCGTGATGTATCCTTCACTTTGAAGATAATGGCCGCTGAGGCCCCAGTAAAATCCTTTGTTCAGGCTGTCGTTAACCCTGCCGGAAAGCGCCAGCCTTCCTCCTATCGTATTATAAGTTCCGTATTGCAGGCCAAACATCCCGCTGAACTTCTTCTGAGGTTTGCGGGTGATAATATTTACGGAACCGCCCATGGCATTTCCTCCGTAAATCGAAGAACCAGGCCCTTTCACCACCTCGATCCGGGCAATATCGCCGGTATTGATCAGGTTCCAGTTCACTGAACCTCCATCGGCTTTATTAACAGGGACACCATCAAGCAGCACCAGCACTCTTCCCTGCTCTTTACCATCCAAGCCCCGCATCGTAACAGTCGATTTGGATGAGAATATACCGAACGGCCTGCTGACATTCACACCCGGAAGGTATTGAAGATATTCATCAGTAAATTGAACCGGAAGTGATTTAATCCGGTAAGAAGACAGCAGGTTAATCCGTGTCGGGACATCCCTTACAAAACTTTCTGTTTTCGTCGCCGAAATCACCACTTCATCAAGTATGATACTGGAAGAAACAGAGTCACTTTCCTGTGCAACAAGCCCTGGATGGCAAACCGTAATAAAACTTAACGCAAATAGAAGCCGGGCAATAGGAACTGTCCTGCACTTATGGCTTTTCCAATCTTTTATTCTGACAGATTTCATTCGCCACATTTTTATTGCTGGATTTTTACTGCGATTTCCATTGATCCGTCTTCCTGTTCGTCAGCCCTGATGACTTTAACCATTCCGTATTTTCCACCGGCTGTTTTAAATGGAATGATCTTACCGGTGTAGCAGAATTTACACAAGCCGCTGACATTTTGCGGTTTATACCCTGCTACTAAAAGACTATCATTCTCAGCAAGATCAAATTGTTCAGCCGAAACCAGGTCATTGTCACTCGTCTTATAGTCGTATAATGTTGAATTTTTTATGGCCCAACCGGCAAACATGGGATAATGAGTCATAGCCGAAGGGTATGCCGGGCAGGTGAGGGTGGGTGAAGGGCTGCCGGAAGTGACATAATAAAACGCCGCCAGGTCGATTTCATGCTCATGACCGGCAACATTTCCCTGTGGATAAGCCATCCCTGAATCGAGATCAAGAAAATGCAGATATTGGCTATTGGCTGGATAACCAAGGGTGATGGAAGGGAAAAACCGGATATCCCCGTATGCCGATCCATCACCTTTAAAAATGATAAGTGAGATAGAAGCCGTATCCCTGTTTTCATTCATGATAAAGAAATTCCAGATCTCCTGTTCATCGTTGCTTTTCACATAAACAAGTGTCGTGTCAATCCCGCCTTCAGCCACGAATAATCCTTTATCAAGCTCCGTGATACTTTCCTGTGATAATATCCTTTTTACCCGGAAATTTGTTATGGCAGAACCTCCGCCAACGGCTGAAATACCAAATTTAAGCTGTCCGCCGACCGGAATATATGCTCCATCAGCGATAAACTCATTTCCCTGCTTGAGAATAATAAAAGGAAGTTCTCCGGTTGCCTCCTCTTTGGTGCAATAAGTCATTGTAAACATCAACAACAACAATAAACTTAGCTTAATACACGTAATTGAGATTAGTTTATCATTCAATCTCTGCGTAACGCTGCATATACGCTGTACAACTCCGTTTAACAATGAAATGCCCATTAAATCAATTAAAATCTATTTCTTAACTTTCACTTCAAAAGCAACCTTGCCATCAGCACCCTGAACCACTTCAGTCACTTTGAAAAGACCATAAGCCTCAACCTGTGTCTGGAAAGCATATATATCATCGATCTTCAGGTCTTTTGCTTTCCGGAAAGCATTGGCCGTATCAAACGATGTCACGATCAACTGGTCTGTTTCTTCCAGCGCATTAAACTGGACCGCTGTCAGCGTGGTTTTAGTGAAATAGGTGGTGTTTTTTGTTGTCCAGTTCTCAGGAGCGCTGGTCCCGGTAAAAATATCAGTGATATTTGACCCTGGTGAAGCAATTGCGATGTTATTCCCGTTGTCTGCCTCGTAAAAACAAAGAATGTCGATCACTCCCTGGTTCTGTGAAGCAGCATCCATCGTGTAAACCTTATTTTCTGAAACAGAATAAAAACCACCGTTTGTCACGTTTTCCTGTGCACCGATAGTTGCTTTTTTTACTTCCGGCTCATCGTCTTTGTCGCAGGATGTAACTAAAAAAAAGGAAGCTGTTAAAAGCACCAAAAAATAAAACACTTTTTTCATAGGATTTTAATTAAGATTAATTACCGATTTGAATTCGATATGTTAATTATTGCATATCGGTTGCAAATATATAATCTACTTTAACTCAAAATTAAACCGGGTAAAATTTATAATCATTCCAAAGTATTCCGAGTCGGAACAGATCCTGTACCGATTCTTCGGTATTTGCGAATTATAAGCTGCTGCTCCTCCCGGCATAACTTTAAAAAATAATAATTTCTTAATCAACCCAACGTTATATAAAAAGGCTAAACTGCTAATTTTAATCCTTCTTAATATATCTTTTATGAAAACCATTTACATTGTGCGGCATGCTAAATCATCATGGAATGCGGTCGATATGCCTGATGAACAGCGTCCGCTGCTGGAGAAAGGCAAGAAGAGAACCAAAAAGGTCATCGATTACTTTCATGAAAATCAAGTCAAGGTTGATTACATCATATCAAGCCATGCCGTAAGGGCACAGGAAACGGCCAGGTTGCTTGCCCACGGTTTAAAATACCCTGTTGAGCGTATTAAGATCGACTCACACATTTATTATACCAATGGCGATGGCCTGTTGAACCTGTTTTATGATCTTCCTGACCGATACGATTCGGTCATGATTGTGGGGCACAATCCTTCCATGACCGATTTGATCAATCTTTTCCTGGTTTCCCCGGTAGATAATCTACCGACATCAGGCGTCGTATGTTTTTCTTTTGAAACGGATGATTGGGCTAAGGTGCCGGTTGCAAAGCGGAAAACGAACTTCATTCTTTTTCCAAAGGAAATGACTGATTAACGGAGAATTCTTATTAACCCCACCCCTTCCCCTCCCCTGCTAGCAGGGGAGGGGTTCAGGGGTAGGGTAAATTAAAACTACTTTAGTTCGAAACAAGAAATCCCTTTGTACAAACTTCAACTTCATTAACTTTGTAATTTAGAAACTATAGCCTGGAGAGCAGGCTGAAATATTTATGATATTTATGGATGATTCTAATCAATATTTTTTTAATCGTGAGATAAGCTGGCTTCATTTTAATGAACGGGTATTGCAGGAAGCTATGGATAATGCTACTCCCCTGTTGGAGCAGGTGAAATTTCTAGGCATTTATTCAAACAACCGCGATGAATTTTTCCGGGTCAGGGTAGCCACACTGAAGCGGATGATCAAACTCCAGGAAACAGAGCCTGTACCTGATCCCAAATATAATATAATACTGGAACAGGTACTGGAAATCGTCGCCAGCCAGGAGAAACTGTTCATCAAGGCTTATAACAAGGTCACAAAAGAACTTGCCAGAAACAATATTCACCTGGTCAATGAAAGGCAGCTTACCCCCATCCAGGGAGCTTACGTAATGCAGTTTTACAGTGAAAAAGTGCGACCGAACCTTTTTCCGCTCATGCTCAATAACGTTAAAAGCTCTTTATCCCTCCAGGACGCCTCCATTTACCTCACCGTAAGGCTCAGGAAAACGCATGAGCCTGAAACCGAGGAATATGCTCTCATCCAGGTGCCTACGGATGTGACGGGGCGGTTTCTGACCCTACCCGAACATGGCAATAAATCTTTCGTCATTCTAATGGATGATGTTATCCGTTATTGTCTTGAAGATATTTTCTCAGCTTTTGGATACGACCGTTTTAATTCTTACACGATTAAATTCACACGTGATTCGGAACTGGAAATCGATAATGATGTATCCAAGAGTTTCCTGGAACTGATCAGTGTCAGTGTGAAGAAACGTAAACTTGGGGAAGCGGTCAGGTTTGTTTACGACAACTCGATGCCGGAGGATCTGCTGAAAATTCTGACTAAAAAACTGAATATTTCCAAGAAGGATACGATAAGAGGAGGAGGCAGATATCATAATTTCAAGGATTTTATGGAATTTCCAAGAATCGGTTCCGATAAGCTCCGGTATCCACCTGCCCCTCCAATACCTCACATTGCTCTGACTGATCACCACAGTATGTTCGAAGCGATCAGGAAAAAAGATGTCATGCTGAATTTCCCATACCAGTCGTTCCAGCATATTATCGACTTATTAAGGGAGGCATCTATCGACACTGAAGTCAGATCCATCAAGATGAACTTTTACCGTACCACACGTAATTCAGCCGCGATGAATGCCCTTATTAACGCTGCACGCAATGGTAAATACGTTACTGTTTTCATGGAGATACAGGCGCGTTTCGACGAAGAAGCCAATATATACTGGACCCGGCGACTTCAGGATGAAGGCATAAAGGTCATCCAGACTATTCCAGGTTTTAAGGTCCACGCCAAGCTGATCCTGATCCGGCGACGCGAAAATGATGGAAACCAGCTTTACGCGAATGTCAGCACCGGAAATTATAACGAAACCACAGCAAAGGTTTTTTCCGATTTCAGCCTGCTGACCTGCGACCCCCGCATCTGCGACGATGTTTACAATATTTTTGAACTCCTGGAAAGCAAGTTTATTTTGCCTACTTTCCAGACACTAATCGTTTCACCTTTTCGCGTAAGGGAGTTCTTCATGAATCTGCTTGACATGGAGATACAAAATGCTCATGAAGGTAAAGAAGCCTGGGCCATTATCAAGCTAAACAGCATAGTCGACAGGAAAATAGCTTTAAAACTTTATGAAGCCAGCCAGGCCGGCGTTAGCATCGACCTCATCAACCGCGGAATTTGTGTGCTAAAACCAGGGATTCCCGGTGTTAGTGAGAATATTCACGCTTTGTCGATCGTCGATAAATATCTTGAACATTCGCGGGTATATGTGTTTTGCAATGGAGGCGACCCACGCTATTTTATTTCTTCTGCCGACTGGATGCCCCGGAATTTCGATCATCGCATTGAGGTCGTCTGCCCTATTTTCGATAAAGATATCCAGCAGGAGCTTTGGGACGTTTTACATATCCAGATGCGCGACAATGTCAAATCGCGATACCTCGGACCAGATAAATTGAATCAATACCGGGTAACTGATGATCCTGTGGCCCACAGGGCACAGTTTGAGATTTATGAGCACTATAAAGACAAAACAAAAATTCAAAAAACATGAAGAAACAAGAACCGAAAAGTGTGAATAAAAAGAAAAGCCCGGGGAAATCAAAAATTTCAGGCGGCAGGAAAATTGGCTATATAGTCGCTATCGTCGTAATGATCGTCCTTATTTATATTTTAAGGCATTTAAGGGAATGGGGACTAACTTTTCTAACGGAAGACTTCAGCAAATGTCTTTTTTATATCGAGCTTTCTATTTACATATCCATCATTGCACAGGCGCTCTTCATACTTTACGATAACCGCTGGTTCAAGCATCTCATACAAGCCATCACCAATATCGCCAGCGGAGTGGCATTGATCATGGTTTATGTCATTTTCCCTTTTGCTATAGAAGATGGTACCTGGATCAAGTGGATCAAGATCGGTATCCTGGTACTTTTCGGCCTGACGGTCATCAGTATCATCGTCGAACTCTTCAAAGGTTTCCGTGATTTAGGGAAGGACCCGGAGGCGGTATAAGGCAATTTATATATTTCTGCCAGGAGATTCCTCGTCGCTTCGCTCCTACCAATGACAAGTTACATCACTAACTGGCTATCTAAAAGCAACAACACTCCGAAGGAGTGCAATATGAATAGCAAGAACGGGGAATAGGATGATAAGCCCCTCCCTTTGATGATATATCTCATCGAATATCAGTTTCACAGGGAGGGGTTTGGGGAGGGACAAGCATGTTCCATTTTTCATTTTTCATGTTGTATTTTGCATTTCATTGATCATTTTCCATTTGAAATGGCATGTTTGAAATGAAATGCAAAATGAAAAATGCACAATGCACAATGGAACATTAATCCGGGCCCTCCCCTTAACCCCCTCCCATGCCAATTTCATCTGAAAAATATAGATTTTTGTGGGAGGGGAAAATACATTATGATTTCACGTCAGCTATTCATATTGCACTCCTTCAGAGTGCTATTTCTATTTGATAGTCTGTTAGTTATGTAACTTCTCAATGGTAGCGAAGCGAGGAATCTGCTGGCATTTTCGATCCCAAGTCGTCATTCCAAGCGAAGCAAGGAATCTTTCGACTAATTTTTCGATCTTTGTTCAAAATTAACCCCATGCCTTCCCGTTTCCAGAACATCATGGTTCCCAACTTCCTTCCCTTTCTTCTCTTTGCACTTTGCATTTTGAACTTTGAACTAAAAGCTCAGTATTTCACCATTGGCACCGATCCGGCTTCCGTTAGGTGGAATCAAATCAAAACAGCAAATTTCAAGGTTATTTATCCTGATAACATGGACTTCCAGGCGATGCACCTCGCCAATACACTTGAATATTATCGCAGCCCGGGTTCAGTGTCACTTGATGCGGAACCGGGCAGATGGCCGGTGATCCTGCATAACCGGACGATCATTTCCAATGCTGTCACCCCTTATGCGCCGAAGAGGATCGACATGCTCACCACAACGCCGCAGGACAATTACGGGCAGAACTGGTTCGACCAGCTTGTGATCCATGAATTCAGGCATTCCACCCAATACTCTGCAATAAACCGGGGGCTTACAAAAGCCATGTCCATTCTTTTCGGCCAGCAGGCGGTTCCGGCCGTTATGGGACTTTTTGTTCCATTCTGGTTCATTGAAGGCGATGCGGTTGCGATGGAAACAGCGACCAGCCAGACCGGCCGTGGCCGTGTGCCTTCTTTTGAAATGAAACTTCGGGCCCAGTTCCTGGAAAAAGGGATCTTCTCGTACGATAAGGCTTATAATGGCTCTTATAAAGATTTTGTACCGGATTGGTATGAACTGGGTTACCTGCTGGTCGGTCAAACCAGGATTAAATATGGCAGTGATACCTGGAGCAATGTGATGAGGAAAACGGGCAATATCCCGTTGGTGCTGGTCCCTTTCTCCAATACGCTTTATAAAGAAACAGGTTTTGGCAAGAGCAGGTTGTATGATACCATCACTTCAGAATTGAAACTATCCTGGCTTGATGACGATTCAGGTCGCACGATTTCGCCAGTTCAACCGTTAATAACAAATAGGGATAAATATTACACCAACTATACTCAGCCCGCTGCAATTGCAGGCAGCCGGGTGATTGCCATTAAATCATCCCTTGAAGACATTAGACGGATTGTCGTGATTGATTCATCCAGCCAGGAATACATCCTTGTTTCTCCCGGTTACATGCCTGATGAATGCCTGTCTGCTTCCTCAAACCTGGTTTGCTGGGCAGAGATGGAACAGGATCCGCGGTGGAGCCTCCGCAGCTATTCAGTCATCATGACCCATGACCTTCAGACCGGACTGACCAGGAAAATCACGAAAAAATCAAGGTATTTTGCACCTGATCTTGATCATGCCGGGCAAAAAATTGCAACTATTGAAACCGACGAATCCGGCAAGAATTCCATCGTGGTATTGGATGCCTCCAGCGGAGAAACCATGCATCAGTCGCCGACACCGGAAAACTATTTTCCCTCCTTCCCCGCCTGGTCATCCGACGGCGAAAAAATTGCGGTCATCCTCACCAGGGATGAAGGCAAATGCATTGCAATCAATGAACCAGCTACCGGAAAATATGAAATCGTGCATTCTTTTTCGAATTTTGAAATATCCAAACCCTGTTTCTATGGCGATTATCTTTTTTTTACCAGCGCCTACACCGGGATTGATAATATTTTCGCCCTTGATCTAAAAACCAAAAAACTGCTACAGGTCACATCAGCCCGTTTTGGCGCGACCGATGCAACAAGTTCTCCCGATGGAACAAAGTTTTATTATTCCAATTACACCGCAAACGGCTATGAAATTGTCTCTTCGAAGCTTGAACCTGGAACCCTGGAACCCTGGAACAATGGAACCCTGGAACCCTGGAACCCGGAAAACAATCACATATACAAACTTGCTGAGCAACTTGCTGATCAGGAGGATTTTATATTCAAGTCTGAGGATATTCCGGATTCGGCTTATACGATCAAGCCTTATCGTAAAGGGCTCAACCTGTTTAACTTTCACAGCTGGGCTCCCCTATCGTTCGACATCGATCATATGGATATTAATCCCGGCGTGACCCTTCTTTCGCAGAACCTGTTAGGCACCAGTTTCACAGCATTGGGGTATGAGTATAACCGGAATGAAGCAGCGGGGAAGTACTCCCTGAAATACAGCTACGAAGGATGGTACCCGGCAATTGACCTGGAAACCGAATACGGGCTGCGGCGGGGTACATACCAGGATACAATTTACTATGACTATGATGAATTTAACTTAAGTGGCTGGGTCAGGGTGCCTTTGAACCGGAATGTGAAAAGCTGGTTTATCGGCATACAGCCCTATGCCGGGTACAGTTATATATGTCGTGACATGAACCCGGGCATGGAAGTAAAGTTCAGAAAAGACCATTTTCATTCATTGAACACGAAACTTTACTTATATGCCCAATCACGCATGTCGGAACGCGATCTGAATCCCCGGTGGGCACAATCGATTGATATCAATTACCGGCAAACCCTATTCGAAGCTGATACCGCCAGCTCCGTTTTTGCAGCTGAGATGAGCCTATATTTCCCCGGGCTTTTTAAGCACCACAGCTTCAGAATTTACGGAGGTTACCAGGAACGGATTACGGAATATTATCCATACAGCGATCAGATTGTAATTGCCAGGGGGTTTTCAGGCATTTATGCCGGCAGCATGTTCACCGGTTCTATCAATTATGAATTCCCGGTTTTTTATCCAGACTGGCATATCGGACCGGTGTTATATCTTAAAAGGCTTAAAGCAGGGATCTTTTATGACCACACCCTCACCTTTGATCATGAGCCATATCAGCACTATAATTCAATCGGGTTAGACCTGACCCTGGATTTTCATCTTTTAAGGCTTTTTGCACCACTAGAAGCCGGACTAAGAACAATCTACTTAGTTGATAGTAAAACTGTGAGGTTTGAGTTCATATACAGGCTAAACTTAAGCTATTAATTCCAAAGTCCAAGCACCAAATTCCAAGCACCAAACAAATTCAAAAACTCAAAACTATAAATAGTCCCCAACTTAAACCTTAACCCTTAAACCTTAACACTATCTTTTCAGATTCCATCCAAAGGAAAAGTCAATCATACCTATAATCCGGTTTTTTTTTTCAACATCCGGGAAAAGCAGGCCTTCACTGGCGCCCGTATTATAAAACCCTTCATTTTTCAGGTCGAAGGCAATACCGGGCAGGATGCCAAGGTTGAGGTAGAAATTCTTTCTGGAATTCCACCGGTATCCTAAATTTCCATAAACTGCCGCAGCCATACGGGTTTGCTCGTATTCATAACTGGAATTCATGTTATGAAGCCCTTTCTCATGAATGAATTCTCCAAAGAGGCCATAATAGATCAATTGTCTCTTTGATTTGATCGGGATACAACCTTTGAGACCAATTCCGATGGCGCCGCTGGAAGGGTAGTATTTGCTGTCGTTCTCAAAGTTGGTCCACTCGTAATTGCTGGCAATACCGGCATAACTGTACCTTAACATCGGAACGAGATAAAGGCGGCTGGCGAGTTTGAACTCCGCCTGGATTATAGGCCCGTAAAGCGCTACGCCGATCAGGTTGAAGTTCATGGTAAACCCGGGCAGCTCAATCTTATTTTTGAAGATAGAACCTGACTGCTTTGGATGCTGAGCGTATGATTTGTGAATGAGGGCAGAAAAAACAAAGATAAGGAGGAAAATGGCAGTTCTTTTCATAAGTATGCTGATAGACAGTTTGATAATGATCCCTTTCGAAAGGAACCGCTAAAGTTAACTATTAATCCCGGAAGCCGGTTGATTTTCTGAAAATATTAGTACTTTTGCATGTTCATTCACACCCACACTTCACCTGCACACTCACACACAAACCCACTTCGGGGTGTGGCGCAGCCTGGTTAGCGTGCTTGACTGGGGGTCAAGAGGTCGAGAGTTCAAATCTCTCCACTCCGACAAAAAAGTCAGCAGTCGACAGTCATCAGTCGGCAGTTGACTTTTTTATTGCAAACATTTTTCTTAACAGACCTCTTACTATTCATATCATCTCTTTAAAATCATTCTACAAGGCAAGCTGATCGTGGGATTCAGGAATTACTCAATACACTGAGTAAATTTACTCAATACGTTGAGTAATTTATTATCTTTGTAAAAAAATTTAACCATGTTTCAGCGTCCTTATTATTCCAGGATCGAGAAGCGGCTTGG
>Ga0247841_10006495_pt1 | contig 17996 bp, 15 predicted proteins | sample LaCruzMarch2015__2_FD_192410 | JGI IMG/M metagenome (GOLD analysis project Ga0247841, IMG submission 192410) | Freshwater microbial communities from meromictic Lake La Cruz, Castile-La Mancha, Spain - LaCruzMarch2015_18m | ecosystem: Environmental > Aquatic > Freshwater > Lake | place: Spain... | reverse complement strand
ATACCCTGCCGAAGTTCTTCCCGATGTTTATGACAGCCGCCGGAACCATCAAACCAGCCAATTTGCTCATCCTTGGTGCCGGTGTTGCCGGGCTGCAGGCAGTTGCCACTGCGCGTAAACTGGGAGCAGTGGTGTATGTGTTCGATGTTCGTGCCGCTGTGAAGGAAGAAGTTGTCGGGCTGGGAGGTAAATTCGTTGAAGTGGAAGGCGCTACCGATGATAAATCAGCCGGCGGCTATGCCGTTGAGCAGACCGATGAGTTCAAGGCCCGCCAGGCATTGGCCATTCATGATCAGGCTGTCAAATCGGATGTCATCATTTGTACCGCACAAATTCCGGGCCGCAAGGCACCAGTCCTTATCAAAAAAGAAACCGTGGAAGCCATGCAGCCTGGTTCCGTTATTATTGATCTGGCCGCCTCTACCGGAGGAAATTGCGAACTGTGCAAAAATGACGAAACGTTTATCCACAATGGTGTCAAAATCATTGGAAACTCTCAGTTGCCCACCGACATGCCCACCGATGCCAGCCGTATGTACGGGAAAAACATGATCAATTTCCTGAAACTTATCATCACCAAAGAAGGTGGATTGAACCTCAATTGGGAAGATGACATTGTGAAAGGAACTGCGGTAACCCATGGAAAACAGATCGTTCACGAGAGGGTAAAAGCAATGATAAAGTAATGCGATAATTAGCTAATGTGCTAATGTGACAAACAGCTAATTTTCAAATTTTCAAATCAACCAATTCAAAATCAACCAACTATACAATTATGGAAGAAGTATTAAAATTCTTCATGGAATACAAGGACATGATTTTTATCATTGTTCTTTCGATATTCCTTGGAATAGAAGTCATTTCGCATGTTCCGGCTGTGCTGCACACACCGCTCATGTCGGGAAGTAATGCAATCCATGGGGTTGTGATTATCGGGGCAATCATCGTGATGGGCCATGCCGAAAACACACTCTCCCTGATCCTCGGTTTTATAGCCGTAATACTCGGTACGCTTAACGTAGTCGGTGGATTTGTGGTTACCGACCGTATGCTCGAAATGTTTAAGAAAAAGAAAAAATAGGAGGCTGTACCATGGAAGAAATAAATAAAATAATCGAGTTTACCCAAGAAATCTCCATCCTCGAGATTTCCTACCTGCTGGCCTCCATACTCTTTATTCTCGGGCTAAAGAAACTGAGCCACCCTGCTACGGCACGTTCAGGGAACCTCTGGGCAGCTGCCGGTATGGGAGCAGCCATCCTGTTTACCATCCTTTTCCATCAAAAAGAAGGGCAACCCATCGGAAATATAATTTGGATCGTTGTTGCGCTTGCAATAGGCTCATTTATAGGCTGGTATGCATCGGTCAAAGTGAAAATGACCGCCATGCCGCAAATGGTTTCCATTTTCAATGGAATGGGTGGTGCCTGCGCCGCGCTGATTTCGCTGATGGAATTCCCTAAAATGCAGAACATGCTTGCATCGGAAGGCGCTACGCATATGCTTGGCGGTGAAGGCATTGCCATCTTACTTGGTTTGATGATAGGGGGCGTTTCCTTTGCAGGAAGCATGATAGCTTTTGGCAAACTCGATGGACGCATAGGCGATATAAAACATCCCATATTAAGAATTGTAAACCTCACTTTCCTTGTCGTTTTGCTGGTTGCTTTGGTTCTCATCCTGTTTATGGAACCTAAAACCGACAATAACCTGCCTATTTACCTGTTTGCTTTTGCCGCCTTGGTTTATGGCGTAACCTTCGTCATGCCGATCGGTGGTGCCGATATGCCGGTGGTCATCTCCCTGCTTAATTCATTTACAGGGGTAGCAGCAGCTATGGGCGGTTTCCTCTATGGCAACCAGGCCATGCTGACTGGCGGTATCCTGGTAGGCTCTTCAGGGACTATCCTCACGATCCTGATGTGCAAGGCAATGAACCGTTCGCTCCTGAACGTGATTATCGGGGCATTTGGTGTTGCAGGTGCAGGTGGAACTGAGGCTGCTGACAAGACCGTGAAGGAGATTTCACTCAGCGATGCTGCAGTATTATTAAGCTATTCTCAGAAAGTATATATCGTACCAGGTTATGGGCTTGCTGTTGCCCAGGCGCAGCACCTCTGCCATGAACTTGACAACCTGCTCACCAGCAAGGGCGTTGAGGTAAAATATGCTATCCATCCGGTGGCAGGCCGTATGCCGGGACATATGAACGTATTGTTGGCAGAAGCCGATGTTCCATACGAAAAATTAGTCGAAATGGAAGACGCTAACAACGAAATGGGCAATACCGATGTGGTGATCGTGATCGGAGCCAACGATGTGGTGAACCCTGCTGCCGAGGACGATCCGTCAAGCCCGATTTACGGGATGCCGATCATCAAAGCATTAGATGCCAGGAACATCATCGTGATGAAACGCAGCATGGCTGCCGGTTATGCCGCCATTCCCAACAACCTGTTCTACCATCCGAAAAATCGCATGTTGTTTGGCGATGCAAAAGCTACATTGCAGAAATTGGTCGCTGAGATCAAGAGCTTGTAGGAAGTTTTCCCTGCTAAAATTCAGCCAAAAATCCGGTTAGCAAATCGCTTGCCGGATTTTTTTGCCTATTTTTAATAGCAAATACGCCTTTGCTAAAAGCAAATTAATACTTTTGCTATACATGTTAAACAGCAATCAGGATAACAATGAATTCAAATTCCAAAACTCCCAATAAAGCAAAACCAATCGCAAAGAGCAAACCAAACCCTGTGGTACAGAAAAAACAGGATTTCCGTTGGATGCTTGCTGTTTGTATTATCCTTACATTTATTGCTTTCGCTCCTGTTTTTAAAGCGGAGTTTGTAAGTTGGGACGACCCCGATTATGTCACTGATAACCGGACCATCCAATCGCTTGGCAATTTCAAAGAAATTGTTTCCACTCCTGTGCAGGGCAACCACCACCCGCTCACTATGCTCTCTCTCGCGATGAATTATGCGGTTTCAGGCAAAAATGCAACTTCCTACCATTTTGTAAATCTCTTGCTTCATTTGCTGAATGTCATTTTAGTCTTCTTCTTCATTTTGCGGCTTACCGGCAAAAAACACTGGATAGCTTTCATCACGGCTTTGCTGTTCGGCATTCATCCCTTGCATGTGGAATCGGTCGCCTGGGTGGCTGAACGAAAAGATGTGCTTTATACTTTCTTTTTTCTGTGCGGGCTTATCTCATACCTGAAATATATTGAGAAAGGCAAACTTATGAAGTTGTTGCCTGTGCTTGGGTTTTTCATCCTTTCCCTGCTCTCAAAACCGTCAGCGGTAATCTTTCCCGTAGTTTTGATGGTTATTGATTTTTATTACGGAAGGCATAAAAAACTGCGTTCATTGTTCGAGAAAGTCCCTTTCTTCCTGCTGTCGTTGGCGATGGGGATACTTACGGTAAGTGCGCAAACCAATACCGGGGCCGTTGCCGATGCCAATCAGTTCCCAGGGCACTTCAGGTTCTTTTTTGGCTTCTACGGACTCATGATGTATGTTTACAAGACTATCTTGCCGGTTGGCCTTTGTTCCTTTTATCCTTTTCCTGCCATTAACCAAGCCCTTCCGGCAGAATACTACTTATCACTCCTTTTTGGGGCAGGATTGATAGTTGCTTTGATTTTAACTTTTAAAAAGCATAAACTGATTGCATTTTCATTACTCTTCTACATCGTTAATTTGTTGTTGGTCTTACAGTTTATGCCGGTTGGAAGTGCAATCATCGCTGACAGATATACCTATTTGCCATTGGTTGGAATTTTTATCATTCCCGGTTACTTTTTTCAGAAATGGTCCGATCAACATGCAGGGAAACCACCTTTGACAGGACTTATCCTGTTGCTGATGGTTACCTTGACTTTTACTGCCCTGGCTTTCAAACAATCTGCCACCTGGAAAGACAGTGCTTCCCTTTGGGACCAAACCCTTTCGGTAGAACCGGGAAGCAAAGCCTACACCAACCGCGGACTTATTTATAAACTGGCCGGCAACCAAACCAAAGCACTCGAAATGTACACCAAAGCCATAAGCATGAATAAAAAAGAAACCGATGCATTGGTGAACAGGGGCAATATTTATTTCAACAACAAGAAGTACGATCTGGCAATTGAAGATTATAATAAATGCCTGTCAATTGACAGCACCGTCCAGCTCGCCATCGAAAACCGCGGGTCAGCGTATGGTTTGCTCGGGAAATTTGAACTTTCGCTTGCCGACATGAACCGCGCTTTACGCCTCAACCCGAAATCTAAAAATGGTTATGCAAACCGGGGCGCATTGCTACAATACATGAACCGTCATCAGGATGCCATTGATGATTTTTATCGCCATTTGCAGCTTACCCCCGATGAAAGTGGTGTTGTCTGGAATTCGATTGGTGTTTCGTATCAGGCATTAAATCAGTATGATAAAGCAATTGAATGCATCAATAAAGCAATGACGCTTAGCCAAAATGGCGCGTTTTTCTATAACCGTTCGTTGTCATACTTTAAAATGGGCAACAAAAAGCAAGCCTCGGCAGATATTGAAAAGGCTATCCAATTAGGCGCTCAGGTTGATCCGAAATTCCTGCAGCAACTCAGGTAACAGGAATCGGAGGCAGACAGAAAATAAATCGCACAAAAAAAGCCCCGCCGGATGGGCAGGGCTTTAAAGAATAATGTTCTGTATATTAAATTACTTTAACATTTACGGCATTTAATCCTTTTTTTCCTTCTTGCAGATCAAAAGACACCTGATCGTTTTCCCTGATTTCATCAATCAAACCTGATACGTGTACAAAGTACTCTTTGTCTGATGCGTCATCTTTAATGAATCCAAATCCTTTTGAATCGTTGTAAAATTTTACTGTTCCTTTACTCATGATATTTTTTTGTTAATTAAATTTCCGCAAAGGTACACAATTAAATCAGTTATTACACTTATTAAAATAAATATATAAATAATTATCACTATCGGCAATATCAGAACAATAAATGCATTTGTGTTTTTGAATAAGCTGTATATTTACTGCATGGAAAGACAATTAATAAACCATAACTGTTTCAGAATTAAGTGCCATAAGGGTGGTGATACATTTATTAGCCCCCATATTAAAATGATATTATGATAATAATTAAAAATTATTTAAAAACAACTTTTAAGCCAGACAACATACCAAGTTTGGTCAAATACACTGCAAATAATTATAGACCGTATGACCCTGGACAGTTTCTCTACAATCTTGTAATAGACTTTCCTAATGAGACAAAATTTTCTGACAAGTTTATTGAACTTATATATACGACACTCATAGCATGGAATATGAATCAACGGGGAGCTAAACTGAGTGACTTTAACACTTTTAAACAATCATTGCTTGAACATGAAAAAACAATTAAATTGCTTGAAATAAACAGAATAGACAAACTTTCAGACATAAACGGCTTACAAGAGATTATAAAATCCCTTTTTATAAATCTCCAACTTGTTGCTAAAGATAAACCCAAGCTTGTAACATTTTCAAAAACACTTCATTTTTTTCTCCCAAATTTACTAATGCCAATTGATCGTACATACACAATTAAGTTTTTTTACAACAATACAAATGTTCCTCAAGGAGACGACAGCCAATTTGCTATGTATTTTGACATTTTCAAGCAGTTTGTTCAACTCGCAATGTCTTACAATTTTAATAATCACATTGACAATAACTGGAATAGAAACATTCCAAAAATAATAGACAACGTAATAATAGCTTATGTAAAAACAATTTGAAAAATTGAAATATGAAAATATTCAACATTAAAGTTACAGAATACGGTATAAAAAAAGGAGAAAAAGTTTACCCTTCTCATTACACATGGGATTATTGTACTCAAAAAAGGATACCATACATAATGATTCGGGAAAAAATTAAGTATTCAAATATTGACTATGATTTGTTTACAGTAGATAATGGGCTGTTATTTAAAGAAGGTTTCAGTATCATTGAGCATTGGTGGAAAATATATGAGATTTATGTTAATTCTTCATCGTTACCTAAAGAAAAAATACCAAGGAGAATTATAGGTAGCGTCACTGACAATTTCACTATCTTTAAAAAAGACCAAGAATCAATGGTAAATATTCTTATGAAAGAAATTGAAAAATTCGTGAATGATTATGGAATTATCGATGCCAAACGCAAAATGTATTATGACCAAATAAAAAAAGCCAACGAAATTAATGAACGTCGGAAAAAATATTTAGAAGAATTAAGTAGAACAAAAATAAAATAAAAAAGAAAGAAAAACAGTGGGCCAACATGCTTGTAAAACCAACGTTGCCAATGGTTATTTGCTTATGAAGATTAGTATGGTGTTGGTTCTACAGTCTAAGCGTCAGGCACTGAAGCGCTGATCCCGTTTTGTTATTTTCAATCGCTTCGTTGATATTTCACATAAGACAAATTACTTACATCTAATAATACAGATCCATGAAAACAAACAAAAAAATCCTCATTACAGTTGTTCTCATCGCGGCAATATCCATTATTTCCTGTAAAAAAGATGACAACACTCCTGCACCGGCAAGTATCGAAATCAAGCTGGGTGCCATCCTCGACCTAACCGGCGATTACTCTGAATCGGGTTTGACGGGTAAAGCAGCCATTGAACTGGCCCTGGAAAACCTCAACGAGCGGTATGCCTCTGTAAGTTCGCCACTTTGGTTTTCGGCCACCTATACCGACACCCATATGGATACCAACCTTACACTTGAGGCAGCGAAAGCCATGTATGCCGACGGGATACGCCTTCTGGTAGCGGGACCGGGCAACAGCACGGAACTGAAGTCAATCAAGCCCTATCTTGATGCAAACAAAATGCTGGCACTGACTTGTTTCAGTTCATCCCCATCGCTCGCAGTTCCCGATGATTATGTTTTCCGGTTGATTACCGATGACAATGTACAGGGGCAGGCATTGGTAAAAATGATGGCATACGATGGAATTAAGGCGCTGATACCCATCTGGAGGGAAGATACTTATGGAACCGGCCTTTACCAGACTTTAATGCAAAAGTTCGAGGCCCAGGGCGGAACGGTACTGAATGGAATCAGTTATCAGGCAGGTGCTGTGAATTACCAGGAAATGATCGGGCAAATCGCTGCACAGGCTAATGCGGCAATCGCCAACTATGGCGCATCAAAGGTTGCGGTTATCCTGATCACATACCAGGAAGCTGTTGATTTCATGAAGGCTGCCGCAGCGGAAAATGACCTTTCGCTTATAAAATGGTATGGTTGCGATGCTAATGTTCAGAAAGCTGCTCTGACGGCCGATCCGGTTGCCGCATCGTTCGCGAAGACTGTACGTTTTCTGGCACCCATCATGGGCATTGGCACGGCGGGACAATTCCCGGCATCTGCACAGGATCTTTCCGATCAAATCCTTGCCAGGACAGGATTACAGCCGGATGCCTATGCGCTCACAGCTTATGATGCCGTTCAGATTTACGGGCTTGCTTACGATTTGGTTCAATCCTACGATGCATCCCGGATTAAAACCATTTTGCCTGCCGTGTGCGAATCTTATAATTACCTGGGTATCTCCAGAAAACTTAATGCAGCCGGTGACCTGGCTAAAGCCAACTATATTTTCTGGACTGTGAACGCGATACCCGGAGGTTTTGCATGGGACAGCTATGCCACTTACATGGCCACCGGGGATAATATCATGATAAAGGGAAAGCATGGAGATTGATCCGTTTGACGTGTTTTCGGGCGCATGTCTGATGCCCATAAATGGCACTTCTCGATTGTATCAAAAAAGAAGGTAGAAGGTAGAAAACTGAATTTAAGAAACCTGAAAACGTCCTTATAAAAAAAGTGATGGAAAAGTTAAATCAATTGGAATATATCAGACTGCTCAAACTCAAGTATAGGTTGTTTACCGATACGGAAAGAAGGGAATTTTTATTGCAGGAAATCGAGAATACCCGGAAAAGGCTGTTAGATGAAAATGATACGTTGTACGCAAAGATCTTTAGAAGGACATTCAGATGGTCAATAGTAAAATTGAACGTTAGAAGGCATATTTCCATTGGGAATAGCAGCTCGAATATTAAAACGGTTTTGTTGGGGATCATAGTCTATTCAATCATCGTTTTCTTTTTCGGGATTTGCGCAACAGTTGTGTATTCAATTAATAATACGACAGAGCTAAATCTATGGCAGCCAAATGGATTGCTTCATTTTGTACAAGAGAATGGTTTGATGCCTTACTTCTTATTTGCCTCAAAACACATTACCACACAAAGTTATCTGATCGGGTTGATCGGAGGTTCCGGAGCAGTTGTGAGTTTAATAAAAAGATTTGATGCGATACATAAAGTTAAATCGTCCTTTTGGGTATTGTTTTCAAAAGGGCTGTTCAACCCTGTTGTCGGTAGCTTGTCAGCCATTGCTGTCGTATCATTTATGAGCAATACGATTGATGGAATTTACCTTTTTGCTGCTGCTTTTTTTGCTGGTTTCAGCGAAAGGATCCTTGAGAAATTTGAAAACAAGTTCCTGGAAAAATAATTCAAAGCACCCGGCAAACATTTTTACTCACTTCGAGAATAGCTTCGCGAAAGAACAAGATTGTTCACCAAAAATGATAGTTACGCATACTTCCGGGTATTACTACAAAACTTGCTACCCCCAAGATGGTGAGTTGTAAGCAAATTGAATCTGAAAAAGAGGAATAAGCTATGTTTGATCAACGGGAATACCCTGAGGCCTGACAGGAAACACCTTATCAGGTTAAACTAAAAAGATACAAACCGAAGTTATCGTAAAACGGCTTTGGTACTGTTTCTTAAAAAAATCTCTATTCCCTCGAATGAAGTGCTATCCTGTTGCCTTCAGTGTCCATAAAAAGTCCCATATAACCAAAGCCCTCGGCTATCAGCTTTCGGGTCATAATTACCTTGCCGCCATTCGGTTCCACACGCTGCAATTCCGTTTCGAGGTTACCTGAAGGGGAAGTAAGGTAAACCAATACACCATCAGCAGAAGGTTTGTACATTTCCGGGAAGTAGACGAGTGAACCGCCACTGCCAACCGAATTTTCGACATAAGGAAACCAGGCCATGTCCAAAGGTCCCATCTGGTTGCGGGAAAGGCCAATATCAAGAACATTTTCGTAAAACCGGATGGCCCGGTCCATGTCGGTTACCGGTATCTCGAACCAGCCAACCACGTTGAGAGCAGGAGTTATCATTTCTGAATGTTGAAATTTGTGAAATCATTAAACAACAAAAAGCCCAAATTGTCTGTAAAAAATGTAAGTCAATCCACATTTATCTTCGTTCCACTATCTCCTTGTCACCTTTTCTCCAATCTCCTTGTCTCCAATCTCCTTGTCCCCAATCTCCTTGTCTCCAGTCACCCCTCCCCTACTCTACCTGGCTTATCACAAACGTCCATGCATGCTTGCAAGGAGGCATTTTCTGTAGTTTTGCAGGAATGGCAACAGTAGTTTCACCATTTTCCGTTTTCCATTTCAGGTTGCCTTTGTTTCCCAAAAGGGTGATAGTAGCTTTCGCTGATGGCTTCAAACCTGTCATTTTTAAGACTGGCGGCAGTGTAACTTCTTCTTTGCCTGCAAGATAGATTGCATTTACCCGTTTATCCTTATTTTGAGTGAAACAGATATTTTTTTCCTTATAAGGAGCTATCGGCCGGGTAGCATAAATGGCATCGCCGTTGATTTTCATCCATTCCCCGATTTCTTTTAACCTCACATAAGCCATGGTATCATAATCCCCTTTCGGGCTCGGACCGATATTCAGCAGGTAGTTTCCTCCTTTGGCAACAATATCCACAAGGTAGTGGATAATGGTTCCGGCAGGTTTGTACACATCACCCGGCACATACGACCAGGAGGATGCCATCGTCATGCAGGTTTCCCAGGGATAAGCCAACGGTTCGGCAGGGATCTGCTGCTCTGGGGTGCGGTAATTCTCAAATTCACCGGCTACCGAGCGATCAACCACAATCAGTCCGGGCTGGTTTTTACGCCCCATGGCTGCAATTTTTGCCATATCCACATCCTGGTCGAAAGGAATCGCTTTTTGCCAGTCAATATTCGGGTCAATGCTTTGGTTGGGCCTAACCCATCCGCCATCGAGCCACAAAATGTCTATCTTGTCATAACCAGTAAGTATTTCCTCTATCTGGTTGTAGGTGAAGTCCTTGAACTGTTGCCAGCGTTCCGGGTAGCGTTTGGGGTCGTAGTTTACGTTACGGTCTTTGGGAGGGAAATAAGGCCACCAATAAGCATCACAGTGCCAGTCCGGTTTCGAAAAATAGGTGCCAATTTTAAAACCTTGCTTACGGAAAGCAACCGTGGTTTCCTTCCCGGCATCGGCTCTAGGGTTGGTATGGAAGGGCGTTTTCGGGCTGGTAATTTTGTAATCAGTATATTTGCTGTCGTACATGCAAAACCCGTCGTGGTGCTTAAAAGTAACAATCATGTATTTGAACCCTGCATCCTTCGCGGCGGTTGCCCATTTATCGGGATTGAAATCAACAGGGTTAAAGGTTTTCTGCAAATCCTCGTAGGCTTTTTTATAGGTAAAATAATCCTTTGAAAAAGGCCCTGAACGCTGGGTCCACCCTTCGTCTTCGGGGCAGATGCTCCACGATTCCACCACACCCCACTGGCTATAAGTTCCCCAGTGCATGAAAATACCAAATTTCAAATCCTGCCATTCTTCCAGGTTTTGAACGACTTCAGGGTCCGTTGGCGGGATGTAAGGTTGTTCCTTTTCCTGTGCATAAAGCAGTTGAACACTGATTAACAACAAATTGAAAATAATGATTTTTGATTTCATCCTTGTTTGGAATTATGGGTTAAATATTTGAGGGTAATGTTGATTTCAGTCTTTTATTATATGTTGGTGCCTTCTGCCTTGTACAAAGGTCCTGAAGGTTTGGAACCAACATAAGAATAATAAATAATAAAAAGGTAGCTAATCATGGGAACGGTAATTGCCAGTGCCATGCTGTGTGTCTTATCCGAGATAAATCCCATCAAGGGCGTCCAGACCGCTCCGCCGATGATCGCCATGATGATCATTGAACCACCTAACTTGGTATTGGGGCCAAGTCCTTTGATGCCAAGGGCGAAGATGGTGGGAAACATCAACGACATAAAGAAACTGGTAGCCACTAAAGCCCATCCGCCAATGATACCGGGCATGAAAATTGCAATCGCACACAGTGCCACATTGAATATGCTGTAAGCACCCATGAGTTTTTTAGGTTCAAAACGTTTCATAAGTGCTGTTGCCACAAAACGGCCAATCCCAAAAGCAAGGATGGAAATAAAAAGCAACGCTCCCGCCTCTTTTTCCGATTTTTGCATATAATCCTTGAGGTATTGAATCATGAAACTCCAGGTGCCGACCTGAGCGCCCACATAAAAAAATTGTGCAGCAATGCCTCTCAGGAAATGCGGATAATGCATCAGAGCCGAAAGTTTCCCTTTGTCATTGCCATCAGCAGATTTGATCCTTTTCTCAACCGGGAATTTCGTTCTCCAGATTAAAAATGCCCACAGTAGTATTATACTTCCAATTACCAGGTAGGGAGGCCCTACCCGTATAATTTCCTCATGCAGATAGGCGCTGTAGGTTCCAGCAGATTTCATGGCATCAATCTGGATATTGGACAGTTCGGTACCTGAAAAGATGAATACTGTTCCGATGAGCACACCTGTCATTGACCCTAATGGATTGAAGGACTGCGAAAAATTCAGCCGGTGTTCAGAAGTAGCAGGATCGCCCAGGACTGCAATAAAAGAATTTGAGCCGGTTTCCAGGAATGCCAATCCGCTGGCTATTACAAACAATGCAAATAAAAAGAATCCATATTGGCCGGTGCTGGCTGCAGGCCAGAACAGGAAGCATCCGGTGGCAAATAACAGCAACCCTATGATAAACCCTGTTTTGTAATTGTATTTATCCATGATCAGGGCAGCGGGCATTGCCAGCAAGAAATATCCCATATAGAATGCCGATTGCACAAGGCCGGCCTGTAACCGGTTCAGTTCAAACGATTTCATGAACTGAGGAATGAGAATATCGTTCAGGTTGTTTGGCAATGCCCACAGAAAGAAAAGGGCAGTAATCAATATGAATGGAAGTAAGGTAGATTTGCTAATAATTTTGTGATTTTCAGCCATGGTAATGGTTCAGTTAGTATTGATGTTGTAAAATAGGATTTTGAAAACTATTGCTTTGATATTGAGTTAGAAGTTATTCTTCCTTCTGATTTTTATCTGCATGGCACCTTCGATAGGTTCGTGCGAAACCATGATCAGGTAGCCGCCACCGCCTGCACCCGAAAGCTTCCAGCCCCATGCCCTGTCTTTGTATTGTTCAATGGTTTGGATGATTTCCTCATCCACCATATTCGGGAACATGGTTACCTGAGCATCGAACGATCGCCTGAAAGCATCACCAAATGCCTGAATATCTTTTTTCAAAATAGCTTTCCAGCAGTCTTCTGCCGCCTCTGACAAAGATTTTGCGCTTTCCATATCTATTTTGGTATTGGCAATAACACTGTATGAACTTACCCTCGGTCCGAGGGTTACCAAGTTAAGGCTATTTTCAATCCAGGTTAGTGTGCTTTCATCATGGATGGAAGTGATTTTTTCAGGCCAGTACCTGCCGTCATAATCTAACTTGTTCAGTCCGGGGAGCACAATCCCTAATGAATCCTGGGACCCTGCCACTTCTTTCGTTCCCGGGGGGTTTTCGAAACTGAAAAGCATACGGGCGAGTTGTTCAGCATCACCATGCGGGATTTCGTTCCGCCAGAGTTCGATAGCTTTCCGCCTGGTGCTTGACGACATTCCGCTGCGTTCGTTAAACTCAATGGTCGGTTCAATGCTTATGGTCAGAACAGGTCCTGGATAAAATTCGGAAACAAATGGCTGGTCCAGCCACCCGCCTGCCAGATCAATCCTGAAAGGGATAGTGCATTCGGTGCGCAGCATGGTGGTTGACCGGACCGGAAGTTCACCATGAGGGATACGCTTCAGCACCTTGTATTCTATACCCATTTCCATGCAGAGCGCTTGTTTGGCCGGAGTATGCCCGTCTTCGTTCACAACAAAGAAATCGGGCATGATATCGCGCAGTTCTTTTTCAAAATCAATATATCCCCATCCTGAGTTTATAATGCAATTTTTTACGCACGACAAAGCATCAAGCATATATTTGCGTTCCTCCTGGGTATTAACAGGATAACGTCCTTTAAGATAGTGTACATTGGCATCAGAACCAATGCTTACGTAAACATCGCCATAGGTTTCCGCTTCCTGCAAAAAAGCAATATGCCCGCTGTGAAGCAGGTCGAAACAACCGGTAACAAATACCTTTTTCTTTTCCGAAACAGACCCGGAAGTCTTAAGTTCAGTATGAAATACTTCTTTCATTGCTTGCGGTAAAACAGTTGTGTTCAACTCCCGGCATACCGCATGGAACAAGTCTGGCGTCTCCATCGGCTGTGAAGTTTCAAGGTAGAGGTACAAACAGTCAACGCCTTTGAATATTTTTAAACATTGTAAATCCTGATGAGTTTCTATAAAAGCAGTGTCCTGCGCAAAACAACCTGATGTTCTTTCAATGATATCAGAAGATACAGGCAGGTAAAATGCATAACGGAAGACTTTGGTAATATGATGGAATTTATTCCCTGCAATAAACCAGGTTTCCAGTCCGGCCCACCACTCGTTTTTTTTCCTGCATTCAAGCGGGTATTGCATGGGATCGGTCAGCTTCCACCATTCCTTGGTAGGGGTATCGTTTCCGATGGTTTCCATATCTGCTTCATAATCCCCGCCCGTGTATACCATGTGGCTAAAAAGGATTCCGTCGAGCAAAAAAATGGAATAATCACTTATATTAGAGCGGTGGATGCATTCGAGCACTTCGGGAAAAATATGCTGATGAAGCACAATATATCTTTCCTCATATTCCTGTTTCAAGCCTATAATGCTGCCAAATGATTGTGCGTTTTCTGAGTTCATATGCTTAATTCATCATAGTTTTACATTTCTTCTTCCTGTCAGTCGTCGAACCCGCTTCTGTAAGTAACATTCCTGAACAAATACAATAATCCATAACTGATCAGCAACCTAACTTATAATACCGCCAGTTTTCCGATTAAATTTTCCTCTCATTCATCTGTTTATCAATGTATTCATTGCCAGAAACTTTAAAACATTATTAATGAACCGGGTACAGAAAAACAGGAAATGTCAGATAAGCGGGAATTTCTTCATATACTTATCCATATCGCAGATCTGCTCTTCTGTAAGGCGTATAGCCTGATGGTTGCTGCGTATGATGATACCGCAAGCCAGCTCAAAAAATAAGGCTTTTTGAATTACATCATCAAAATTTTTACCGACAACCACCTGCCCATGATTGCGCAGGACCACAAGGTCATGGGTTTTCATAGCTTCAGTAACGTTTATCCCCAATTCAGGTGAACCCAGACAAATGTATGGCAGCAAGGCTATTTGGCCAATAAACATCGGAATCTCATTAATCACGTTGAAGTCAGTCGGGGGTTCGGGCAGGCAAGCTATAGCCGTTGCATAAAGTGACTGGAAATGCAGTATCACATTAATGTCTTTGCGCTGTCGCATGATACCGAAATGAAATCCGCTGTCCATCGAAGGATTCACATTGTTAATGATCATGCCATCGGTAAGGCGGCTGATGCTTACCTGATCCTTGCTCAGGTAAGGAAGCCAGGAGCCGGTCTGTGAGATCAACATAATTTCTTCGTTCAACCTCCACGAAAGGTTGCCACTGCTGCAAATCAACAATTGATGCGTGCCGATCCGGTGGGCCGCTTCAACAAATGTCTTCAGATGACTATCAGTTACTACAGGCATTTTTCAGGTTGTTTACTGTCGGTAAATCAGAGGCAAGTTTAGGAAATATTTCGTTTTTATAAACAATCTTTGAAAAATAAATTACAAATTCATAATCTGACAATCTATGTTGTGTCAGATTATACTATTACTCTGTAAAACTTTGTTTTTTTAGCAAAACTCTAAATTAAAATCAGCGAAAATCCGTTCTTTCCGCGTTATCCGCGTTCTATTTGTTTGTATCCCTGAGCTACTTTAGGGTTCATACACTGTAAAACCTTGCTCCGGATGATTCAACTTATAGCTGGCAATCAAGGTTTCTTCATATGCCCATGAACTTCGAGGGAAATAAATGCAATCAAATATACCTGTTAAAGCAGAAAAATTTGACAGCAAATATAGCTATCAAACTGATTTGATGATTCAAGATGGACTATCTGGATTGTTGAAAATTCACGACAAGCTTGGCTTATGGTTCAGGAGAAGGGTTAGCCAAAAACAATTCAATAACCCATTACTTCCGATAAATCCAGATATCAGGAAAAGTCCCTTTCAATTCATCCAGCTTGCTTTTAGCCATTTGCTCCGTATCGAACGACATTAAAGCAATTCTGTACATTTTTTCACTTTTCAGGATAACCGCATCGGGATAACCTTTGGCTTTGAAACGGCGTAATTCGTCATTAGTAAATTTGGCGGTTTTAACGCTTGCCACTATCAGGTAATAACGCGGATTGTTTTCTTTTCCCGGTATGGCAGGATTAGATCGGTTGCTGATGGCATCCTTTCCCTTGAAGGAAGTATCAGCTTTTCCCTCACTATTTTCCTTCCTGCCTGCCAGTTGTTTTTCGGGTAATTTGGCTTTGGGTTTTTGGGCATGCGGGACGGCCTGCTTTAGCAACTCAGGTGAACTTTTATCCTTTTTATCTCCAAGCCAAATCAAGGCATACCCTTCTTTTATACCTACCCCAAGCGCATTCCACTGGTAGCCTTTCCACTTGCCACGGCCAAGTATCATATCAGCCGAAGCATCAGTCTGTTGCCAGAGATTAAAAGCATCGGCAGGCATCGCCTGTTCTTCCCCCCAATAAATCAGTTCGTAACCAAACCCGGGATAACCAGTTATTTCTTTAGGTTTAATTTTCATACATTGCATACCTGACAGATTCTGAACATGACAACAACCTGACCAGTTCACTGATTCGCTCCAACTGTGCAGGCTGCAACCCTTTTTCTGGGGCTGGGATGATAATATATCGTCAATATGGGTATGTGAGACGGTACAGAGAGCAGGTGAAAGAGGTATCAGTGAATGTTTATTCTGCCTGCGAAAATCATTGATCATATTATAAAGAATCATTTCGTCCTGAGAAATACCCCCTGCCAACGGAGTCTTATTCCCCGGTGTTTCTAAATTTTCCTGCGCTGAAACTGCATATATTTGGATCAGGAACAAGAACAAACACCAAAATTTTACATTTCCCATCATCATTTGAGCTATAATCGTCCTTTGGAAGGATTGGCTAAATTACAATAAATCCATCAAACCTCTCCTAATCTTTTGTCGGGTATTGCAAACTACTTCCTGAGTTCATTTTCCAATCAATCATCTTTGACAGCGCAATGGCACAAGAATCTATGCAAGAAGAAAATTTCAGGTAAAAGTAAAAAGTAAATCAAAACAGACCCGACGATTGATTAAGTTTGCACAAAAAGCAGTCCCGATGAATCTAAGCCCTGCATATTTGCTATTCAGCTACCTGCAACTTATGCAGTTCGATTTGCATAAGGCAATGATGTGCAATAAGTTAAAAACGAAAACCGCTGCTATTACAGGCCGCTGGCTCGATGTGGGTGCCGGCGACCAACCATACAGAAAGTATTTTGCTTCGGTGAGTGAATATCTGACCACAAACACCAAACGGCATTATGGCCAGCAAATCAGCGGACATCTTGACAAACTTACAACCTACTGGATTGAAGATGGAAAACAGCTTCCGCTTCCAGACAATTCACTGGATGGGGTAGCCTGTTTTCAGGTGCTGTCGGTTATTGATAAACCCAACGATTTTTTTCGGGAAATACACCGGGTACTGAAACCCGGAGGCAAGCTGATACTCACCACCGATTTCCTGTATCCAGTCTGGAGTAAAGAAGATATCTACCGGCACACAGCAAACGGGTTGCGTAAGATGGGATCAGAAAATGGATTTGAAGCCACTTCCATCGAAAGTTTCGGCGGGTTCGGCTCCCTGGTTTACATGCTGGTAATGCGCTATCTGCGCTCCTTTCCGGGATTGTGGAAACGTAAAAACCTATTAGTAAAAATTTTATCGGCAGTGATTTACCTGATCGCACTCATTCTGTTGCCGATCATCAGCCTTAAGGGAATGATTATTTTTCAGATCGAAAAGAACCTTAGGCAGAATACCGATTTTACTTTTAACCTGATGATGACTGCCACGACAACAGCCGATAAAGCTTAAAATACAGAAAATAAAGCCCTGACCCGCTGCACTGTACTGATTTTTTTAAATGGAATCGAGGGCAATTCTTCTGCGGCAAGCATAAATTGTCTGATGTAGGCAACTATCTCTTCCATTCCCTGAAAATTTAGCGTTTCCGTATCATCGGCGGGAGTGTGGTAAACTGAATGAAGACCTGATGTAAAATAAATCACCGGGATCATTTTCTTTAGAAAAGGGGCATGGTCAGAAAAAGGAGGCGCACCGTTTATCCTGTTGATGTCAAAATTAGGATGAGGGAGGTTGTCAATCACCTGGTCCCAGACCGTCGAAGATGCCATCCCCAGTATTTTGATAGTGTCTCCCTCGCATCCTAAACGACCAACCATATCCAGATTGAGCATATACACGATATTTGAATTATTCACCCATGGACGGCTGCAGAATGCCTTCGAACCGAACAATCCTTTTTCCTCAGCGCTAAAAGCTATGAATAAATAATTGTACTTCAGGCCTTTGCTTTTCGCAGCCCATCGAGCCAGTTCAAGCATGGTTGCTGTTCCGCTGGCATTGTCATCGGCACCGTTGTTCACTAAAGGCAACTCTCCT